>Ga0308169_10002909_pt1 | contig 17238 bp, 19 predicted proteins | sample PhyBR1_2_FD_202139 | JGI IMG/M metagenome (GOLD analysis project Ga0308169, IMG submission 202139) | Phyllosphere microbial communities from UC Gill Tract Community Farm, Albany, California, United States - DLSLSB.R1 | ecosystem: Host-associated > Plants > Phyllosphere > Unclassified | place... | reverse complement strand
AGGCTCGGTGGGGGAGGGAGGGGGAAGGGGTTGGGCGAGCTAGAGGGGAGAGGTGGAGGGGGAGAGGGTGGGCCAGAGTGGAGAGAAGAGCGGACCTGCTTGAGGAGGAGAGCGAGAGGCTGGCCGATGCCTGGCAGCGCAGAGTCGGGTCGGAGCGGGGCGGTCGGAGGGGCGAGGGGCGAGAGGGGGAGGAGGAGCGAGGGTCAGCGCGGGGCCAGGGGCAGGGTGGGAGGGGCGGGAGAGGGGACGGACCACCAGCAGCGCCGAGAACAGCAGTCTTGAGGCCCATGATTGTCTATACGGTGCGACGAGGGAGCGAGGAGGAGGAGGAGGAGAGCAGAGCAGACCAAGCGGACCCGGACCGACGCGGCACCGCCAGCAGCTCGACCTCGCCGCAGTAAATCACCCGCGCCTCGCTGAGGGTAGGGGCTGGTCTGGCTGTGCCGCGTACCCAGTCACCCGCCCGACTGTCCAGCGTGATCAGCACGGCGAGAGAGGGCGAGACGCCATCCGGCCAAGTCGGCTCTTCGCTCGTCGTCGTCGCCCCCTCTCTCAGCTCGTCACCGACCCCGTTGAGCGCATGCAGCACTACTCTGTTCCCGACCCGCTTCCTCTCCTCCCGTGCGTCCCGTCCACCCGCACCCGCTCGCCCGCCAGAGCTGACGCCGCCCCCACCGACAGCTTGCCCGAGCCGAGCGTGCTCTACCCGGGCCAGCTCCTCTCGCTCCACCTCAAGTCGGTCCACGCCTTGCACCTCGTCCGCGCCGTCGTCGAGGTGCGCCCTCCTCCCCCTTCGTCGCCCCGCCCCTGCCCGCCACCACCTCGCTGACTCGAGTCGCCTCCCCCGACCCTCGCAGGCCTCACCCGGCTCGTCCTCGACGCCGGCTCTCGTCATCGGCTGCGTCCCGCTTAAGCCCACCGCGCCCAGCCCCGCCGACACCTCGAGCGAGGGCGACCGCGACACCGACCGCCGCGCGCCCGAGGACGCCGTCCGCCCGGCTCACGACGACGGTGGCGCCGCCCAGGACGACCAGCGCGACAAGGGCCTGCAGGTGATCCGCTTCCAGGGCGACAAGAACGGCGACGCCAAGCCCGAGCCGAGCGACCTGTTCGAGTGTGCGTCCCTCCCACCTCGGTCGCCCTCCCTCCCGCTCGACCTCGAGCTGACGGGGCCCGCTCGCTCGCAGTCGGCACCCTCGCGCACATCGTCCGCCTCGAGCGCCTCTCGTCGCAGGCCGGCTCGGGCCTCATCGTCGTCCTGTCGGGCCTCGCCCGCTTCTCGTACTCGCCCTCGGCGCTCGACCCGCTCGCCCCCTTCTACTCGGCGTCGGGCATCTCGGTCCACAACGAGCCGTCGACCGTCTCGCTCTCGTCATCCGCCTCCGACACGGCGCTCGTCGCCGCCCTGCGCGACAGCGCGACGAGCCTGGTCGAGACGCTCGCGACGACGTCGACCCTCCCCCCGCCGGTCATCCGCCGCCTGCGCACCGTCGTCGCACGCCTCACGCCGTCGACCGCGCCCGCCCTCCTCGACGCCCTCGTCGCCGCCCTCCCCGTCCACTCGACCTCGGGCCTCACCCACGCCGACAAGGTCGCCCTCCTCGGCGTCCTCCCCGCCCCGCAGCGCATCGACAAGGGGCTCGAGGTCCTCGGCCGCGCCGACGAGGCGCTCAAGCTCGCCGGCCGGATCGAGGGTCGTGTCGAAGAGGGCCAGAAGCGCCGGCAGCGCGAGTGGGCCCTCCTGCAGCAGCTCATGGCGATCCGGCAGGAGCTCGAGCAGCTCGCAAAGGAGGAGGGCCGGCCGTCGCCCCTCTCGATTGTCGGCTCGGGCGCAGCCGGCAGCAAAGGGCCTGGCGGCGTGAGCGCCGCAGGGCGCAAAGGCCTCGGCGCGCCGGCCGCGGCGAGCGACGCCGACGAGGACGAGGACGACCTCGCCGAGCTGGAGCGGCGCGTCGCCGCCAAGAGCTTCTCGCCCGAGGCCAAGCGCGTCGCAGAGCGCGAGCTCAAGCGCCTCAAGAAGACGCCGCCGCAGGGCGCAGAGCACGGCGTCATCCGTGCGTCCCTCCTCTCCCTCTTTCTCGTCTTCCCTCTTCGACCGGGACGAGAGTCGCTGACTTGCGCACCGTCGCTCGCTTTGCAGGCAACTACATCGACACGCTCCTGTCGGTGCCCTGGACGACGACCGAGGCGACGCCGCTCGAGCTGTCGAAGGACTTTGTCGCTCTCGCCCGCAAGAAGCTCGACGACGACCACTTTGGCCTCGGTGCGTCGCCGTCCTCGCTCCTTTTCCTTGACTTGCCCTTTGCGAGCCGCAGCTGACTCTCCCCCCCGATCGTCGCGCAGACAAGATCAAGAAGCGCCTGCTCGAGTGGCTCGCCGTCCTGCGGCTCCAGCGCGAGCAGCACGCCGTCACGCTCGCCTCGACCATTGCCGCATCCCCTACCTCGCCGACCGAGACCGCCGTCGCGCCCTTCGACCCGACCGCCGCCGTTCCCGCACCGGCTCCGGCGCCGCCGACCGACGTCCCGACCACCGCCTCGCCGTACCGCGCGCCGATCCTCCTCCTGCACGGCCCGCCCGGCACGGGCAAGACGAGCATCGCGCGCTCGCTCGCCGAGGCCATGGGCCGCAAATTCGTGCGCATCTCGCTCGGCGGCGTCCGGGACGAGGCCGAGATCCGCGGGCACCGGCGCACGGTCCGTCTCTCCTTCCCCTTCGCCTCTCTCTCTCGACCGCCCGCCCACCGACTCGAGCTGACTTCCAATACCTGCGCAACAGTACGTCGGCGCGATGCCGGGCAAGATCGTCGCCGCGCTGCGCAAGGCCGGCGTCAGCAACCCGGTCGTGCTCCTCGACGAGGTCGACAAGATCGGCCACGCGAGCCACCACGGCGACCCGAACGCGGCGCTGCTCGAGGTGCTCGACCCGGTACGTCGCTGGTGCCGCTCGTCGATGCTGCTGAGAGAGAAGGAGCGTGAGCTGACCCTGCTCGTCGTCGTCCGCAGGAGCAAAACAACTCGTTCGAGGACCACTACCTTGGCGTACCGTGCGTCTCTCCCTCCCTCTCTCCCTCCCTCCCTCCATCTGTATCCTCCTTATCATTCCCTCGCTGACGCGCCCCTGCCGCTCTCCCGCAGGCTCGACCTGTCGCAGGTCCTGTTCATCGCGACGGCCAACTCGCTCGAGACGATTCCCGAGCCGCTCTACGACCGCATGGAGGCGATCGAGCTCAGTGGATATGTTGTACGTCCTCTTTCGTCACCCTCTCTCGCTCTCTTCGCTCGCGCTCACCCGCACTCGCCGCCCGCAGCACGCCGAGAAGCTCCACATCGCCCGCCAGTCGCTCCTCCCCAAGCAGCTGCGCGCCAACGCTCTCGAGCCGTCGCACCTCTCGATGTCGAACGACGTCCTCCTGCGCCTCGTGACGGCCTACACGCGCGAGGCGGGCGTGCGTTCGCTCGAACGCGCCCTCGGGTCCGTCTGCCGCGCCAAGGCGGTCGAGCTCGCCGAGTCGGACGACGCTGACAGCGGCGGCGAGGGCAAGGCCGCCTACGTCGCCGAGGTGACCGAAGCCGACCTCGAGCGGATCCTGGGACCGCCGAGATGGGAGGACGACGAGGACGACGGCGCGAGGGTCGGCGTCTCGACCGGGCTCGCGTACCAGGGCAGCGGCAACGGCGGCATCTTGCGTGCGTCCCACTTCCTCTCTATTTGCAAAGCCTCTTGTGGACCTGACCCTGACGAAAGCGCGACCGCCCGCTCGTAGACATCGAGACGACGCACACGCCCGGCTCGGGCACCTTCTCGCTCACGGGCCAGCTCGGCAGCGTCATCTCCGAGTCGGCGCACGTAGCGCTCGCGTGGGTCAAGGCGCACGCGTACGACCTCGGCATCGCCGCCGAGCGCGACGAGAATGCCTTCGCCAAGCTCGACTTGCACCTGCACCTGCCGGCCGGGTCGATCAAGAAGGACGGGCCGAGCGCAGGCGTCGCGCTCGTCGTCGCCATCGTGTCGCTCAGTGCGTCCTCATGTCCTCTCTCTGCCTGCGCGAGCTCTCGAGGCAGGGTCGCCGGCGAACAAGCTGCTGACCTCGCGCTCTCGACTTTGCTCTCGCGCAGTGCGCGGCATTCCTCCTCGGGCGCACACAGCCATGACGGGCGAGGTGACGCTCCGAGGCCTCGTCACGCCCGTCGGCGGCATCAAGGAGAAGGTGCGCCTCTCGCTCGCTCGGTCCGTGCACGCTTTCGAGCAGCGCACTGACCCCTCCCTCCCCTCGCTCCCGCACGGTTCCACCGCACGCAGATCCTTGCCGCTCACCGCGCTGGCATTACGCGCGCCATCCTTCCCCTGCCTAACAAGCGCGACGTCGACGCCGACCTACCCGCCCAAGTGCGTGCCGAGGTCGAGTTTGTCTACGTGCGCACGGTCGACGAGGCGCTCGAGGCTGCGTTCGAGGGCGGGCTTGGCGCGCTCGTCAGGGACAGGGGCGACAAGGCTGGCGGGTGGGACGTGCAGAGCCACTTGTAGCTATTTCGAGCGAGCGTTCCTTTCCTGAGTCTGCAACCCTGTCGTCGTTTCCTCCCTGCTCGTTCTCTCTTTCTCTCTTTCTCGCTCTCTCAAGGACGTGCTCGAGAGAGATACTGAACAACAAAGTCGTGCAAGCGCGGCACAAAGAGGTCCGAGCGCGACGGCCGGCTACTGCAGGAGAGACGAGAAGGTCCGAGAGCGAGGTCGTCATGCTGCTGCGGCGTAAGGGTTGAAAGGGGGAGGAGGCGCAGCTCCTGCGGGCGCCTCGCCCAGCGCTTGCGATGCCGGAGCTTCGAGCGAGCCGGACGTCATGGTCGGAACAGCGGCCGGTGTGTCCCTGCGCGCGAAGGGGAGAAGGGGTCAGCGAGCGGTTGGGTGAGGAGCAAAGGGGACGAGAGCAGCGCAAGAGGGGACGCACCACTGAATGTTGAACTTGGTGACTCGGGGCTTGTCGGCGAGGACGTTGCGCACGAGGCCGTCGATGTGCAGGGTCGGGTCGGGCGCCTTGAGGCCCTTCTCCTCGGCGCCCTCCTCGAGCGACGCGTCGTGCTGCTGCTTGAGGGCCGGGTCGCCGTACTCGGTGTTGACGTAGTAGCCTATCCGGACAAACTCGGCGTCGTTGTACGAGCAGGTGAGGAGGATCACCGTGACGCCGATGAGGTCCGACGCCGGGATGCGGACGGGCAGAGGTGCGGCGGCCTGCGGTGGAGACGAGGAGGGAGTCAGCGGATGTCCTTCCCGCAGTGCTCGTCGGTGACCTTGGCGGGCCGAGACAGCGGCAGGGGACGCACCTCGAACTCGAAGCTGTTGACGCCGACGGGGACCGGGCCGACCATGCAGGTGTCGAGCTCCTGGTCGAACGAGTCGCTCTCGGCGCTGCCGACGTACGTGAGCTTCCACTCGAGGTCTGCGGGCGGGGCGGAAGAGAGGGGTCAGCCTGCGCTCGATAGCTGGAGCGAGGACGGTCGAGGAGGCGGAGGAGGGCGAGACGGACCGTCCTGGAGCGGGGCCATGCACTCGAACGTGATCTTGAAGAGGTACGGGTCGGTGAACTTGCCTGGGTTGTTAAGCACGGTGACATCGCTGCGTGGGACGGCGACGAGGAGGGACGCGACGAGATGAGGAGAGGGAGGGGAAGCAGGGAGTCAGCACAGCGAGGGAGCGGGCGCAGAGCGGCGGAGATCGCGCACCTGATGTTGATGATGCTCATCCTGGTAGCTGCTGCTGGCTAGCAGGCTGTGGTCGAGAGGGAGGAGGAGGAGGCGGAGAGGCGACGCGCTCGCGCTCGTCGTCGTCGGCGCAGCCTGGCTCGGCTCACGTCGTGCAGGGCTGAGAAGTCCAGCGAGAGCGGGTCGAGAGTATCACAGACGCGCTGTCGCGCCGCGCAGGCTCACGCTGTGGAGTGCTTCCCTCGCCTCTCCTCCTCCACCATCCGCGCCGAAGCCTCGAGACAGCGAACCGTCCCTGTCCTGCTTAGCGAGTCGCACTGCAGCTCCTTCTCCATACGAGAGGGGTCTTGTGCAGTCGCAACAAGCTGTATTGCGGCCGAGCGAGGCGGATCCTCGTGCTCCTCGCAGCGCTCAAGCTACAACTCCTCCGCGATCGCATCTTCCTTGACGCCCGACAGATCCTCCTTCTCGTGCGCCAGCTCCGACCTCACCGCCTCGAGCAACCTCGCCGCACCGGCCTCACCTTTGACGAGCGCCGGCAGCTCGAGGCCCTCGGCGGCGTGCACGACGAGGTCCGACGGCAGCGCGAGCGGCGCAGGCGGGCACGCGCGCAGCTTGGCGACCTCGGCGCCGAATGTCGACCACACCTGAAGCTTGACGGGAAGCTGCGCGGCGAAGAGAGAGGGCGCGTCAGCGTCGGGCGAGCGGGACGTGCGCTCGAGGATAGGAGGAGACGCACTGGGTACGCGGCAACCCGGCCCGAGGTCGACGGCAGGCAGTAGAAGTAGGTAACGGCGCGCTCCTGGGCGGCGTTGACGATCGAGGGCGGGTGCGAGACGGCAAAGCTCTGCAGGCCGATCTGGGCCTTGACGAGCGGCGCCTTTTTCGGCTTGCGGTTGCTGCTGCTGGTCGACGGCGGTGCTGGTGGCGGGGCGAGGTAGCGCAGAACCGTCTCGCAGACCTTGATGCCGACGAACGCGACGAGCCTGCGGGTCCTGCGTCAGCTCGTCATCCTGCGCCGGATCGCCGACCTGAGCGAAAAGAGAGGGACGTACTTGGGTCGGTGCCGGGCGACTTTGGCGAGGAGAACCGGGACGGCTGCTTCGAGCTCGTCCTTGCCGAGCTCAGACGCCTGCAGAGAACGCAAGAGTCAGCCAGGGAGCTCCCGTCCGCACAGGAGTCCAGGCGGAAGAGCGACGCACCTCTCTCGTCGGCCGCTCGATCAGGTTCGTGATGCCGATGTTGTAGTCCTCGGGCAGCGTGCGACTCGACTCGGGCGACAGGACAGCGGGCGTGAGCTGTGCGGCGTGCAAGCACTTGTAGAAATGGTTGGCGGGCGAGGCGTCTGCGAAAGCGCGAAGGGTCAGCTCGAGGTCGAGTGCGCGTATCCGAGAGGCGGTCGGAGAGACGGAACGCACAGTGCAGCTGGAGCTCGGCGGTGCGGATGCCCGGGTTCTCGCCGCAGAAGAGGATGTCGAGGTCGTCCTGGATGCGATCGGTCAAGGGCTTCGCGGCCAAGTGAGCGTACTGGCCCTTGCTGCGCCGCTTCTTTGGGCCCGGTTGCCCGCCGCCCTCGAGCTTGACGTTGGTCTCATGCTCGGCGGGGCTCGGAGTGCGGCGCTTGGCGGGGCGGAGTGGCGTGTCGAGCGAAAGGAGGGTCGCGGTGGACGAGTGGCGAGACGAGCGGCGTAGGGCGGCAGGGGGAGGTGCGCAGCCGGTTGGGTCGGTCGAAGTGTCCATCGGGACTGGCCTGGCGGTCGTCGCAGCCCAACGGCAGGTGTGATCGGCGAGAGAGGAGGGTCGGAGGGCGAGAGCTGATGAGCTAGCCTCGCAGCGCCGGCGCTACGATGGCCGCATGCGCGTGCTCGTGCTTGGCGTGCTGCACTCGAGCTCCTGGGCGTGCGCTGACCCGAACAAGAGGAGCGAGGCGGCTGCTGTGGTCGACGTGCCCCGCCTCGGCTCGGCCGGGAGCTGGACCGGCGAGCAAGTCTAAGGGTTTGATTACAAGCAGCAGTAAGGAGCAAAGGTAATCAAAAGCGGCGTCGGCACCGACTCTGGTCTGCTTCAGGCGCTGGCTCCCAGAGGTCGACGCACAGCTTTCGCTTGCCAGGAGCTGCGTCAGACTACTTGGAGGCGACAAAAGGCTTGCTGAGAGCGGCGAGAGGGCGCGCTCGAGAGCTGTGGCCGCCAAAGTGGCGGGACGCGGCTCTGCGACGCTCGCTCGCACCTTCCTCGTGCGGCCTCGTCCTCGAGCTCTCGCGTGAGAGCACCTCTCGCCGGCGCTGATCTCGGCCCCGACTCAAAGCGCACGGCGCGAGTCTCAGAGAGCCCCGGACACGGCGTCGGTTCCTCGCTCGAGATGGCGCCGCCGCCGTCCTCCTCCCCCTCCTCCCCCCCCTCCCTCGCCTCGTCCAGCTCGTCGTGAGCGGCACACCACGATGGGCTACAGCCGCCACTCCGACTCGGCCATCCGCCTGCCGCCCTCGCCCGACCGCATCGTCCTCCTCGGCGGCCTCTCGACCGCGCCGGCACGAGCGAGCCGACTCCGCCTCCCCCAGCTCGTCGCCCTCTTCGTCCTCGCCAGCACCTGCTTCCTCGGCGGCATCTACGTCGACCGCAGCTCGACCGCCGCCGTCGACTCGGTCGTGCCGTCGTCCCTCGGCACCCTGCGCTCCACCGCCGGCGGCCGGTCGAGGTCGAGCTGGTCCAAGGTCGCCCCGCCGCCGTCGTGCCGCCTGTGCGACAGCGACCCGACCAACCCGCTGTGCGAGTACGGCGACTCGGCGATCCGCATGTCGCGCGCGTTCGAGGGGTCGGGCGTGCGCGTGCGCAGGTTCCTCGCCAAGGCGCTCCGAGGCGACGAGGTCAAGATTGGCGTCATTGGCGCGTCCGTCACGGCCGGGCACGGGCTCGACCACGGCGGGCACGTCGCAGGGCCGTCGTACCCGTACCGGTGGCTCGCCGAGTTCCAGAAGACGTTCCCGCGCGCGACCCTCTTTGACGGGTCGGCGCCGGCCATGGACTCGGCGTTCTACAGCTACTGCTACCGCGCCATGGTCCCCGAGCCCGACATTGACCTGTGGCTCGTCGAGCTCGACATCAACAAGTGCGTCCTCTCGTCCTCTCCGCTGCCGCCCGGGCCGGCTCGAGGCTGACTCTCGCCCTCCCGCCCGCAGCGACAACAGCCAGGACACGATGCGCGCCGACGACATCCTCATGCGCTCGCTCTTGAGTCAGCCCAACGAGCCGGCCGTCATCCGGCTGTCGGTCCTCGCCCTCCTGTTCGACGACATGGCCCGCGGCGCCGTCTCGACCCTCCTCCTCTCGCAGTTCTTCGACGTGCCCGTCATCAGGTCCGTCTCTCTCCTCTCTCTCTCCCCTCGAACCTTGCGCAGTGAGCTGATGTTTGTGACCTGCCCGCAGCATCAAGAACTTCCTGCTCCCAGCCCATATCGCCAACCCGGACGACGTGCCCAACTGGTTCACCAAGTTCTGGGACGGCAAGCCCGACACGGTGCGTTCTCTTCTGCCTCTCACTCGCGATCGCACGAGCTTGTGCTGACGTGCTTGACGTCCTGCAGCGCCACGTCAACATCCGCGGCCACATCGCCCTCGCCGACATGCTCTCGCTCTACATGCACGAGCAGACGTGCATCACGCGCCAGGAGCAGGCCCGAGGCCGCCTCGGCGTCAAGGAGGGCTCGTTCTGGCCCGCCGACGAGCTGTGGGGCACGGTCCCGCGGCTGCGCGCCTGGGAGAAGGTGCGTCCGCCTCTCCCTTCTCACCCCGTTCGGCCGCTCGAACCCCGCCCTGACGCCCGCCATTCTCGCTCGCAGTTCTCGCCGACCGACCGCGTCGACCACGTCGAGCCGACGTGCCGGTTCGCCTCGTCCAAGTCGCACCCGCTCGTGTCCCTCGGCGGCCCGAAGAACCTCGGCGCCGTGCCCATCGGCGGCGGCGGCGACGGCTCGGCGTCCCTCGCGCCCGAGTCGATCGGCGACGGGTGGCAGCGTATCGAGTGGAACGACAAGGCGGCGCTCGCGAGTCGCGAGGTCGGCTCGGTCGTGCGCTTCGAGGTCGAGGGCTCGACCATCGGCGTTTCAATCGTGCGTCCCTCTCTCCCTTCTCGCGCTCGCTCGGACCTTTCGCTGACCCCTCCCTTCTGCACGCGCTCGCAGTGGCAGTGGGCGGGCCCGCCGCACGGCCTCCCGCACGAGCTGCCCGGGCAGGCTTCGTGCTGGGTCGACGACAACACGTTGAGAGCCGTGGTCGTCGACGCCTTCTCGCCCGGCGTCGCCGGCTCGAGGTGGAACCAAGTCGCAGATGGGCTCTCGACGGGCAAGCAGTGCGTCCCTCTCCCGCGCTGTCGTCCTCGAGATCTTCGAGCTGACGCTTGGACCTCCTCCTCTTCCTCCTCGCCGCAGCATCGTCTCGTGCCAGATCGTGCGCGCCTCGTCGACGTCGGGCCACGAGGTCCGCATCATGGGCATCGTCTCGCACTGAGCCATCTCCTGCTACTGTATCTTTTCGTCCGTGCCCGGCACGCCGTCGCCTTGTAGCCCTCCCCGATACCCTCTCTCTCCTCCCTCGCGCACGCCTCTCGCACTAGACGCTCTCCTGAAATGCAGCTGGCCTGCTCTTCTCTCTCGGCTCGAGCGCAAAGAAAGGGTACTGCGAGTCGTCGTTGCATGAGAGGGTGAGTCGAGATACACGAGGAGGGGAAGGAAGAAGGGCGCCGAGGCCAAGTGCGACAGACGGGGAAGAAGACTACAGCGCAACGAGGAAGGAAAAGGGGGAGAACAACGTCTATGTAGAGAGGAGGGCGGGCGAGAACAGCTGGTACAACCCGAGAGCGAGAGCCCGAGACCGAGACGAAGGCGGGGGAGCTGGATGCTCACGCATCACCGTCCTTGCCGACCTCGTGCTGCTTGTCGCTGCCGTCGAGCTTGACCCTCGACGAGCTCGCATCGGCCGACTCGTCGCCCTCATCGTCGAGCGCGAGCCCGTGCTTGCCCCGGACGGACGAGCTCGACGCCGCGGCCGATTTGCCGAGCTTGGTCGAGGCGCTCGAGCTCGACTCGGTCGAGGGCGTGCGCTCGAGGTGGGCAGGGCGGGTGCGAGGGGAGGAGGGCGCCGAGTCGAAGGTCGTCGAGGAGGAAGAGGACGACGAGGGCGCGCTGCCGAGGGCGTGCGGCGGGCCGTCGGCAGCGGTGCCCGACGAGGCGACCGGGGCCGAATCGGGCGCAGGCGAAGGCGCGCGGCGGAAGGCGGAAAGGAGGAGCGCCGAGCGCGCCGTACTCGAGCGACCGGGCAGGGTCGGGCGCGCTGGACGTGCGGGGAGGTCCGAAGCCGTCGGCGCCGAGAGGTGCGCCGCAGGAGGGTACGCCGGCGGGTGCTGCGGAGCGTCCGAAGACGGTGCTGCGCCGACGGCGGCAGCGGCGGCGGCGGCGTCCGGATCCCGCGAGGCGCGGATCGCCGCCTCGTACTCGGCGGCGCTCGGGATCACGCTCGACTCGCCCGCAGCGGCCGCCTCTGCGCGTATCCGCTCGGCCTCGTCGGCGGCGTCGCCCTCGCCGCCCGTGTAGCCCGGCAGGCCCGAGTCGACGTAGTACCGCGGGAGCTCGTCGAGCGTTGCGGGGACGGCGGGGACGAGCCCTCCCGCGCCGCCGCCGCGCTCGACCATGTCGAGGTCGTCCCAGCCGTCGTCGTCGTCGCGGGCGCCGATGCGCCGGCCGCCCTCGGCGACCGTCTCGCCGGCCGTCTGGCGTCCTCGGCGGCGGCGGCGGCGGGCCGTCGCGGCGTACGACGGTGGGGGCTCGCGCGGGATGCGGTGCGGCGGGCCGGCGATGTGGATGCCGAGCCACTTGACGTGGATGCCCTTGTCCGGGATGAAGTAGGCGCGGAAGGTCGGGCGGTGGTAGAAGCGGCGGATGTAGAAGTAGCGCGAGCACAGGAGGGCGACGAGGACGCCGGCGACGACGACGACCGAGACCCAGGTGACCCTGCGCGGCGGAAGTGCAGGAGAGTCAGCGCGAGGGCTCGCTCGAGGCAGGCCGATGGCCGGGGCAGAGGGGAGTGCGAGATGCCGAGGCGGAGCGGAGAGAGAAGGGACGGACCAGGTCGACGAGAAGCCGCTGCTGCCGCCCCAGTACGGGTAGCCGTATGTCGTGGTCGGTGAGCTGTTGGCGGGCGGTAGGCAAGGTCAGCGTACGGCGAGGATGAGGGCCAGAGCCGAGCGAGCCGAGGGGGAGGGGTGGACTCACGCCGAGCTAGTCGCGCTTGTAGCCGTCGGGGTGGTCGAGGGCGCTGCGGTCGACATGGCGGCGTGTCGGCGTGTGCGTGAACGGCGTGGTAGGGGTGTGGCCCTCCTGCGCTGGTGGGATGCGGTGGTCGTGCGAGGTGGAGGAGCAAGGGCGCGGGGGGGGGACTCCGGGTGGAGGAGGAGGGCGGAGCGCAAAGGGGTGCGGGGCCGCTGGTGCGCGGGTCTGTGGTGGGACGCTGTGGCTGTGCGTCGGGGTGTAGGGCGCGACTCTAGCCAGTAGAGCGAGCGAGCGGCGAGGGCGAGAAGCAAGCCGCCGCTCGACCCACTCGACCTTGGAAATCGCCGGCCGTCCCGACCCTCCCTCGGCCGGGCAGAGGGCGGCTGGGGCGTGTCTACGAGTGTGTGACACATCTAGTCACGCTGCACAGAGAACGCCCCGAGTGGCTGCCGAGCCTCGAGGTGTCGCCCCCGCGCTCGTCGCGCGCGTCTCGCTCTCCTCCTCATCTCCCGGCTCGCCTCTGCCCAGCGCACCCCCAGCCATGGCGCCACCAGGCTCGGCCGCCATCGCCATCGTCCGCCCTCCACCAGACCACCCGGGCCTCTCGCCCGTCGCCCAGGCCGCCAAAGCCCCCTCGCCCGCTCCCTCGTCGTCGTCCACCTCGTCGCCCGCCAAAGCCGACAACCGCCTGTGCCGCAACCTCCAGCTCTTCGGCACCTGCAAGTACGCAGACCGCGGCTGCCAGTTCTCGCACGACCTCGCCGGCGCAGCCTCGTCCCACTCCAAGCCCGCGAGCCCGGCTCCTCCCTCGTGCGTCGCCTCTCCCTCTCTCCTTCCCTCCCTCCTGCTGCTCTCCCCCCCCCCTCCCCTCGGTCCTTGCCTGATCCCGTCCTCCTGCAGCAACTCGTCGTCGACGCCGTTCTCGGCTGCCGCCCTCACCGCCGCCGTCTTTGTCCCCGGCGGCGCACCCAGCTCGGCCGCGAGCGATGCCGGGCGCGCTCCGCCCTCGGGCACCCTCACGCCCGGCGGCACCGCCATGGCCGTTCAGGCCGCCGAGTTTGTTCCTCGACGAGCAGCGACGTGCGTCCGCTCTCCCCCTCTCGTGCGTCGTCGTCGAGGCTGCGCTCTCGGCTGACCCCCTCGTCCTCCCCCCGCATCCGCACCCGCAGCCCGGCCCTGTCCGAGGACGCCGCCTTCTTCGCTCCTCCTGGACACGAGGACGCCGAGGCCGGCCCGAGCACGGGCTACAACCAGGCCATGGCCGACGTCGGCCACCAGAACGCCGACGGCCTCGCCGAGTACTACCACCAGGCCATGGACCTCGTGCGTCCTCTCCCTCCCTCGCTCCCCCTTCTTCTCCCCGACGACTCGACTGACTCGCTGCCTCTTCCTTGCAGAACGGGCCCGAGTACGGCGCCGCCCCGTCCGAGTCGTCGGCCATGAACCCGTACAACTTCTCGCACGCGCTCGCCCCGCCGGGCCCGAACGGCGGCGCGCCCGCCATCCCGGGCATGAGCCACGCCGCCGTCGCCGCCGCCGAGGCCGCCTACTACAACGGCGGCATGGGCGCCATGCAGATGGGCCACTTTGTCCGACAGCCGGTGCGTGCTCCCTTCCTTCGTCCCGGTAGGCCTCGAGCGCAGCGCCCTGACTCTTCCCCGCCCGCCCGCCCGCAGCTCCAGTACCACCTGTACCACCCTCTCCCCTCGACCAACCCGCGGCACCTCTCGTCCACCCTCTCGGCCCGCACGGGCTCGCACTCGCCGACGACGTCCTTCTTCCTCCCGCCCGCGCTCCACATCTCGCTCACGCAAAAGTCCGAGGCGACCCAGGCGACGCCGAGCGTCGACATGAAACTCCCCGACGAGGTCGGCGGCTACTCGGGCCTGCTCCCGCTCGACAAGCCGCCGAGCGAGGGCGGGAGCGGGAGCGGCGGGTTGGGCTGGGCGGGTTACCGCGGCTGGGTGTACAAGGCGTGGAAGGAGGGCGAGGGGAGGTGCTACATGCTCCGCAGGATCGAGGGTGCGTCTCGCTCCCCCTTGCTCGGCCTCGGGCGCCTGCATCGAGAGCGCGCACACTGACCCCTCCTCCTCTTTCGGCGACAGGCTTCCGCCTTCAGCACGAGGCGGCAATAGCCGCGGTCGAGAAGTGGACTCGGGTCCGGCATCCTGGGCTCGTCGGCGTCCGCGAGGCCTTCACGACTCGCGCTTTCGGCGACCAGTGTGCGTCCCTCGCCCTCCCTCCTCGAGCCCGCTTCCCTCGTCCCTCGCTGACGCCTCTCCTCCTGCTCGCAGCCGTCATCTTCGTGTACGACTTCCACCCCTGCTCGCAGACGCTGTACGAGGCGCACCTCTCGCCGCTCGCGACTCTCCCGCCCAACCCTTGGTCGACGCCGCTCACGCACCACGCGCACCATGCCGGCGCCCCGGCGCACGCCGCGCCGTACCGCTCGGCCGCACGACCCGCCCTGCCCAATGCCGCCGGCGGCCCGGGCAACGCAGGCGCAGGCGCCGGCGCGAGCCCGGTCCTGCCCGAGCGCGTCCTGTGGAGCTACGTCGTCCAGATCGCGTCGGCGCTCAAGTGCGTGCACAACAGCGCGCTCGCCGTGCGCACGATCGACGTCAGCCGCATCCTCGTCACGGGCAAGAACCGCGTCCGGCTCGGCGGCGCAGGCGTCCTCGACTGCTTGACGTGGGATGGCGGACAGAGCATCCCGGCGCACCAGGTGCGTCTCTCGCTCCTCTCTCCCCTCCTGCGCCCTCAGACGAGCGACCCGCCGACTCGCACGTGCCCCTCGAGCAGCAAGACGACCTCCTCTCGTTCGGCAAGCTCATCATCGCGCTCGCGTGCGGCTCGACGTCGGCCGTGCACAACTTGCCCAAGAGCGTCGACCACATCTCGCGCATGTACTCGCCCGACCTCAAGAACGTCGTCCTGTACCTCCTGAGCAAACCGGGCCCGCGCAAGACGATCGAGGAGGTCCTGGTCCTCATGGGCCCGCGCGTCGTCGACGAGCTCAACTCGAGCCTCGTGTGCGTCCCTCTCTTGCTCGCTCTGCCTCGTCTGCGTGCGACCGTGAGCTGACTCAGTGCCCCTGCTCGCAGGGCCGAGGACACGATCGAGCACGAGCTCATGCGCGAGCTCGAGAACGGCCGCTTCGTCCGGCTTCTCACCAAGTTTGGCTTCATCAACGAGCGGCCCGAGTGCGTCCCTCCTCCCCTCTCCCTCTCTGCGCCGCTTGTGACGCCCTCGCTGATGACCTGGAGTGCACGCAGGTTCGACCACGACCCGCGCTGGGCCGAGACGGGCGACCGGTACCTCATCAAGCTCTTCCGCGACTACGTCTTCCACCAGGTCGACGAGACGGGCCGACCCGTCACCGACCTCAGCCACGTCCTCACGGCGCTCAACAAGGTGCGCTCTCCTCCCCTTCTTTCACTCGAGCTGCACCGAGGACGCCGCTAATCTCGAGCGACTCGCTCGCAGCTCGACGCCGGCGTCGACGAGAAGCTTATGCTCGTGTCCAGGGACGAGCAGAGCTGCCTCATCGTCAGCTACCGCGAGGTGCGTCTTCTCGCCCTTGTTCTGCTCGGCAAGGTGCTTGTGCGGCTCGTGAAGCTGACGCCTTGCCCGCTCACGCAGATCAAGAACTGCGTCGAGAGCGCCTTCGCCGACCTGTCGCGCAGCTGATCCTCGCCCACATTCTTGTACCCTGAAGGCATTCTGCATCCTTGCATCCTTCATCATCCTCGAGACGGCGTTCTTGACCCGCAAGAGCGCGCGAGGAGGGAGAGCGGTCGGGCGACCTGGGCGTTGTAGAGACGGGCAGTCCGCATCGCGCTTCGTTCCGCTCATCTCTGCTTTCGAGAGCATTGCACACGGCGAATGAGAGCGTCCAGAAGGGCAGCGTGCGAAAGGAGGAGCGCTGCGACTCGGGCGAAGCGGGACTTGGGCGAGGGACGCGAGGCGGTGCTCGCCCCCGCTCTACACGCCCGCTCTCGACGCAGGGCACCTTTGCGCACGATGGAGCCTGTATCTGGCTCCGTAGCGCGCTCTCCAGCGTTCCAGGCGCACCTCGAGCGGTTCCGTTGCTCGCCCTCCCCCACCTCGACCCGCTCATCATCTCAGGTCGCCACTACCGCCTCGGCACCGCCCTGCGCGCCCAATCAGGCCGTGTGTGGGCCCTCTACAGCCACCAGCTCCGCCCCTCGACCCGCCAGATCGCCGCTCAAGCGCCCCCGCCCCCGAGGCGTCAGCACTCCTCCTCGCCCAGACGGCACCAGCGCACACTTCCAGCCCAAGCCCGGCTCGGGCGACGACACCAAGCCCTCTATCCAGGACGACCCGCCTGCCTCGCCGACCAAGAAGAAGAAGAAGCGGCCGCCTCGCCCCTACGCCGACCCGTCCGAGTACGCTCACCTCGGCGCCGACCCGCTCCAAGACTACCTCGACGAGGGCCTCTCCGTCCTCCTGTGCGGCATCAATCCCGGCGTCAAGAGTGCACAGCTCGGCCTGCACTGTGCGTCCTCGAATCGCTCTCTCGCCCTGACCCTCCCTCGCGACGAGCTGACCTTGCCTCCTCGCTCGCTCGCAGACGCCAACCCGACGAACCACTACTGGAAATGCCTCGCCGAGTCGGGCATGACGCCTCGACGGCTGCACCCGTCCGAGGGCCCGACCCTGCCCAGCTTGGGGGTCGGCTCGACCAATCTCGTCGCGCGTCCGACTGCAGAGGTGCGTGCTCGCTCGCCGCCTCGGACTCTTCGCCGTCCATCGCAGAGTGATGCTGACGTAGTGCTCGAGTATGACTCGCAGATGAGCGAGATCTCGAACCAGGAGATGGCGGCGCGAGTGCCAGGTCTGCTGCGCAAGGTTGTGCGGCACAAGCCCAAGTGCGTCTCGCTCCCTCTCGCTCCTCCCGCTCGAGGCTCGGCTCACGCACGTCGTTCTTCTCACACAGGATTCTCGCCTTCGTCGGCATGAAGATCTGCGAGGTCGTCCTGCGCTACCTGCACAACCTTCCCCGACAACCCGCTCTGGCGTCCTCGTCCACCTCGGCTTCGCCCGGCCGCCGCACGGCCATGCCCAAGGTCAAGATCGGCTTGCAGCCCGTCATCCTTTTGCTCGGCAGCGACGACGTCGAGGCACCGTGCAAGATCTACTTGTGGTGCTTGCCTTCTACGAGCGCGCGGGTCGTGGAGTACCAGGTGCGTTTCGGCCCTCCCCTGCGTCGCTCTCCGATCCCCCTCGCCTTGCCTAACGCTCGCCCCGCCTGCAGCTCG
>Ga0308169_10002908_pt1 | contig 17240 bp, 16 predicted proteins | sample PhyBR1_2_FD_202139 | JGI IMG/M metagenome (GOLD analysis project Ga0308169, IMG submission 202139) | Phyllosphere microbial communities from UC Gill Tract Community Farm, Albany, California, United States - DLSLSB.R1 | ecosystem: Host-associated > Plants > Phyllosphere > Unclassified | place... | reverse complement strand
ATGTAGTCGACGCGCGGGAGGAAGTGCAGGGCGTGCGTGACGAGGATGCGCGTCTTGCCGGCGAGGGCGCCGAGGATGGCGTTGTCGAACAGGTGCTTGCCGACGTGCGCATCGACCTGCGAGAGGGTCACGACATCAGCACCGGGAGGAGAGCAGAGGAGAGGGCGAGCGAGAGGAGGAAAGGAAACGCACAGCCGAGAGCGGATCGTCGAGGAGGATGATGTCGGCGTTGAAGTAGAGGGCCCGAGCGATGTTGACGCGCTGCTTCTGCCCGCCCGACAAGGTGACGCCCTTCTCGCCAATCTCGGTCTCGTCGCCGTACGGGAGCATGTCAAAGTCGGCCTCGAGGCACGCGTCGTGGATGACCTGGCGGTACCGCGCCTCGTCGTACGGGCGGCCGAAGAGGATGTTCTCCTGCGAGCGCGGCAGAGGGGTCAGCTCGGCGCGTCGACGACGAGAGGGAGGACAAGTGGGACGCACCTTGAGAGAGCAGCTCTGCATCCAGGCTTGCTGCGCGGCGTAGGCGATCTGGCCGCCGAAGGTGACCTCGCCGCGCGTGCGCTTCATCTCGCCGACGAGCGCTTGCAGGAGCGAGCTCTTGCCCGATCTGCGACGAGAAAGGAAGGGCGTCAGCGAGGGAGAGAGAGAGAGAGAGAGAGGCGGTCGAGGCAAAGAGGGACGCACCCGACGGCACCGACGACGGCGCAGAGCTGACCGCGCGGGATGCGGAGGTTGACGTTGCGCAGCTGCAGGATCTCGGCCTCCTCGGGCGTCGTCGTCGGGTCGAGCTTGCCGTCGTCGGGGATGTCGGCCGTCGCGTCGCAGCTGGGCTAAGGTCGAGGGCGACGAGGCAGGAGACCCATCCGGGCCCTGGGTCGAGGAGAGGAGCCGAGAGGGCGGACTGTTGCACGTTTAGATCGAGTAGACGGGGTGCAGTACGCCGACCGTAGTGCTGTGGCCGAGTTGGCTCATCTGGTCGGGCCGAGGAGATGAGACGGAGGATGGGCGGCGCAGGCGGCGGGCGCGGCTGGTGGGTGCGGAGGGCGGTCCTGGGTCGTGTGCCTAGCAGCACAGGTAGCTCAAGCTTCTCACAAGCGAGCGTGAGGACGGTGCGGCGGAGGCGACCCCGCTCGGCTGGACTCGAGCTCTCGTCGGCCTCTCACGGCAGCTCGCCCGCTCGCCTGCACCCGCTGAGGCTGCAGCAGCCACGCTTAGCTCAGCGCACGGCCACCTCTCTCGACCGCTCCTCGACGCGCACGGCTCGTGCTCGCCCTCGTCCTCCGCCTCCGGCTCGAGCCCTCGCCTCGTCACCGCCCTCGCCGTCGTCAGCAAGGCTGCACCGCAGGGCCGCAGCAGGTGCAGCAGGAGCATCGAGCGAGGACTGGACCGTCACACCAGCCAGGTGAGCTCAGCTCTCCCCCTCTCTCGTCCCATCCCACCCGACGCTGCTCTCTCTCGCTCGCACCAAGCTGACTCCCTCGCCGCTCTCGTGTCTCTCTGGCGCGCGCAGTACGATGGCCGGCTCCGCGTCGAGCGAGCGGCGTCCGGGCGAGGTCGGGTCCATCACGGCGCTCAAGTCGCAGCCCCGCGCCGACGAGGCGCTCGACCTCTTGCGCAAGATCGCGTCGCTCGTCAAGCCCATCATGCGCAAGCACGGCTGGCACTTGCCGACCCTCAGCGAGTTCTTCCCCAAGAACCCCAACCTCCTCGGCGTCAACATCAACGGCGGCGCCAAGATCTGTATCAGGCTCCGGCCCCAGCACGATCCGTCGTCGTTCCTCCCGCTCGAGGACTCGCTCATCGGCACCATGCTCCACGAGCTCACGCACAACGTCCGCGGCCCGCACGACGACGTCTTCTTCAAGCAGCTCGACGCCCTCCAGGACGAGTACGACGACCTGCGCGCCAAGGGGTACAGCGGCGAGGGCTTTCTCGGCGACGGGCGCCGCGTCGGCGAGGGCATCGCGCACGACAAGGGCGTCAGCGTGCGCGAGGCGCGCGAGAAGGCGCTTCGCAACTTCGAGGAGCGCGAGCGGGTCCGCAAGGTGCTCGGGACGGGCGGTCGGCTCGGCGGGGCGGCGCCCGACACGAGGGGCAAGAGGATGGGCGACGTGCTGGCCGATGTGCGTCCCTCTTTCACACGATCCACTCGCCGTGATGCTCTCGTACTGATGGGGCGCTCGCTGCACGCAGGCTGCAGAGCGTCGACTGCGCGCCAAGAAGACGTGCGGCGGCGACGACGCGCACGACCACCCGTCGGGCTCGAGCCAGGCCGACCTGCCGCCCGAGGTCCAGGACGACATCAACCGCGCCGAGCGCGACAGCCGCACCGTCGTGCTCGACCTCACCGAGGACAGCGACGACGAGGACGACGCGCTCGTCGTCGTCGCCGGGCCGAGCGGCAGCAGCAGCGGCGGCGCGAGGGTCAAGCCTGACCCGGACGGCGCAAGCAGGGCGCGCTCGTCTTCGCCCGAGCTCGAGGTGCTCCCCGCCAAGCGCAGCGCCGCTCGGTGGTCGCCGCCGCCGAACAAGCGCCGCCCGACCTCGTCCGCCTCTCTCGCCGCCTCGAGCGCCTCCTCCAGCTCGACCTCGACCGCCTCGCGCGCCAAGACTGCGCGCGGCACCGACGCCCCTCCCGCTCGACGCGCCGCCGCACCGACCGCCTCGTCCTCGACCTCCTCGACCGCCCGCCCCGCCGCATCCTCGTCCGCCTGGCCCTGCGCCCTCTGCACCTACCTCAACCCGTCCCCTCTCTCCCTCGCCTGCGCCATGTGCCTCACCGAGCGCCCGGCGTCGACCCTGCCGCCCGCGCGCGCACCTGCGCGTCGCCCGCCCGCCGCCGACGACGGCTGGGCGTGCCACGCTTGCTCGACGGTCAACGGGCACGTGTTCTGGAGCTGCAGCGTGTGCGGGTCGGTCAAGACGAGCAGCGCGATCGGCTGAGAGGGCGTGCGAGGGGGGAGAATGGCGCTCTCGAGGTCGAGCCGGGACGAGGGAGCGGCGGAAAGAGAGGAGGAGGCGCTTTCGCTCGGTAGCTTTGTGCTCTCATGTTGATGTACTCTCAATGCGCTTGCTTTGCCATCTCTTCTCGCATTGCACGCAGCGAATCTAGAGATATGCGCGACGAGGGAGCGTGCGGAAGTTGCGGCTCGTGCGAGGCGAGGAGGGGATCTCGTGCGCAAGCGGGCGCTCGTGCGGTCTCGCAGCATCGACACGTCCTGCAGGGAGGGCAAGAGAGCGTCAGGGAGAGCTCGAGCGGAGCGAAAAGGCGGGAGCAAGGACGGACCGAGAGCTTGTCGGACGGGCGCGGCCGGTCCCTCGGGGGCTCTTGCGCTCGCCGTCTCAGGGTCGAACGAGGCTGCACAGGACGAAGAGGAGCATCATCAGCTCGGCTCGTCGTCGAGAGAAGGAGAGGAGCGTAAGTGGGACGCACCTTGCTCCGGCTCGTCCACCGACGAGCTCATCCACCCGGCTCGAGACCCTCAGTCTGCCTGCATCTCGTCCGCGCCCTCACCTGCACCCGCCGCCGGCTCCTCCTGCACGAGAAGCTTTGACCGCACGACGGTCGGGCGCGCCGAGATGTCGAGGAGGTGGGCGAGCGTCCCTGCGCGGTCGTCCTCTGCGCCGGCCGCCGGCGAGACCTGGTCGACCGCGCCGTCGCCCTGCTGCTGAGCCGCGCTCGCCTCGCCGCCCTGACTGCTCGCCTCGTCGTCGTCGTCGCTGTCGCTGCTGCTGCTGCTCGAGTCGTCGGTGCTCGAGTCGTCGTCGCTCGAGTCTGTGATTTCCTCCATGACGACGGCCTCGTCTCCTGGTGCGGCGCCGGGTGCGGGCGGGTCGAGGTGGGCGTTGGCGTCGCGGATCTGGGGGAGGAAGGCCTGGAGGCGGTCGAGGAGGGCCGAGGGCGGCGGAGGGAGGACGAAGCGCGATGAGGGCGGGGGGAGGGTCGGGACCTCGAGGCGCTCGGGTGCAGGCTGGGTGGGCTGGGTTGGAGGAGCCATGCGGTGCAGGCTGGCTCGCGTCTGGGTCGAACGAGAGCGAGAGGAGTGAGCGGGAGAGCCGAGGCGCGGCTGCAGTGGTCCGGCCGAGCCCAAGCTGCTCCTTCGACATCTCGCCCCCTCGACCTCGAGCTGGGCCAGAAGCAGTCTGTACCCCGACACAGACCCTCATCACACCCCTCAAGCCGCCGAAGCACCTCGCCTAGCCGCGTCGTCGCCATCCAGCCTGCGCTCAGCTCTCCCCACCTCGCTCCTCCCGACTCGCCGCCCTTCCTCGACCCGCACGGCCCAGTCGGCATGCTCCCTACCACGCCAGATCTCCCACCGAGCTCCCCGACCCAGGCGTCCTCCGACCCGTCCTCGCCCCGCCCTCGCACTCGCTCCCGCGCCTCGTCCATCCGCCGCAAGCCCGTCTCGTACCTCGAGGGCGAGGACCTCGAGCTCCTCGCAGTCCAGGATGCCGCCACAAAGGCGACCGAGTCCTGGCAGCTCGGCGGCGCACAGGGTCGGCGAGCTACAGGTGCGTCCACCTCCGCCTCGAGCCCCATTGTCCTGCCCGCGCGCCGCTGACTCTCTCGTCCGAGCAGACACGGCACCACCTTCACCTGCCGCCTCGGCCACCTCGCATCCTTACCCTCCTCTCCTCGCCCGAGCGCAACCGCCAGCGTCCGCCTCGAGCTCTGCCCTCTCGGCGCCCGCCGCTCAGCGCTCGTCCCTCGACCCGACCCCGACCTCCTCGTCGTACCAGCGACCCTACGTCGACGAGCCGCAGCCTTCGAGCACTAGGACGCCTCACGCCGGCGGCGACAACCCGTTCGCGACCGCGCCGGCGTCGTCGCAGCGCTCGCTCCGCTCGCAGCGCAGCTCTATCGGCGACGAGAGCGTGTTCGGCACGGCGCCGGTCGGCATCGTCGGCAAGACGCGCCCGCGCGAGGTGATCCGGGTCGAGCGCGACTACTCGGCGGGCGAGACGTGCCAGATGTGGAGCGGGTGGCTGTGGGAGCTCGAGAACAGGGTCCGTTCGTCTCTCTCCTCGCGCCGTCTCTCCTGGACCTCGCTGGCCCGTGCTGACGCTCTCCAACCCCGCAGGTCTCGCCGACCGACTACCAGAACGCGCTCAACGACATCAACGAGGTCCTCGCCTCGGCGCACGACCCCGCTCGGTCCCTCCTCGACAACTGCCTCGCCATCTTCACGCTCTACCTCTCGCCGCTCATCCTCTCGTCGCACTACCACCGGGTCCGTCGTCTCTCCTCTCGCGCTCTTTCTCTCGACACGGACTGATCCTGGACGCCCGCTCGGCCGCAGGAGATGCGCCGCCTGCACTCGGTCCTCGAGCGGCTCAACCGCGACCTGTTCAACCCGGCCGGGCTCAACCTCCTCTCGCCGCTGCACAGCGCCTTCCTCTTTGTGCGTGCACACTTTTTCCTCTCGAGCTCCTTCATCGCCTCGCCCCCTTTCATTGTGTCGACGGGCGGGCCTGCTGCGGGCGGGCGCGAGCGAGCGAGGGCGGGGGAGCGAGGTGCGGCGAGCTGCGACGTGCGCTCGAGGTCGCCTTGTGCCGTCGGGCCCGGCGGACTCTCATGCGTGCGCAGTCGATCGGGCGGCAAACACGTCGCGAGCAGCGTCGTCTCTCCGGCCGGTCGGACTTTTGCTGACGGTCCCTCCTCTCGCTCTCTCCCTCCTCGCCGCTCGGTGGCAACTGCACGCAGCTCGAGATAGAGTACTACTGATCGGCGCTAGCGCTAAAGTGTGAAAGGGGTGCGCTCGAGCGGGTCGGGCGACTGCGCCCCGCAGGAGAGCGACGAGGAGCGGACCCCGTTGCGAGAACTCGAAAGCGCGCAAGCTCGCCGAAAGGGCTCGTCTTGCACCGCCTCTGCAGCTTCGATCTCGAGAGCTGGACGAACCTTCCTCGCCTGTGCAAGCGAAACAGTGGGACTTGGCGGCACAAACGTCATTGCAAGGTCCGTCGCGTCTGTTGCCGTGCGGGCGCGAGCGTGCGAAACCTGCTTAGCCGGACAGGCACGTCGGTGCCGCCTCGTCTCCGGACAGGCCTCGGGCCTCGAGGCCGTTCCCCTCTCGAGCCGCTCGAGCTGCGTCGTCGCTCGACGCGGGCGGCGGCGATTTCGAAATGCTCGCTCGCCGCCTCGTCGCCCGGACCTGGAGGTTTTCCCGGGCGAGCGCGGGGGCAGCCAAGGGGACCGTTCTATGGCCGCACAGACAGCGCCTCGGACACGCAGACAGAGAGAGAGACGACGAACGAGAGCGTGTGCAGCTTGTCCGCTGTCCCGCTTCCCGCCCGCTCGGCTTCTCGCGTCCCTCCCCTGTTCCTACCTCGGCTCCCTCGCACAGCCAGCGCACAGCACCGTCGAGCCAGCCACCGTGCTCTGCACCCGCCCGTCGAGACCGGCCCCGTCGTCCTTCATCTCCGATCGCCGTCGCCGTTCCATCTTCTCCCTCTCCCTCTCCACGGCACCCTCGCCGGCCCACCGTCCTCCCGCCGCCGCCCGCCCCACCACTCGCCATGGCCGCCGGACCGTCGAGCGTGCGCAGCGCGAGCGCGAGCGACGAGCCGACGCCGTCGCCCGTCGATGGGCCCTCCGGCTCGTCGCTCGCTCGAGAAGACGCGGGAGGAGTGGGCAGCAGCGGCGGCGGCGGCGCAGGGCGCAAGCAGGGGGCCAAGCGCGGTGCAGCGGGCGAGCAGAAGCTCGACAAGGACGGCAACCCCAAGAAGAAGCGCAAGCAGCTCGTGTGCGTCCCCATCTCGACCTCGTCCTCGGATCCGGCGGTCGGAGGCGGCGGGCGGGTCGGCGCGGGGAGAAGGCCTCCCTCCCCTCGTCTGGCTCGCTCGCTGCTTCCAGGACCTCGTGCTGCAGCCGCTGACGGTCCGTGTGCGCTCCTGCAGGGCGTGCGACTCGTGCCGGCTGAGGCGCGTCAAGTGCGACAAGGCCGACAAGGAGGGCGGCGACTGCAGCGAGTGCGCTCGCAAGGCCATCCAGTGCGTCCCGGTCTCTCTCCTGCGCAGCTCTGCACCCTCGAGATCGAGCTCACCGTCGTCCCGAACCCGCAGCTGCACCGACACGTACGTCAAGAACAAGCCCAAGGTCGTCCGCGGCGGCAAGCTCATCAACCAGGCCAAGTGCGTCCCGTTCCTGCGCTCGTTCGACCTGTTCGAGCTCGTCGAGCTGACCAGGGCCATCTTGCCCCCCTCTCGCAGAGCGCTGTACGGCGACAACGGCCAGTCGCCCGGCGTCACCTCGCCGCCGTCGCCCGTCAAGAACGAGTACGAGCTGCAGGAGGACCCTCGACGGCTGTCGGCCTCGACTGCGTCCATCAACGCCACCTCGCCGTCTGCACGACTCGCCTCGCTGTCCCTCGGTCACGACTTGGGCGACCGTGCGTCCTGTTTTCCTCCGCCTCCTTGCCCTTCTCGCTTGCCTCCTCGGCACCCTGGAGGCTGACCCCACTCGTTGCAGATCTCGTGCGCGTCTTCTTCGACGTGTTCCAGCCTCAATGTCCGCTCGTCGACACGATGCTGTTCCTCCAAGCGTGGGAGAACGCCGGGCGCGTGACGGAGAACTTGAGCCCGGCCAACGAGTGCCTCGCCCTCGTCATCCAGGTGCGCTCCCTCTCCCTCCTCGTGCAGCTCCCACCTCGGGACGAGCTCGAGCTGACTCGAGGCACGTTCTCGCAGGCATGGGCAGCTCGCCTCACCGACCACCCCGCCGCGATCGGCAACGGCGCGCCGTCCCTCCAGGACCTGCGCAACGGCGCGCGGCGCGACTTCACGGCGGTCGGCAACCGGCGCGAGGAGTTTGCGAGGACGGCGATGGAGCGAGCGATGGTGGCGGTCGACCAACGAGGCGCGCTCAGGCTCAGCAGCGCGTCGTGCTGCGCCGCACTGACCCTCCTCGAGTTCCTCATCACCTGTGCGTCCACCTCTTCCTCTCCCCTCTCTCCCCTCAAGGTTCTCGTCCTGAGCGAGTACTGACGTGCCCTAGTCGGCTTCGCAGGGGGCGACGCCCAGCGCGCGCACACGACTGGCCGGTACCTCCTCGCCGCCGCGAGCGAGCACCTGCGCAACCTGCAGCTCGACCAGTGCGACGACCCGACCGAGCGCCCCTTGCGACCTGAGCAGGCGTCGAACGGCACGCTCCTGTGGATGCTCTACACGCGCGACTCGCTCTCGTCCATGTTCGGCGGGCGCTTCTGCTCCCTGTGCGTCCCTCTCCCTCTCTTCCCCCTCCTCCTCTCTCTCTCCTGCTCGGTACAGAAGCTGACGATGATGCTCATGCAGGACCGACGCCGACCTCACCGCCTTCTCGCCGCTCATGACGGGCAGCATCACGGCCGACGTCATCCCCTACATCACCTCGAGCGACCCGCTCCTCCTCTCGGGCCTCGCCGTCGCCAGCATCTTCCGCTACCTCGTCTCGACCGTGCGCGACACCGTCTCTCGGCTCACGAACCGTGCGTCCTCGTTCCCTTTCTCCCCTCGCACGCCTCGACAGCGCCCGCACTGACCCCCTCAACCTCTGCTCGCAGCGATCGCTCGGCGGCAGCGCGTCTCGGAGCAGACGGTGCAGGAGCTGTGGGCCGCCATCGACGAGGGCGGCCGGTACGGCTCGATCTTCCGCGCGTCGGTCGAGCGCACGAGCTTCGGGCCCAACGCGCCCAACATCGACGTCTGGTGCGTCCTCGTCCTCTTCGCTCTTCCTCTCGCAGCAGGACTCGACCTGACCCTCTTCACGCTCCCTGCAGGTTCCGCGACATCGTCGCCATGCGCTCGCAGCACGTCCTCGGCATTCACCTGTGCCTCACGGACCGCCTGCGCGAGGAGGAGACCAAGGCGGCGACGCAGCCTGCGGGCGAGGGCGACGCCGCGTACCTCGACGTGCTGCGCAGGCTGCACCGTCAGTCGGACGAGCGCTTCTTCCGGGTCTCGAGGGAGTACTGCGACCTCTTGGTGCGTCCCCTCTCGCTCGGACCTCGTCTTCCCCGCCTTCCGAGCGACGGCAGCTGACGCTCTCCTCGCTCTCTCTCTCTACGCAGCACCGCTACGGCGGCAACCTCCTCTTCTCGGCGTCCGTCACGGTCGAGTACTCGTCGCACTTCCTCAACCAGCTCATCGACACGCCGGCCTGGGAGCAGGGCGGCCCGAACGACTACTCGTGGACGGTCAAGGTCGAGGAGGTGACGCGCTGCCTCGAGGTCGTCCAGATCGCCGGCTGGTCGTGGGGCGGGTTCGACGCCGTGTGCGACCGGGCCCGGCAGGCGCTCTCGCAGCAGGGCGCCCAGCTCCACCACCGCCCGCCTCCCGGCGCCCTCCTCCCGCCCATCTCGACCTCGTACGCGCCCGGCGGCCTCGTCGCCAACGCCCCTCCCTCGCACAGCGGCGCGTCCGACTGGCCCCCGATGCACGCCCACGACGGCCACGGCCAAGGTCAGGGTCACCCCGGCGGCGGCGGCGGCGCCATGTACAACTCGCACAAGCTCCGCCCTCCCTCGTTCTCCAACTTCTCGCCCGTCAGCCCGAACGGCGCGCCGCCGACGCCGCAGAGCCTGCCGAGCGCGCACTCGGGCACCCACTCGGCCCACATCTCGCCCGTCGGGACCGGCGCAGGCGGCATGCTCGCGCCGCCGATGTCGCTGCCGTCGCACGGCGCCGCGTTTGGCCCTCCAGGCGGTCACGGCGCGGCGGCCGAGCTGCGCAGGAGGACGCTGCCGCCCATCTCGACGTACCGCCTCTCGCCGGTCGACGCCCCCTCCTCGTCGGCGGCCAACTCGCACTTCCTCCCTCCTCCTCACGCCTCGACAGCCAGCGGACACTGAGCATCTTCGGCGCACGTACATACACGCACACACCTGCACCGACATCCTCATCCTCGAGCGACGGGCTGGTCCCGCTCCTGCGCTCGCACCCCTCCTCTCTCTCTCGCTCTCGTAGCTTGTTGTCCCCGCATTGCATAGCTCCCCCCCTCTTGTTCCTCGCCCTTTGATAGGGCACAAGGCAATACACAGACGCTTTGACTCGCTCCCTTTCTTTTTCTCGTCGTCGTCGTCGTCGTGCTCGCTGAGGAAGAAACTGCACGAACGAGATGAGGATGCAGTGCTTTGCGAGCAGAATGAACAAGAACGACCCTACGTCCAACCTGGCTCCACCTAGTCGCTGTCCGAGTCGTCAGAGCTCGAGTCGCTGTCCGAGTCCGAGTCCGTCTCGCTCTCCTCGTCGTCGTCTCCTCCCGACCCGTCCTCGCCGTCGTCCGAGTCGTCGCGCCGCTTGACCGGCAGGCCCTTCATGAGCGCCATCTGACCCGCGAGCGAGTCCTCGTCCGGCTCGCTGATGTCGTCGTCCTCGTCGTCGAGCCCGTTGTCGTCCTCCTCCTTGGGCTGCTCGACCTTCATGCGCATGTCCTTCTGCGCGCCCGTCCCGACGAACGAGTCGCTCGCGACGTAGACCTGGAACGTGTACAGGCCCGGGCCGGGCGGCGCCTGGAACGACATGCGCACGGTGCGCGTCGCGCTCGAGCCCATGTCGGTGAAGCGGTACGGCGCGACGAAGACTCGGTTGAGCTTGTGGTCGCCGACGAAGATGTGCCACGCCGGCTTGCGGTTCTGCAAGAGGGTGCGAGAGGTGCGAGTCAGTCGTGCGGACCTCGAGAGGAAGAGGAGGACGAGCGAGAGGAGAGCGCACCTTGGGGAAGTGGGGTGCGTGCGCGAGGGGCGTCGGCACGACGCCGTCCTCCTTCTTGCTCCTGCGGCCGATGAGCTCGTCGACCGACTGCTCGCCGCCCTCGTCGGCCGTGTCGTGCGTGATGCTGACGATCTCGGGCGTCGTGCGCTTGGTGCCGGGAGGAGCAAGACGCAGCTTGAGCTCGAACGAGACGATGGCGCCCGGCGTGACGACCTTCTCGCCGGCAACTGCAGGCGGAAAGGAGGGCGAGTCAGTAAGAAAGCAGGAGGGGAGGGATCGAGGAAGAGGAAGAGCGGGCGCACCTTCAAATTTGGCGCCGACGACATCGACGACGGGCCAGCTCCTCGCGACGTCGTGCGCATCCTTCTTGTCGCCCTCGGGCAGGCCGTTGAGGATCTTGTCGACCTGGGCGCGGTCGAGCTCGCCGAACTGCTGCACCGTCTCGACGCCCTGCTTCTTGGCGGCGGCGGCGAGTTCGGGCGTGACGTGCGGGAGCTGGAGGAGCGGCGACGACGACGGGTGGACGGCCTGGAGGAGGAACTGCTGGAGGTGGAGGATCGAGATGTAGGTCGAGAGCCAGTTGTGCGCAAGGGCGATCGAGGCGAGGCCCGAGCACAGCGGGAGGGCGATCGAGGCGGTGAGGTACTTCTCTGCGAGCGTACAGGCGCGAGTCAGTACAGCTGCCGACGAGCAGACATGGTCGAGGAGAGAGATGCGACGCACCCTTGAGGAGGTTGGCGTCCTTGATGGGCAGGCGGAGGAGGTAGGCGGCGATCATGACGCGCGCGCGCTTCTTTGCCGGCGACCAGGTGGCGTAGCCCTCCCAGCCCGCCTTGCCGTCGACGCCCTCGCGCACGGTCGAGACGAGGCGTGCGTACTCGTCGACGGCGGCCTTGCTCGGCGACTTGCGCAGCTTGACGAGCTTGGGGCTGACGGCGAACTCGTCCGACGAGGCGAGCACGTCGACGAGCTGCGGGAAGGTCGACTCCTCCTTGAGGGCGTGGAAGTACTTCGAGGCCGTCGAGTTGAGGACGCCGTCCTTGGTGAGCTTGCGCGTGCCGTACCACCAGCGACCCTGTGGCGCGAGGAGAGGAGGGTCAGCAGTGCGCCCTGCTGGACGGCGACGATTTGGGGGAACAGGGACGCACGACGAGGACAGGAAGCACGACGCCGAGAAGGAGGGCGTAGGCGCCAATGACGAAGGGCGAGTTCTTGCTCTCGACGATCCAGGCCGGGAGGGCGATGCCGGAGCTGAACTCCTGCTTGCCGTCCGGGTGGCCGTACAGCTCGTAGTTGCGGCGGCTGACGTCGTCGGTGAGGCTGCGGGTGCAAGGTTCTGAGTCAGCGTGCGATGCTGCAAGAGGGAGAGGGGGAGGGAGGGACGAGGGACGCACGCCTTGTACGCCTTGGTGAGCTCGACGAAGTGGCTGTCGGCCTCCTCCTTGGTCTGGTTCTCGGCGAGCGTAAGCTTGTCCGGGTGGCTGCGCGGGCGGTGCGTCAGCTCGTGCGTGAGAGGCGTGGTGGGCGAGTGCGGAAGGGGACGGACAACTTGAGCGACAGCTTGCGGTAGTGCTTCTTGATCTGCTTCTCGGTCGCTCCCTGCGCGCATGCAATCACGTCAACTCTGGCTCTCGGTCCAGTCCAGGAGAAGCAGAACGAAGACGCACCGAGGAGACGCCGAGGATGGAGAACGGGTCGAAGGACGCGCCCTCGCCCTCGATGAGAAGCGCGCGCTGAACGACGACGGCGAGCGCGACCCAGCCGGCCGCGAGCAGGAAGTGTCTGCGGGATGGCTCGGCGTCAGTGCTGCTCTTCCTGCGCGCGTGATGGGTGGAGCCGGACGCACCGGACCCCGACGGCTCCCTTTGCCCCACCAGCCCGCCTCGCCTCGGCCGTCTTGCGGTTCCAGGCCTGACAGGGCGCCTTGACGCGGGCGGCTGCGCGCTCTGCGCCGCCGAACAAGGTCGAGTAGGTGAAGGGGAGGAGGACGAGGAGGAGGACGGTCAGGAGGAAGAAGTAGGACTGCGAGCACGGCGACGAGGGTCAGTGGGGAGCCGCTTGGACGTAGAGCAGAGTGCGACGGACCTGTCCACTCGTGTCATAGGTGTAGCCGGCCATCCTGCGGCGTGGCGAGGGGTGAGAGCTCGACGCCGGGTGGTGGTGGAGGGCGAGACGAGAGGCGGACGTGGAGCAGCCGACAACGCGCCTCGCTCCCTCAGTAGGACGTGCGAGAGCTTGCTAGCACTCGCTCTCACTGCTTTACAAGCCCTGTCCGGCCCGAACGCAAAGAAGGTGCGAGAGCCGGCCGCTTCCCTCTCGTCGACGACGGAACCCGACCTCGTGCGAGAGTAGAGTGCGAACGGCGGCGTGGGATTGTCAAGCAACAGCGAGCGAAAGGGTAGTACACAGGAAGGGGGAGAGGGCGAAAGGAGTGGGAAGGAGAGAGAGCGGCTGCTCGACCTCCGACCGGCTCGAGCGGGGAGGAGGACGGCCTTGCCGACGCGACAACGAGCCGGCGCCAAGGCAGACCGACTCGACGACGTCCTTCTCAGCCCTTCGCTTCGAGTCCGGCGCGCTCGACGCGGTCCTCGAGTGCCTCGCCCGGCCTGCCCGCCCACTCGTGCAGCGCGATGCTCCCCTCGACCGGCCCGCGGTCCTCCCACGCCGTGCTCATGAGCTGCGGGGCGTACGGCGCCCAGCTCACGTCGCGCACGACGGGCGGCGAGTAGCCCGTGCGGCCCTTGCGCGGGCGCGTGCGCAGGCGCAGGTCGGACGGGTCGTTGTACGACCCGCTCGAGCGGTCGATGAGCGGGTGCGAGTGGGCGCGGTCGAGGACCTGGACGACGCGGCCGTCGAGCGAGTAGATGTGGATCCGGCCGTCGCTCGAGCCCGTATAGACGTAGCGCTGCCCGGTCGTCGCGACGGGCGAGAAGTGGCAGCGGATGAGGGTGCGCAGGACGGCGTGGCCGCGGTACGTCATGACCGAGACGTCGTGCTGCGAGCGTCGGGCATGCACAAGGTCAGCTTGAGTACAAGAGGTCGACGAGCGAGCGAGCGAGCGAGAGGGTCAAAAGGCGACGGACCGGGTGCTTGACGTAGCGCGGCTTGGCGTACTGGCCGTAGCGGTAGTCGTAGTCGTGGATCGAGAAGCTCTTGCGGTCGAGGCGCAAGCGGTCGAAGTCGTACTCGCCCATCATCATGCGCAGGCTGCAGGAGGAGGGAAGCGGGCGTCAGCCGGGCGACCTCGATGAAGCCGGATGAGGAGGTGAGAGAGTAGAGGAGGGACGCACTCCCACAGCTTCATGCCTTGGTCCTTGCCGTTCGAGAGGATGTACCTGCCGTCGCCCTTGGGCGCGACGAACGTGACGCCCTCGGTGTGCCCGACGCAGATGCCGCTCGGCCGCTCGCCGTCGAGGCTGCGCCGGTCCCACACCTTGACGAAGCAGTCGTCGCTCCCGCTCACGAGCAGGTTCGAGTCGCTCGCGCTCGCGAACGCAACGGCGTTCGTGTCGTCCTGGTGCGCGCGCACCCGGAGCGTCGTGCGCTGCGCCTCGACGTCGTACACGAGGACGAGGCCCGAGCGCGCGCCGGCGACGACCTCGCGCGCGTCGTGCGAGAAGCGGACGGACCAGATCTGCGGGCGCGCAGTGAGTTCTGCGTCAGTACCAGTGCAGGCAAGCGCGAGGGAAGGGGTGCGAGGCGAGGAGGCGCGAGGTCGACGGGGAGAAGAGGAGGACGAGGGGGACGAGGAGAGGAAGGGCGCGATCGACGAGGAGAGTAGAGGAGGACGCACCCCAAAGCCGTAGTGGGCGCCTGCCGCAAAGTCGAGCGTGTGCTGCTCCTGGTCGCCGTCCCACTCGCTGCCGTACCCGGTGCGGACCATGTGGACGCGCGGCGTGATGCTCGAGTAGATGAGCCACTGCGAGTCGTCGCTCAGCTCGGCGTCGGTCAAGGTCCAGCTGCAGTTGGCGGCCGAGCCCTGGGCGATCTTCTGGACCTTGAGCGACGTGCGGTGCGACCAGAACCGGCCGAGCGACCTCGCGCCGGGCTCGGCTTGGTCCGTCACGGACTTGTCGCCGACCCGAGGCGGCGTCGACGTGTCGTAGACGTAGACGCGGTAGTCCTTGCACGCGGCGTAGAAGAAGCGGCCGTCGGCGCTGTACTGGCCGCTGTAGACCGGGTCGGTGAACTGGGCGACCTCGACGCCGGCCGAGTTGGGGATGGCGAGGTCGCCGAGCGTGTCCTTGAGCGGTCGGCGAAAGTCGAGCTCGCGCGCGCGTAGGCTGTCGGCCATCGAGCCGGACTGGGCCCAGCTGCGGCGCTTGGTCGTGTCGTACTTGCGCGGAGGAGGACCGAACGCGCCGCCGCGCTCGAGCCGCATGCCGTTCTCCTGCGGGTCCTCGATGATCGGGTAGTACTGCTTGGTGCGCGGTGACCTGCGAGGGATGACGAGCGGAGCGTCAGCTCGCTGTGCCGGGGCGAGATGGTTCTGGCGTGAGGGAAGAGAGAGAGGACGCACCGCTCGTCGTCGTCCTCGTCGTCGTGGTCCATGAGGGCGTCGTCGTCCTCCTCGTCGTCATCGCCGTCGAGCGCACCGGCACTTCGACCGAGCGAGCGCAGGAGCATGTTGCGGATGGCGCCCAACGACACCCCCGTCCCGATGAGGTCGGTCGCACGGAGCGGTCGAGGGGTGCCGTCGTCGCCGATGAGCATGACGCTCCTCGTGATGGGGTTGAGGCCGATGCGGAGCTGCGGTCGTCGGTCGCCATCTGCTGCTGCTGCCGCCGGCTCGTCGTCGTCGTCGTCGTCCTGCTGGTGGTCGGGATCGCGTGCTGGTGGGCCGTCGCCGTCGTCTTCTTCCGTCTCGTCGTCGTCGTCGATGTAAAAGTCGGCCTCGTCGTCGTCGAGGGCGGGCTCAAAGTCGGGGTCGTGGTGCTCGTCCGAGTCCGAGTCCATCTGGGCGACGGCCTCGAGGTGGGCGAGGTGGCCCGAGTTGAAGCTGGCGTCCGAGTCGTCTGCCGAGTATCCTGGCGAGGGTGCGAATGCGCCCGGGATCGACATGGCTCTGTGGCGGGCGAGAGAGCGGTGGTGGAAGCGAGAGAGGACGAGGCGAGGTGGAGGCCGAGGTGTGGGGAGCGACCAAGGCCACCTCGCGCCTCGCCCGGGCGGCAGAGGAGTACTGGGAGCTGTGCACCATGCTGTGACAAGACTGGCCAGGCTGACCGATCCACTGCTCGTGGGAGCGAGGCGCGACCTTGTCCTCGTCGTCCTCTCCGCCGGCGCCGCACGCTCATCTCGGTCTCCTGCTCCAACCCACGCTCGCACCAGCATCAGCACCAGCCCCGGCACAACTCTGAAGCTCAGCAGCTAGCCCTCGTCGCCCCGCCTCACCTGCAGGCGACCGCTGCGCCAGACCCGGCACGCCGGCTCCGATGAACGGCGAGGCCAGCTTCCGCCCGTGGTCGTCCCTCGCCAGCCAGGCCGCACTCGGTGGAGGCCGCGTCGACGCTGCCTTCCTCACAGAGCCCGTCCCCTACGAGGGTGCGTCCCCTCCCTCTCCCTCCTCTCCAGTCGCGCCTCTCCTCCTCTTCGCCGTGACTCGCCGCGCCGCGCTCCTCGCTGACCCCGCAGCCCACTGCGCAGACTTCGAGTACTCGACCGGCGTCGACTTTGCAGCCTTCCCTGGTCCACCCTCGGGCAGCAGCGGCGCTGCCGGCTCGAGCCACCACCCCTCTCGCCCCTTCTCGCCCTTCCACGCCGACGCCGCCTTCGCCTCGCCTAGGTCCCGCACCGCGTCGTACCCCGCCCCTCCACCACCTCCACCAGGCGGCGCACCCGAGCCCGCACCCCTCTTCGACAGCACCGAGTCGGCCCTCTTCTCGTCGTTCCTGACGACGCTCGACGTCGACCCGGGCTTCCTCTTCAACCCGGTCCTCCCGCCCGGCATGCCCAGCCCGCCGAGCACGAGCGCGGGCCCCTACGGCGCAGGCGCGAGCGAGCGAGACCGGCACGAGCGCGACTCGCTCGGACGCGACGTCGGCGACCTGCACCTGCGCACGACGAGCGCCGGTACGGGCTCGTCGACGAGCGCGGCGAGCACGCCGCACGGCAGCACGTTTGGCGGCACGGGCCCTCACCCTCTTCACTCCTCGCACCTCCCGCCGGCGACCCTCACGGCCGGCCCGCCCCTCCCTCCTCCTGCAACCCTCACCGCCGGCCCTCTGCCCCCGCCGCTCTCGCTCCGCCTCCCGAGCCCGCCTCGCGCAGCGCACGCCGCCGAATCGAGCGCCCCTCGTCGAGCGCGCGGCAAGAAGGCGGCGCGGTACGCCGAGCTCGACGAGGACGAGGACGACGAGGACGATGCGCCCGTGCGCGACTCGGACTCGGACTTTGAGCCCGTCAAAGGCGGCGGCGCCGGTTCGGGCTCGGGTTCGGCCTCGGGCGCGGCGGGCGTCGCGGCGAGTGCGGGCTCCCGGCGTCGGACGCGCACGTCGGGAGGCGGTGCAGCGGCCGCTGCGGCGACGGCGAGGAGCGGCGGCGGTGCGAGGGGC
>Ga0308169_10002907_pt1 | contig 17240 bp, 19 predicted proteins | sample PhyBR1_2_FD_202139 | JGI IMG/M metagenome (GOLD analysis project Ga0308169, IMG submission 202139) | Phyllosphere microbial communities from UC Gill Tract Community Farm, Albany, California, United States - DLSLSB.R1 | ecosystem: Host-associated > Plants > Phyllosphere > Unclassified | place... | reverse complement strand
ACTTCCTTGGCGTTGCGCAGCTCGGCGTTCAGGCGCTGGATGGTTTCGTCGCGTTCGGCCAGCGCGACCTGGGCCGAGGCGTTCGCGCTTTCCAGCGCGTCGCGCTCTTCCTCGAGTTCGGTATGGGTGTCGAGCATGGCCTGCAGGTCGGCCTGCGCATGCGCCAGCGCCGCGCGCGCGGGGGCGCCGGCGTCATCCGCGTACTGCGTCAGCCAGTTGCCAAGCGCCTGCGCGACTGGCGCCGGAATGCCGGTGTCGGGGCGTGCCGCCGCTTCGAGCCGGCTATTGCGCCAGGCCAGCAGCTCGCGTCCGATGTCACCGGGGGCGCCCGCGCCAAGCGCGTCGCGCACCGCCTCGATGGTGACCGGCTGGCCTTCGCCCTCGAGGCGCTCGGCCGCGCTGCGGATGTCGTCGGATGATACTTGGTGCTCTGACATGCATACTCCAGTGATGCTTTTGATGAGGGTGCATATCGTACGCGAGGCAGAGCGATCGGTGAAGCACGGCGGAAAGAGGCGTGGTATTTGCCTCTTTCCGTTCGGCAACTTTTTGCCCCGGTCAGGCCAGGGCGGGCTCGGGCTGCTGCCGGGTGCGGCGGAAGGTGTCGAGGTTGACGCCGGCGCGGTAGCGGCGCCGCTCGTCCTGAACGGCGCCGGGCATGGCGGACCGCGGACTCAGCCCGGCACGGCCAGGCGCGGCGGCTGGTAGCCCGGCTCGAGCAGGCCTGCAACCTGCTCGCCTTCGACCACGATGATTTCACCGATGCTCTGGGCGCGCGCGACAATGCGGTCGCCGTTGGCGATGTGGCTGCCGACCAGGGCGATCGGACGGTCGGCAAAGGTGGACGCATGCCCCGCGCCCGAAGTGATCACGCTCTCGCTGCCGTCCGGGTAGCGCACCCGGTCGCCCACGCAGGCGACGCGGAAGTCGTCGGTATGGCCTTCGGCGTCCACGACCTGGCCGCCGCGCCGCGTGCGGGAGCCGACCGTCGCGATCGGATAACGGGCAATGATCCGGCGTGCGGGTGCGATGGCGCTGCCGTTGGCTGTATCGAATTCGATGCTGTCTTTATGCTTCGTGCTGTTCACGTTGTTCCTCCTTCGTTTGCAAGAGTCCGGGAGCCGCGTTGCCTTGTCCCGGCGCCGCATGTACCGATTCGTACACTGGCGCTCATTGGAACGCATGATTGATTTAAACCAATTGATTCCACTCAACATGGCGACCAACATCAAACGGATTCAGTTTTTTCTGACAGCAACTCTGCTTACCTGCTGATCAAGACCTGCCGAAACTCCGACTCATTCGATGAGGGTCTTGACCAGCACCTTGCCATCGTGCGGGGACGATTGCTCGCGCACCATCATCTGGCTGCCCTTGGCGAACCAGAAGGTGGCTTCCTCGCCCGGCTCGTTGTAGTCGGTCTTGACGACCCAGCAGTCGACCGGTCCGGCGGGGCCGGTGCGCCTGGATGGTAGAAATTGACATGCGCCTCGTAGCCCTCGGCCAGCGCGGGCAGGCCGGTGATGCGGTCCGGCGCGAACAGGAAGCCCTCGACCACCCGCTTGCCTTCCTTCTCGGTGATGCGCTCGTGCGTGTGCGGGCGGAAGGTGCCGACGTCGAACCAGGAATCCATGGTGCGCGTGTAGGCGGGCGCGGCGCCGTTCCAGCGCTGGACGATGTGGAGTTGCGGCTTGCCGTCGTGCTGCTCGAAGCGGACTTCACGCGTCCAGATGTCGACCGGCGTGCTGGATTCGCCCTGCTTCACGTAGCGCAGGTAGCGGTGGGGTTTATGAGGCCGGGGGCCTCATAAACGGTGGCGCCGCCACGTACTCACGTCGATGTTCTGGACGGCGGCCTGGCTGGTGGCGGCCAGGCCGGCAAAGAAGAGGGGGAGGGCGAAGCGGGACAGGGTCGGCATGACGGGCTCCGGAGGTGATTGAACCAGATGAGTATGCCGACTATGTGTACTTTAAAGCAACCAAAAATGGATATGCATGCCGATGAACCGTATATGCATGCGGTGCTAGAGGGCCGTTTGCAGGGTGCCCAGCAGCGCCCGGGTCGCCTCGGGAACCGGCACCGGCCGGTTGCTCGCCCGGTCCACGTACACGTGCACGAAATGCCCGGCGGCTGCCGGCAGCGGGTCGTCGTTGCGGTACAGCGCCAGTTCGTAACGGACGCTGGAGTTGCCCAGCTTGGCCACGCGCACGCCCACGTGGACGGTGTCCGGGAACACCACCGGGGCAAAATACGCGCACCCGGTCTCGACCACGAAGCCGACGGTGTCGCCCTTGTGGATGTCGAGCACGCCCCGCTCGATCAGGAACCGGTTCACCGCCGTATCAAAGTAGCTGTAGTAATGGACGTTGTTGACGTGGCCATAGACGTCATTGTCCATCCAGCGCGTCGGAATCGCGCAAAAATGCGGAAAGGCGGAGCGGGGCGTGTCGCGCATGCAGGTCCTTAGTGTTTGACGCTCGAGGCCGGCGCCAACTGGTCGGCCGGGGTGTCGGCCGCGAACAGCTGGGCGCAGTCGACCGCGTCGAAGCCGTAGTGCTTGCCGCAGAAGTCGCAGTTGATGTCCAGCTTGCCGAGCTCGGCGATGGCGGAGTCGACTTCTTCCTTGCCCAGCGTGCGCAGCATGTTGCCGACACGTTCGCGCGTGCAGCTGCAGTGGAATTCCGGATGCAGCGGATCGAACACGCGGATCGTCTCTTCCCAGAACAGGCGCTTGAGCAGGGTCGCCACGTCGACCGACAGCAGCTCTTCGCGCTTCAGGGTCTGGCCCAGCATGGTGGCGCGGGTCCAGGTCTCGAGGTCTTCTTCCTCGGTCGCCTGTTGCACCTGGCCTTCGATGGCGCTGTTGCGCGGCAGTTTTTGCAGCAGCAGGCCGCGCGCGACGTGCTCGTCGGCCGCCAGCCACAACTTGGTGTCCATCTGTTCCGAGCGCAGCATGTAGTTCTCGATGATGGTCGCGATGTCGTCGCCGACCAGCGGCACCACGCCCTGGTAGGGCTGCTGGCCCGGCACCTTGTCCTGCGGGTCGAGGGTGATCACGAAGCGGCCGCGGCCGTGCTGGTTGAGCAGCTGGGTCGGGGTCGCGTCGTCGGCGACGGCGTAGCCTTCGGCGAGCTTGGCGGTCGCGCGCAGGCGCAGGCTGGCGTCGCATTCGACCACCAGCAGCTTGACCGGACCGTCGCCATGGATCTGCATGACGATGGCGCCGTTGAATTTCAGGTTGGCCGACAGCAGCGCCGCCGCGGCGACCATTTCGCCCAGCAGGTTGCGCACCGCCTTCGGGTAGGCATGGCGCGACTGGATCTCGCGCCACGCGTTGGAGACTTCGATCAGCTCGCCGCGCACGGCGGCGTTGTCGAAGATGAATTTCTGGAGGATGTCCTTGCTGGTGTCAGTCGTCATTCTTTATCCGATTTTCTTGAGATCCGTCTTGTAGCGCTGGCCGCGCGCCGCATAATTGTCGGCGCTGGCCAGCAGGCGGTTTGTGTCCTGTTCCGTGAGCGTACGAACGACCTTGGCCGGGGCGCCCAGGATCAGCGAGTTGTCCGGGAATTCCTTGCCCTCGGTAACCACCGCGCCGGCGCCGACCAGGCAACCCTTGCCGATCTTCGCGCCGTTCAGCACCACGGCCTGGATGCCGATCAGCGCGCCATCGCCGACCGTGCAGCCGTGCAGCATCGCCTGGTGGCCGATGGTCACGTTCTTGCCGACCACGAGCGGGTAGCCCATGTCGGTGTGCATCACCGTGCCTTCCTGCACATTGCTGTTCTCGCCGATGGTGATGCGTTCGTTGTCGCCGCGGATCGTCACCCCGGACCACACCGAGGCATTGGCCTCGACCGTCACCTTGCCGATCAGGTTGGCGGAATCGGCGATATAGGCCGAAGCATCGATCTCGGGCGCGTCATCGCCCAACTGGTAAATTGCCATGGATGTGCTCGCAGAAAGGTTGAAGGGGTGAAATCAACCGCTATTTTACGCTCTGCATGTACATCGTTGCGGCAAGCCCGGCAGATGGGGACGCCCTGCGCAAAATCAAGGCGAGGGCTATAATGCGAACGGTCGTACTATTTTAAACTTGGTTACTCGACGATTGGAACTTCCGATGACTCCGTCCCGCTCCGAATTCCTCAGCATCCGCGGCTTGCGGCTCCACCTCCGTCACTGGGGGAGGGAAGGGGCGCCGAAGCTGTTCATGGCCCATGGCTGGATGGACATGTCGGCATCCTTCCAGTTCGTGGTCGATGCGCTGGCCGGCGACTGGCATGTGATCGCGCCCGACTGGCGCGGCTTCGGGCTCTCGGCGCGTTCGGGCAACGACACCTACTGGTTCCCGGATTATTTCGCCGACCTGGACGCCATCCTCGACCATTATTCGCCGGACGAACCGGTCAACCTGCTCGGCCACAGCATGGGCGGCAACATCGTCAGCGTATATGCCGGCATCCGTCCGGAGCGCATCGCCCGTTTGATCAACCTCGAGGGTTTCGGCCTGCCGGGGACGAAGCCCGAGCAGGCGCCCGGCCGCTACGCGAAGTGGCTCGACGAAGTAAAACATCCGCCGGTCATGCGCGGCTACGCCAGCCTGGAAGAGGTGGCGGCGCGGCTGCAGAAGACCAATCCGCGCCTGCCGGATGCGCGCGCGGCCTTCCTGGCCCGGCACTGGGCGGCGCAAAACCCCGACGGCCAGTGGGAAATCCTTGGCGACCCGGCGCACAAGATGCCCGGTCCGCTGCTGTACCAGGTCGAGGAGGTGCTGGCCTGCTGGCGCCGCATCACCGCGCCGGTGCTGTGGATCGAGGCCGAGCACACCGACATGTGGCGCTGGATGGGGCCGAAGGAACAGGCGCGGCTCGAGGTCGACCGGCGCCTGGCCCAGCTCGCCAGGGTGACGCCGCGCATGATGCCGGATGCCGGCCACATGCTGCACCATGACCAGCCGGAATTGCTGGCGCGGATGATCGAGGAATTCATGGCGGCCGCCTGAACGCCCGGTACGTCGAAACGGTCGCGATCCGCGTACAATGAGGCCTTACGCTGCCGATATTGCCACGCTCATTGCCACGCATTGCTTGAACATGAAAGTCGACCTCCACTGCCATTCCAACGTCTCCGACGGGGTGCTCGCGCCCGCCGCCGTGGCCGCTTATGCCCGCAAGGGCGGCGTCGACGCGTGGGCGCTGACCGACCATGACGAGGTCGGCGGCATCAAGGCCGCACGGCTGGCGGCCGGCGAGCTCGGCATGCGCTTCGTGGCCGGGGTCGAGATTTCCGTGACCTGGGCCAATGAGACCGTGCACATCGTCGGCCTGCAGATCGACGAGGACAATCCCGATCTCGTGCGCGGCCTGGCCGCCACGCGCGAGGGGCGCGACGCGCGCGGGCGCGAGATCGCGGCCCAGCTGGAGCAGGCCGGCATCCCGGGCGCCTACGAGGGCGCGGTCAAGTACGTCGGCAATCCGGACCTGCTGTCGCGCACCCACTTCGCGCGCTACCTGTGCGAGCTCGGCGTGTGCGGCACGACCTCCGAGGTGTTCCGCAAATACCTCACCGAAGGCAAGCCGGGCTATGTCCCGCACCGCTGGGCCACGCTGGCAGAAGCGGTCGGCTGGATCCGGCGCGCCGGCGGCATTCCCGTGATCGCCCACCCGGGCCGCTACCGCTTCGACCGTACCGCGCAAGGCGCCCTGTTCGACGAATTCATCCAATTGGGCGGCAAGGCCATCGAAGTGGTCACGGGCAGCCATACCCCGGACCAGTACGCCACCTATGCAGAAATTGCCCGCCGCTACGGCTTCCTGGCCTCGCGCGGCACCGATTTCCATGCGCCGGGCGAGGCGCGGGTCGAGTTCGACAAGCTGCCGCCCTTGCCGGCGGACCTGACGCCGGTGTGGCACGACTGGTTTTGAGCCGCTCATGAGCCAGTATTTCGAAATCCACCCTACCAACCCCCAGCCGCGCCTGGTCCGCCAGGCGGCCCAGATCATCGAGTCGGGCGGCATCGTTGCCGTGCCGACCGATTCGGCCTACGCCCTGGTCTGCCGCCTCGACGACAAGGCCGCGGTCGAGAAGCTGCGCCGCATCCGGGGCGTCGACGAGAAGCATCACCTGACCCTGCTGGTGCGCGACCTGTCCGAGATCGCCACCTATGCGCGCGTCGACAACCGCCAGTACCGCCAGCTGAAGGCGGTCACGCCCGGACCCTTCACCGTGATCCTGGACGCCACCCATGAGGTGCCGCGCCGCCTGTCGCACCCGGCGCGCAAGACGATCGGCATCCGCGTGCCCGAGAACGCGATCCTGCTGGCCCTGCTGGAGGCACTCGGCGAGCCGCTGATCGGCACCACGCTGCAGATCCCCGGCGACGACCACATGCTGTCCGACCCGGAAGAAGTGCAGGAGCGCCTCGGCAAGCAGATCGACCTGGTGATCGACGGCGGCGCCGGCACGCTCGAGCCCACCACCATCGTCGACCTGACCGGCCCCGATCCGGTGCTGCTGCGGGCGGGCCGCGGCGACCCGGCCGTGTTCGGCCTTTAAATCGTCCATCCTGTTGCCGTGGGGCCGTTTCCGGCCGTCCCGAGGCACATGCTCTGATAGAATCGCAGGTTATGGATGAACTCATACGCAACCTCGCGGTCTACGCACTGCCCATTCTCTTTGCAATCACGATGCACGACGCCGCCCAGGCTTTCGTCGCACGGCACTTCGGAGACAACAGCGGCCACGCGGCCGGGCGCACCACCCTCAACCCGCTCGCCCACATCGACCTGATCGGCACCATCGTCATTCCGGTCGTGCTCTACCTGTTCCGCGGCCCGGTGTTTGGTTATGCCAAGCCTTTGCCGATCGACTACAGCCAGATGCGCAACCCGAAGCGCGACATGGCCTGGGTGGCGCTGTCCGGCCCGGCAGCTAATTTCTTGATGGCCCTGATCTGGGCGCTGCTCGCGATCTTCCTCAGATACTTTCGAGTGGGCGAGAGCTATCCGCACCTGGTCGCCCAGGCCGGCGTGCAGGTCAACATCTGGCTGATGGCCTTCAACCTGCTGCCGATCCCGCCGATGGATGGCGGCCGCGTGGTGTTCAGCATGCTGCCGCACAAGGCCGCCTACAAGTTCGCCAAGCTCGAGCCTTACGGCCTGATCATCCTGCTGCTCCTGATCATGACCCACATCGTCGGCTACTGGCTGGCCATCGTCGGCACGATTGCCGACCTGCTGCTGAGCCTGATCGTCTACCCCCTGAACTTACTCCTGAGCTGATACCGATATGTTTCCCGACCGTGTCGTTTCCGGCATGCGCCCCACCGGGCTGATGCACCTTGGCCATTATCACGGCGCCCTGAAGAACTGGATCCGCATGCAGTCCGAGCTGCCCTGCCTGTTCTTCGTGGCCGACTGGCATGCCCTGACCACGCACTACGACGACCCGGCTATCATCGAGAAGAGCACCTGGGACATGGTGATCGATTGGCTCGCGGCCGGCATCGACCCTTCGCAATCGACCATCTTCATCCAGTCCAAGGTGCCGGAACACGCCGAACTGCACCTGCTGCTGTCGATGGCCACGCCGCTCGGCTGGCTCGAGCGCGTGCCGACCTACAAGGACCAGATCGAGAACCTGGCCAACCGCGACCTGGCGACCTACGGCTTCCTCGGCTACCCGCTGCTGCAGGCGGCCGACGTGCTGATCTATCGCGCCACCCAGGTGCCGGTGGGCGAGGACCAGGTGCCGCACATCGAGATGATGCGCGAGATCGCACGCCGCTTCAACCACCTGTACGGCAAGGAGCCGGGCTTCGAGCAGAAGGCGCTGGAAGCGGTCAGGAAACTGGGCAGCAAGCGCGCCAAGCTGTACGCCGAGCTGCGCACCTCTTACCAGCAGGACGGCGACGCCGGCGCGCTGGCGCAGGCGCAGGCGATGCTGGATGAGGCCGGCAGCCTGTCGAACATCGACCGCGAGCGCCTGTTCGGCTACCTGGAAGGCAGCCGCAAGATCATCCTGATCGAGCCGCAGGTGAAACTGACGGAAGCCTCGCGCCTGCCGGGCCTGGACGGCCGCAAGATGTCCAAGAGCTATGGCAACTCGATCTCGCTGCGCGAAGATCCGGCCTCGGTGACGAAAAAGATCCGCACCATGCCGACCGACCCCGCGCGCGTGCGCAGGAGCGACCCGGGCGATCCGCTCAAGTGCCCGGTGTGGCAGCTGCACGAAGTCTATTCGGACAAGAATACGAAGGACTGGGTGATGAAGGGCTGCACCAGCGCCGGCATCGGTTGCCTGGAGTGCAAGCAGCCGGTGGTCGACGCCGTGCTGGCCGAGCAGGAACCGATGCACGAGCGCGCCCAGCAATACCTCGACGACCCCTCGCTGGTGCGCGCCATCGTCGCCGACGGCTGCGACAAGGCGCGCAAGCTCGCCCAGGAAACCATGCGCGACGTGCGCGAGGCGATGGGCCTCAGTTACAGCTGATGCCGATGCATGCCGCGCTTGACCAGCCATCCGCCTGGGTGACGCGCTTTGCTTCCCTGATCCGGCCCGGCGAGGCGCTCGACCTGGCCTGCGGCAGCGGCCGCCATGCGCGCCTGCTGGCGGCGCGCGGCCTGCAGGTGACCGCGCTCGACCGCGACGCCCGGTCGCTGGCCGCGGCGAGCGGGCAGGGCGTCAATACGGTCGTGCATGATCTCGAAGCGCCGGGGAGCAGGTGGCCATTCGCGCCGGGCCGCTTCCAGGGCATCGTCGTCACCAATTACCTGCACCGGCCGCTGTTCGGCGCAATCGTCGCATCGCTGGCGCCGGATGGGATCCTGATCTACGAAACCTTCGCTCAAGGGAACGAAGTCTTCGGCAAGCCGTCGAACCCGGACTTCCTGCTGGCGCCGGGTGAGTTGCTGGACGTCGCCATGCGCGCCGGCCTGCGCGTGCTCGCCTATGAGGATGGCGTCGTCTCGATGCCGAAGCCGGCGCGCGTGCAGCGCCTGTGCGCCGCCGGCGCGGCATTCGACGGCGCGTCGGGCAAGCTGGATGGGTGACCGATTTTGTAACCGAGCTGTAACCGGGCCATTAATCTTGGTATGGAATGAACCATAACCTCGGGCTATCCGCTACAATCAACTTTTTATTTATTAACGGCACGGTCCACTGATTATGATTAAGGGCAGCATAGTTGCAATCGTCACTCCGATGTTTGAGGATGGCAGTCTCGACAAGGACAGCCTGCGCAAACTGATCGACTGGCATATTGCGGAAGGCACGGACGCGATCTGCATCGTCGGCACGACCGGCGAATCAGCGACCGTCAGCCCGGACGAACACGGCGAACTGATCAAGCTGGCGGTCGAGCACGTGGCTGGCCGTATCCCCGTCATCGCTGGCGCCGGCGGCAATTCGACCGCGGAAGCGATCGCACTGACCCGTCACGCGAAGGACGTCGGCGCCGACGCCTCGCTGCAGGTGGTGCCGTACTACAACCGCCCGAGCCAGGAAGGGATGTTCCGCCACTTCAAGGCGATCGCCGAAGCGGTCGACCTGCCGGTGATCCTGTACAACGTGCCGGGCCGGACCGTGGCCGACATGAGCAACGAGACCGTGCTGCGCCTGGCGGCGATCGACAACATCATCGGCCTCAAGGATGCGACCGGTAACCTGGCGCGCGGCATCGAACTGCTGCGCGAGCTCGACCGTTCGTTCGCCGGCAAGCATGCCTTCAGCGTGTTCTCCGGCGACGACGCGAGCGCGCTGGCGCTGATGCTGTGCGGCGGCGCCGGCAATATCTCGGTGACCGCGAACGTGGCGCCGCGCGCGATGAGCGAGATGTGCAAGGCGGCGATGGCTGGCGAGATCGCGCGCGCGGTGGAAATCAACAACCGCGTCCTGTCGCTGCACAGCAAGCTGTTCGTCGAGCCGAATCCGGTGCCCGTGAAGTGGGCGCTGGCCGAAATGGGCAAGATGCCGGCCGGCCTGCGCCTGCCGCTGGCGCCGCTGTCCACGCAATATCACGACACGGTTCGCGCCGCGCTGCGCGAAGCCGGCGTCCTTTGAACAACGGTCTCCGGACCTGCCTTGGATCTGCCTTACCAGCCTTAACGACATGATTAAAAGTAAGTTTAAGACTCGCAGCGTGACCCACGTTGCCGCGCTGACCGCCATCGCGCTCAGCCTGACCGCGTGCACGACCGTGTTCGAATCGGACAGGGTGGACTACCGCGCCGCCAAGAAGGCGCCCCCGCTGGACATTCCGCCGGACCTGACCCAGATCGAAAAAGACAACCGCTACGCCGTGCCGGAGCGCGGTGTCGCAACCGCCTCGGGCTTCCAGCAGCAGCATGCCGCGCCGGTCGCGCCGGGCATGGCCGCGCCGTCGAGCGAACAGATCGGTCCGGTGTCGAGCGACAAGGTGCATATCGAGCGCATCGGCAACCAGCGTTGGCTGGTGGTCAAGGAGACGCCGGAGCAGCTCTGGCCGCAGCTGGAACAGTTCTGGCACGACGCAGGCTTCGCGGTCGAGACCGCGAACGCGCAGACTGGCGTCATGGAAACCAATTGGGCCGAAAACCGCGCCAAGATCCCGCAGGACTTCATTCGCCGCACCATCGGCAAGGTCTTCGATTCGGCCTACTCGACCGGCGAGCGCGACAAGTTCCGCACCCGCCTCGAGCGCCGCGCGGACGGCTCGACCGAAATCTACATCAGCCACCGTGGCGCCGAGGAAGTGCTGACCGGTCCGCAGAAGGAAATCCCGGCCTGGACCATGCGTCCCAGCGATCCGGGCCTGGAAGCCGAGTTCCTGGCGCGCCTGATGGCCCAGCTGACCGGCGAGAAGGTCAAGCAGACCACGTCCGTCGTCGCCGCCGCGGTGCCGGAAGCGCAGCACGCCAAGCTGGACGCCAACAAGGTCGTCGTCGACGAAGGCTTCGACCGCGCATGGCGCCGCGTCGGCCTGGCGCTCGACCGCGTCGGCTTCACCGTGGAAGACCGCGACCGCGTGCAGGGCATCTACTTCGTGCGCTACGTCGACCCGGATGCGGTCAACAAGGAAGGCTTCTTCAGCAAGCTGTTCGGCAGCGAAGACAAGAACAAGGAAGCCCAGCGCTACCGTGTGATCGTTGCGGCAGCCCAGGGCGCAACCTCGAGCGACGTCACCGTGCAGACCAATGACGGCAAGGCGGAGACGGGTGCGACCGGCGCGAAGATCCTGAAGTTGCTGGCGGACGAGCTGAAGTAATTCTTCGGCAATCCGTAATAAAGACCGGTCCGCGTGACCGGTTTTTTATTGCCCGACGCCCGCGATTGGCAAATCGTAGGGACGAAAAAAAACCGGCCCGAAGGCCGGTCTTTTTGCAATCAAGCGAAACCTTGATTACTTCGAAGCAGCCGGAGCAGCAGCAGCAGCCGAAGCGGCTTCAGCAGCCGACGAAGCAGCCGAAGCAGCCGACGAAGCAGCGGCAGCCGAGTCAGCAGCAGCCGAAGCGGCCGGAGTAGCAGCAGCGTCAGCAGCCGGAGCGGCCGGAGCAGCAGCCGGAGCGGTGGTTTCAGCAGCCGGAGCAGCCGGGGTCACGGTGGTTTCTTCCTTCTTGCTGCAAGCAGCCAGGGCAACAGCCAGCAGGGAAACGATCAGCAGAGATTTTTTCATGGTTTTTTCCTTAAATGATTCAAAAGGTAGTGCGATGAATAATTACCGGTAATTATCGCTCGTTAGGAATTCTCGTAGCTTTTGGAAAGAATGCCTACAGACAACGGAACCTTCCTAACCCGATATTATAGCCAAATTTACTGAATCGCAATAGAAAACTCGTGTCATGTTGGAACTATTGTTGGCTCCAACAAGCTTTATTTTGTTACAAGGTGTGACGATTGCGCAAGTCCTTGATTTGTAACGGCCGCAGCATATTTACAGGCCGGTGATTGTTGGCTGCAGACCTGGCTGTGATTCGGCCCAGATCGCTACAAAACGTTCGCGCGGAAGTTCGATTTCTTGGGGCGAATCAAATACCGCTTCGCCGCGCAAGTGGTCGCTGTGGAAGCGCCGCACCAGGTGCAGGCCATCGCCGATGGCGAAGGAATCGCTCAGCTGGCGCAGGCTGCGCGGCGTCACGCGGCATTCGATACGGTGGCTGTAGTCGCGCAGCAGGCGGGAAAAGCGCGGTGCATGGCGATCCAGGTGGGAGGCAGAGTGCATCGCCAGGCGCAGCATGCCGCCGGCGTGCAAAAAGCGGCGCAGCTCGGCATCGGTCTCCGGGGTGCCGAGCTGGAACAGCGCAAAGTCCGGGTCGAACAGGTCGAGGGTGACGAATGAGCGTTTGAACAGCGCGCCCAGCTGCTGCTGGAAGCCCGCCCGGGTGTCAAAGGTCTCGATGCGCTGTTCGCTCATGACGTCAGCCCAGCTCGATCCAGCCGTCCGAATACCAGGTGTAGAGCGCTTCCAGCACATCGTCGGAGGCTTGTTCCAGCATCGCGCCTTCGAGCCCGCGCGCATTGGCCAGCACGTCCAGCACGGCCTTGTCCGCGCGCCCGACCGCGAACGACTCGCCGTTGATGAACACATGCTTGCTGCGGTACAGCATCAGCGTCTTGGGCGAGAGCTTGAGGCCGCGCTTGGCCGCCTGCTCCATGAAGCGGCCGACCGTGAGCGGCTTGGCGACCGGCGTGAAGAACACGTTGTGCTTGGGCTCGGACAGGTATTCGCCAACGAAGATGGTGACATCTTCCTCGTCCCAGCGCACCTTGTTCAGCTCTTCGGTGATGTCGGCCAGCATCTCGCGCGGGATCTCGGCAGGGTTCCTGGCCGGCTGCAGGCCCGGGTCGGCGTAGCGGCCCGGCAGGTCGATCGAATCGGCCATGAATTGCAGGAAGTTTTCGCCCAGCTCCTGGTACGACGGCGAGCGGAAGCCGATCGAGTAGGTCATGCATTCGCCCTCGGCGATGCCGTCGTGTGCGTAATGCGGCGGCAGGTAGAGCATGTCGCCGGGCTCCAGCACGAATTCTTCCTCGGGCTCGAAGTTGGCCAGGATTTTCAGAGGCAGGCCCTCGACCAGCGACAGGTCCTGCTGGGCGCCGATGCGCCAGCGGCGCCGGCCCTGGGCCTGCAGCAGGAATACGTCGTAGGAATCGAAATGGGGACCGACGCCGCCGCCGTCGCTGGCGTAGCTGATCATCAGGTCGTCCAGGCGGGCATCCGGCACGAAGCGGAACTCGCGCAGCAGCGCCTCGGCTTTCGCATCGTACAGGTTCACGCCCTGCACCAGCATCGTCCATTCGCGCTGCTCGCGCGGCGGCAGTTCGGCCAGCGGGCCATGCTGCATATCCCATCGGCGGTCGCCACCGGTGCCGCCCGTCAGCGAGACCAGGCGCGATTCGACGTGGTTCTGGCGCGCCAGCTCGGCCAGCTTGTCGAACTTGAGCAGCGGCTTGAAATTCGGAATGGCCTGACGAATCAGGAGCGGCTTTTTATGCCAGTAGTCGCGGAGGAACTGGGCGGGGGTGATATTCCCGAGGAGCTGAAGTTTTTGCATCCCCCATTATAACCAGCGCACGCCGGGCCAAAACGATGGTAGGGTTATAATCGCAACCTTACCCACGAAAGGAATGCGCAATGAAGATTGCCCAGAACACCGTTGTCTCGGTGAACTATAAACTGTCCGACGCCCAGAACAACCTGATCGAAGACGGCGCGCAGCCGATGGTCTACCTGCATGGCGGCTACGAGAACACGCTGCCGAAGATCGAAGAGGAACTGGACGGCAAGGACGTGGGCTACACGTCGACCATCCAGGTCGAGCCGGAAGATGCCTTCGGCGACTACGACCCGAACCTGGTCAAGGTCGAAGAGCGCAACCGCCTGCCTGAGCCGCTTGAAGTCGGCATGCAGTTCGAGGGCGTGGCAGAGGGCGGCGACGAAGAGCCGACCATCTTCACCGTGACCGAAATCGCGGACGACAAGGTGGTCCTCGACGGTAACCACCCGCTGGCCGGCATGGCGCTGCGCTTCGACCTGTCGGTGATCGACGTGCGTCCGGCCACCGAGGAAGAAATCGCGCACGGCCACGTGCATGGCGCGCATGGGCATGATCATGGCCATGGCGACGATGAGGATGATGGGGAAGAAGGCGACCACTTTCGTAGCCAGCCGCTGAATTAAGCCGGCAGCTTACGCACGTCGCCCCGCGCAGGCGGGGGCCAAGTTCTGCCAGCACGTCGGCTGCTCATGCAAAACTTAGGTTCCCGCCTCCGCGGGAACGACGGCATTAGGGCGCCGTCTTCTCTACCTTGAACAAGTCCTTCAAGGCCGGATCCGCCTCCACCTCGACCGCCTGCGCCCCCACCGACAGGTGTCCGACATTCTCGCGCCATTCGATCGCCGGCTTGGCGCCCTTGGGCAGCCGCGCGCTGTCGACCAGCAGCACCTTGCCCGGAAATTTCTGCGCCAGCGCCAGCACCTGGCGGCGCGTCTCGGCGAAGCCGTCGTTCTCGGGCATGGCCGCGCGCAGCAGGGCGCGCAGGCCGGTCGGCTGCGACAGCGCCTTGACATCGCCTTCCGAGAACAGCACCACCGCCTCCAGCTTGTCGCGCCGCGCAATCGCGAACAGGCGGTTCAGCCAATAGCGGTTGGCCACCAGCCGGTCTTCGTATTCGCTGTTGCGGCCGGCGGCGGTCAGGTAGTGGTTGTTATCGGCCGGCATGTTGACGGTTGCGTACAGCACCTTGCCGACCGCCCAGTGCGCATTCTCGGCATAGCTGCGCCAGCGCGGGCTCATCGATTGGCGGGTCAATGCCAGCTTGCGTTCGCCCAGTGAATTCGGCTCCGCGTAGAACAGCTCGCGCAAGCGGTTCAGGCGTTCGATCGCATCCGTGCGGCCGGCGCTGTTCTTGCACTCGGTCCAGTCGCTGCCGGCCGGCAGCATGATCATCGGACGCGGCGCATCGGCGATCAGTTCACGCCGCTTCTGGTACAGCTTGTCGCTGCAGTTCTCGTTGCCGCCCTTGATGCCGGTGACCACCACGAAGGCCACTTCCTTGTCGCCGGTCTCCTCGATCGCCCGCTTCAGGTGGCTGTCGCCCATGTCGGCGAAGCCATGGCCGATCACCGCGAAGCGATGCGTGTCCTCGACCTGGCCGTCGGCCCTGGCGAAGGCGCAGGCGGCCAGCAGAAGCGCGGCGAGCGGGCGCCGCATTATGACGATGCCAGGCGCTTGAGCTCGTACAGCCGCTCGAGCGCTTCGCGCGGGGTGAGCGAATCCGGATCGATGGATTCCAGCAGGGCCAGGGCGGGCGCGGGTTCTGCCGCATGCGCCGGCGCGGCGTCGGCTGCGCTCTCGTGCGCATCCGCCTCGGCATCGTCGCCGCAGGGCGCGGCCGCGAACAGGTCGAGCTGCGGCGTCGCATCCAGCGCCTGCGATTCCAGCCGCGCCAGGTGCTTGCGCGCGGCGCGGATCACGGCCGGGGGCACGCCCGCCAGCTGCGCCACCTGCAGGCCGTAGCTCTGCGAGGCCGGGCCGTCCTGCACCGCATGCAGGAACACGATGCTGTCCTTGTGCTCGACCGCCGACAGGTGCACGTTGACCGCGCTGGCGTGGGTCTCGGGCAGCTGGGTCAGCTCGAAATAGTGGGTCGCGAACAGCGTGAAGCTGCGGCTGGTCTCGATCAGGTGGCGCGCGATCGCCCAGGCCAGCGCCAGGCCGTCGAAGGTCGAGGTGCCGCGCCCGACTTCGTCCATCAGCACCAGCGAATGCTCGGTGGCGCCGTTCAGGATCGCGGCCGATTCGGTCATCTCGACCATGAAGGTGGAGCGGCCGTTGGCCAGGTCGTCCGAGGCGCCGATGCGGGTGAAGATGCGGTCGATCGGGCCGATCGTCGCCTGGCTGGCCGGCACATAGCTGCCGACATAGGCCAGCAGCGTGATCAGGGCGACCTGGCGCATGAAGGTCGATTTACCGCCCATGTTCGGGCCGGTGATGAGCAGGAGGCGGCGTTCGTTGGACAGCTTGCAATCGTTGGCGATGAAGCGCTCGATCTGGTTTTCCACCACCGGATGGCGGCCTTCGACGATGGTGAGGCAGGGCTCGCCGACCAGCTGCGGCGCGCACCAGTTGTGGCGCACCGCATGCGCGGCCAGCGCCGCCAGCGTGTCGATCTGGGCGATGCCGGCGGCGACCTTCTGCAGGCAGGCGATGTGCGGCGCCAGGTCGCCCAGCAAGCCGTCGTACAGCAGCTTCTCGCGCGCGAGCGCGCGGTCCTGCGCGGACAGGGCCTTGTCTTCGAACGCTTTCAGTTCGGGCGTGATATAGCGTTCGCAGTTTTTCAGGGTCTGGCGGCGGCGGTAGTCTTCGGGCACCTTGTCGGCCTGGCCGTTGGTGACCTCGATGTAGAAGCCATGCACCTTGTTGTACTCGACGCGCAGGTTGGCGATGCCGGTGCGCGCGCGCTCGCGGGTCTCGAGGTCGACCAGGAACTGGCCGGCGTTCTCGGACAGGGCGCGCAGCTCGTCCAGCTCGGCGTCGAAGCCGCGCGCGAACACGCCGCCATCGCGCACCATCGCGGCCGGCTCCTCGGCGATCGCACGCTGCAGGAGGTCGAGGCAGTCGTGCGGGATCGCGATCGCTTCATGGATGTCGCGCAGCAGACAGGAGTCGCCGGGGATGAAGCAGCTCGCTACCTGGTCGCGCAGGGCGGGCAGTTGCTTGAGGCCGTCGCGCAGGCTGGCGAGGTCGCGCGGACGCGCGGTCAGCAGCGCGATGCGCGTGGTGATGCGTTCGATGTCGGGCACATGGGCCAGGGTCGATGAGAGCGCATCGCAGGTGTCGTGCTCGACGAGTGCGGCGATCGCCTCGTGACGCGCGCGCGCGACGCGCTGGTCGCGCCTGGGGTGATGGATCCAGTGGCGCAGCAGGCGCGAGCCCATCGCGGTGCGGCAACCATCGAGCAGCGAGAACAGCGTCGGCGACTCGAGCCCGCGGATGGTCTCGGTCAGTTCCAGATTGCGGCGCGTGGCGGCATCGAGGCCGATGAATTCGCTCTCGGATTCGACGGCCAGGCTCTTCACATGCTGCAGGCCGCGGCCCTGGGTCGACTGGGCATAACGGAGCAGGGCGCCGGCAGCGCCGAACGCGGCGCCGAGGCCGTCCGCGCCGAAGCCGGACAAGGTCGATACGCCGAGCTGGTCGAGCAGGGCCTTGTGGCCGTGCACCACATCGAAATGCCACTCCGGCACGCGCTGGGTGTGG
>Ga0308169_10002906_pt1 | contig 17242 bp, 16 predicted proteins | sample PhyBR1_2_FD_202139 | JGI IMG/M metagenome (GOLD analysis project Ga0308169, IMG submission 202139) | Phyllosphere microbial communities from UC Gill Tract Community Farm, Albany, California, United States - DLSLSB.R1 | ecosystem: Host-associated > Plants > Phyllosphere > Unclassified | place... | reverse complement strand
CGGATCGAACGTGAGATCGGCGGTGTCCATCGCCAGCGACTGCCGCATGAGCCGCGCGATCGCCGGCCGGATCGGGGTGGCGACCACGGCGCCGATCCGCAGCATCCCGCGCGGGATGTGGCGCGGCGCGTCGAGCCGGTTGCCCACGTCGCAAGCTCGTCCAGGGTGACGTTGCGCGGCCCGCCCACCTCGATGACCCGGCCGCGCAGTGCGGGATCGAGGGCCGCGCGGGCGACCGCGGCGGCGACGTCCGCGACCGAGACGACGTTCATCGGGTTGCGGCCGCGCCCGAACACCGTCGGCCTGCCCGACCGCGCCGCGGTCTGCCGGAGCAGGTCGCGCCACAGCTCGGCGAACAGGGATGCCCGGACGATGGTCCACTCGAGCCCCTCGGTGTCCCGGACCGTCTGCTCGGCAGCCGCCTTCATCCGGGTGATCTCGATGGGATGGTCCGCTCGAGCGCCGATGATCGACATCAGCACGAGACGGGCCCCCGCGTCGCGGGTCGCCGCGATCAGGTGCCGGTTCCCGTCGCGGTCGACCTGTGCGGGGGACTGGCCGGCCGCCGGGTCGAGCCCGTTGACCGCCGACACGACGACCTCCGAGCCGACGACCGCCGCCGGCAGCGCCGACGCGTCGCGGACGTCCGCCGCGACGAAATCCACGCCCGCCGGCACCTCCTGTTCGTGCCTCGCCACCACGCGCACCGGGGTGCCCGCGGCGACGAGCTCGTCGACCACCAGCCGTCCGAGGCGGCCCGTGCCGCCGACCACGGTGATCATGATCCGGCGCCGACGCGGCGGCGGATGTCGTCGTCGACGCTCCCGCTCTCGTCCTCGACCTGCTCGAGGTAGAACCGGCACGCCCGCACGCGCTCGCGGTCCGCGGCCCGGTCGACCTCGAAGATGGCGACGCCGCGCATGTCGTGCGCGGCGCCGTCTCGCCGAGTGCCCCACATCCGCCACTCGGTCCACCGGTGCGGACCGTCGGTCGCACGCGCGACGACCTCCGCGCGGATGTCGGGCACGCCGGCGAAGATCTGCGCCCAGTTGGTGCGCACCTGCGCGCTGCCGCGGAAATCGCGACCGGGATGCACGGGCATCTCGAGGCGGTAGTCGTCGGCGAAGCATCCCACGAGCGCATCCAGGTCATGCGCGTTCGTCGCCGCGCAGATCCGGTCGATCACATCGTCCATCGCGGACCTCCATATTCGATACAGTTCCGTGTATCTGATTTAATGGTGCGCGTGGCCGAGCATGAAGTCAAGAGGCGATACGACGCCAGCGGCCGGCGCGCCGCGGCCGCCGAGCGTCGCAGGCGCATCGTGGCGGCCGCGAGGCGGCGATTCCTCGCCGAGGGCTATCACGCGACCACGATCGCGCAGATCGCCGCCGACGCCGGCGTGTCGACCGAGACCATCTACAAGGCGTTCGGCGGCCGCGCCGGTCTCGTCGAGGCGATCTGGAATGCGGCCCTCGCGGGCGAGGGCCGCCGCCACGCCGAGTCCCGCTCCGACGAGGGCGCGCAGCAGGCCACCGGCCCGCAGCAGATCCTGCGCCACTGGAGTCGCATGGCGATCGAGGTCGCCCCGCTCGCCGGGCCCGTGTACGAACTGGTGCGCACCGCTGCGTTGACCGACAAGGATGCCGCCCGCCTGCAGGAGAGGATCGATGCGGCACGAGCGGAGCGGATGACCCACAACGCCGCCTACCTGGTCGACGGCGGCCACCTGCGTCCCGGACTGACCGCGGACCACGCCCGCGACATCCTCCTGGTCGCCACGGCCGACCTCTACCCCGCCTTCGTCGGCCGGGCCGGCTGGGAGCCCGAGGAGTACGCGGAGCTCCTCTACCGCTTCCTCAGTGCGGCGCTGCTGCCCTGAGCACCCGCGAACGGGTCATGCGCGCGCGAGGGCGTCTTCGAGCGCGACCCACGCGAGCATCGCGCACTTCACCCGGGCGGTGAACTTCGACACCCCGGAAAGTGCCGAGGCGTCGCCGAAGGTGTCCTCGTCGAGCAGGATCGTGCCGCGCGAGCGCAGCGCCTCGCGGAACCGCCCGATGAGCGCGTTCGCGGCCTCGCGGGTCATCCCGCCCTCGTCGGCGGCGTCCTCGACGAGGGTCGTGAGCATCGACGCGGAGGCCTGCGAGATGGAGCATCCGGCCCCCTCCCACGAGACGTCGCGGATCAGGTCGCCGTCGACGCGCACCCGCAGCGTGATCTCGTCGCCGCAGATCGGGTTGCGCTGGTGGGAGGTCGCGTTGGCGCCCTCCTCGTCGGCGAGGCCGAAGCCCTCGCGTCCGCGCGAGTGGTCGAGGATCAGCTCCTGGTAGAGCCCCTCCAGCCCGCTCACGCACCCACCCCGAAGAATCGCCGCACGCCCGAGACGGCGTCCAGGAACACGTCGATGTCGTTCTCGGTGGTGAACACGGACGCGGATGCGCGCACGGAAGCGGTGATGCCGAACCGGCGGTGCAGCGGCTGGGCGCAGTGGTGCCCCACGCGCACGGCGACGCCGCGGGCATCCAGGAACTGGCCGACGTCGTGCGCGTGCACGCCGTCGACGTCGAACGCCGCCAGCGCGACCCGCTCGACCCTTCCGGTCCCTGAGCCTGTCGAAGGGTCACCGAGCAGGCGGATGCCGGGGATGCCGCGCAGCCCGTCTCGCATGCGCCTCTCGAGGAGCCGTTCGCGGGCGTGCACCTCGGACATGCCGAGCCCGTCCAGGTACCGCACCGCGGCCGCCAGGCCCACCGCCTGCGACACGGGCTGCGTGCCCGCCTCGAACTTGTGCGGCGCCGGCAGGAAGTCGGCTTTCTCCAGCGTCACGGTCGTCACCATCGACCCGCCGGTGAGGAACGGCGGCAGAGCATCCAGCAGCTCGGCGCGGCCGTAGAGACCGCCGACGCCGTACGGGCCGAGCATCTTGTGACCGGAGAACGCGGCGAAGTCCACGTCGAGCGCGGGCAGATCGAGGGGGAGGTGCGGCGCCGACTGGCACGCGTCCAGCACTGCGAGGGCGCCGGCGCCGTGCGCCAGGGCCACCAGCTCGGCGACCGGGTTGACGATCCCGAGCACGTTCGACACGTGCGGGAACGCCACGATCCGGGTGCGCTCGCCGATGATCGCCGCGGCCGCTTCGAGGTCGAGCGTGCCGTCGTCGTGCACCGGGATCGCGCGGGTCACCGCGCCCGTGCGCGCGGCGAGCTCCTGCCACGGGATGAGGTTCGCGTGGTGGTCGGACTCGGTGAAGACGATCTCGTCACCGGGCTGCAGCGCGAATCGGGATGCCGCCTGTCCGCCCCGGCCGGCCGTCGCATTGCCGATCGCATACGCGACGAGATTCAGCGCCGCGGTCGCCCCGGCAGTCCACACCAGCGTCTGCTCGTCGGCCCCCACGAATCCGGCCACCGCGGCGCGGGCATCCTCGAACAGCTCGGTCGCCTCCGCGGCGAGCGTGTGGGCGCCGCGATGCACGGCGGAGTTCGCGGTCTCCAGGAAGCTCCGCTCCGCCTCGAGCACGACGCGCGGCTTCTGGCTGGTCGCGCCCGAGTCGAGGTACACGAGCGGTGCATCGCCGATGCGCGTCTCGAGGATCGGGAAGTCGGCGCGCACGGCGCTCACGTCGAACGTGCGCACGTCGACAGATGCGGCTTCGGAAGTCATCCTCCAAGGCTACGCGGGGATTCCGATGCCCCGGGTCGTCGTGACGCACCGTGGCATCCGGGGCTACGCGTCCGTGGACCTCTCGTTGACGAACCGCTCGGTCACCCTGTCCTGCGTGGGCGAGTACGGGCGGCCGGCGCGCTCCTGGCCGGGCAGCGGCCGCGAGCGGCGCCCGTAGACGAGCTCGGACGAGTCCAGCAGCCACGGCACGAGGGTGATCGAGACGCCGTGCACCATCATCAGCTGCTGCGCGATGCGCCGCGAGCGCCGGTTGTGCAGGATCGACTCCCACCAGTGGCCCACGATGTACTGGGGCAGATAGACGGTGACCACCGACGGCCCGTGCTTCTCGCGGTAGTGCTCGATGAACTTGACCACCGGGGCGGCATAGCTGCGAAACGGCGAGGCGATCGTCACGAGCTGCACCGGGATGTCGTGCTCGTCCCATTCCTGCTCGATCTTCTCGGCATCCTCCGGGGACACGGCGACGTGGATCGCGAAGGTCTCGTGATGCTGAGCGGCCAGGGCGTAGTCGATCGCCTTGACGACGGGCTTCTGCAGCTTGTTGACGAGCACGATGGCGATGTCGCCCGACGAGCCGAAGTGGATGGCGTCGTCCATCCGGATCTCGTGCTCGACGTCGCGGTAGTAGCGGTACACGCCCATCATCAGGAACGACAGCAGCGGGATCATGAGGAACACCAGCCACGCGCCGTGCGTGAACTTGGTGATCGTCACGATGATGAGCACGATGACCGTCATCGTGGCGCCGATGCTGTTGATCACGAGGCCCTTGCGGTTGCCGAACGCGAGGGCGCGGCTCTCCTTGGTGCGCCGGTCGTCCGCAGGCAGCGCCTTCAGCTCACGCAGCCCGCGGATCCAGTGCCGGATCATGCCGCACTGGCCGAGCGTGAACGAGACGAAGACGCCGATGATGTACAGCTGGATGAGGTTGGTGAGGTTGGCCTGGTAGATCACCAGCACGGCGATCGCGACGATCCCGAGGATGATCATGCCGTTCGAGTACACCAGGCGGTCGCCGCGGGTGTTCAGCGACTTCGGCGCGTAGCCGTCGCGGGCCAGCACCGAGCCGAGCAGCGGGAACCCGTTGAACGCGGTGTTGGCGGCCAGCAGCAGGACGACGGCGGTCGCCGCCTGGATGATGAAGAACGGGATGCTGTTCATGCCGAACGTCGCCGCGGCGACCTGGGCCATGAGGCTCGGCTGCGGGTTGCTGCAGTTGAATCCCTGCAGCTCGGTGCACGGGTTCTCCGCATAGTGCACGCCCGAGACCAGCGCGATCGTGGTGAGGCCGGCGAACAGCACGATGGCGATCCCGCCCATCATCGCGAGCGTCGTCTGGGCGTTGCGGATCTTCGGCCTGCGGAACGCCTGCACGCCGTTGGAGACCGCCTCGATGCCGGTCAGGGCCGAACAGCCGCTCGAGAACGCGCGCAGGATCAGCAGCAGCACGGCCGCCTGCGTGATGCCCTGCGTATGCAGCACGTACTGCGCGCTCGACGCGACCGGCGCGTGCCCCAGCGCGATGCGGACGAGACCCGTGACGATCATCACCCCGACCGAGCCGATGAACACGTACGTGGGGATCGCGAACGCCCGGGACGCCTCGCGCACGCCGCGCAGGTTCACCACGATGATCAGCACGACGAAGGCGACCGCGAGCTCCACGCGCACGTGGTTGAGGATCGGCAGCGCGGAGATGAGGTTGTCGACGCCGGATGCCACCGACACCGACACGGTCAGCACGTAGTCGACGAGCAGTGCGGCCGCCACGACGACCCCGGGGATCTCGCCCAGGTTCTTGCGCGCGACCTCGTAGTCGCCGCCGCCCGAGGGATATGCCTTGATGAGCTGCCGGTACGACAGCACGATGACGAACAGCAGCAGCACGACGGCGGCGGCGATCCACGGGCTGAAGGCGAGGAACGCCAGCCCGCCGGTGAGCAGGATCATCATCATCTCCTGCGGGCCGTACGCCACCGACGACAGCGCGTCGGACGCGAAGATCGGCAGCGCCATGCGCTTGGGCAGAAGGTGCTCGTCGGCGTTGGTGGTGGCAAGCGGATCGCCCAGCAGGATGCGCTTGGCGATCGGCGTCTCGGGCTCCGCCTCGGCTGCCGCCTCGGATGCCGCTGCGGCATCGCTGTCGTTCATCACGCCGCGCGACATTACGCGTTTTGGGGGCCTATTGCAACGTGACCGTCACTCCAGCCATTCCCGTGCCGCAACGACGAGTGCGTCGACGCCTCGCTCGATGGTCGGATGCAGCACCGGGGCGAACATCGCGGAGTGGTTCGTGGGGATTTCGCTGTCCAGGGTCCCGGCCGCTTTCGCGACCGCGTAGGCGTGCTGGTCGGTGCCGCCCCAGAACCAGTAGACGAGGGGGACGTCGGCGTCACGGGCGAACCACGAGACGTCTTCGGAGCCGGTGAACATGCCCGGATCCACCACCTGGTCGTCGCCGAACGCGCGCTGGAAGGCCGCCACCGTGCGGGCCGTGGCATCCGCGTCGTTGATCGTCGCGGGGAGCGTGTGGAGGGTCGCGATGGTGGGCGGCTCGGTCGCTCCGGATGCCAGCGCCTCGGCGTTGACGACGCGCGTCACGGCGTCGAGCACGTGCTCGCGCAGTTCGTCGGTGGGGTAGCGCAGGCTGAGCTCGAGGGTGGCCTCGGCCGGGATGATGTTGTTCTTCAGCCCGGCGTGGATCGCCCCGACGGTGACCACGGCGACGTCGCGCGGATCCACTTCGCGGGACACCACGGTCTGCAGGCGCATGACGGTCGCGGCGGCCATGACGATCGGGTCGATCGTGGAGTGCGGGCGGGAGCCGTGGCCGCCGCGCCCGTACATCGTGACCGTGATGCCGTCGGATGCGGCCATCTGCGTGCCCGCACGCACGCCGACGATGCCGGCGGGCAGCGGGGTGAGGTGCTGGCCGAGCACGACGTCGGGGCGCGGGAAGCGCTCCAGCATCCCGTCGTCGAGCATCGCGCGGGCGCCGGAACCGAACTCCTCGGCGGGCTGGAACAGCGCCACCACGGTGCCCGACCAGTCGTCCCGCGCGGCGACGAGCTTCTCGAGCGCGCCGAGCAGGCAGGTGACGTGCATGTCGTGTCCGCACGCGTGCATGACCGGCACGTCCACCCCGTTCGGGTCGATGCCGCGCGCCACACTCGCGTAGTCGAGCCCGGTCTGCTCGAGCACCGGCAGCCCGTCCATGTCGGCGCGCAGGTACACGACGGGTCCGTCGGCCGCGCCCGGCACGACGGCCACGACGCCCGTGCCTCCGACGCCGACGGTGTGCTCGACGCCGAGTTCCGTGAGCGTGGCGGCGACGATCCCCGCTGTGCGGTGCTCCTGGAACGACAGTTCCGGGTTGCGGTGCAGGTCGATGTACAGGGCGTCGAGGTCAAGGCTCATGGGGGCGAGCCTATTCCTCCCGCGGCCCTCGACCCCGGCTCGACGCCCGGTGGTCAGCGCGGCGGAGCGGCCGTCGACCTGCGCCGCACCAGCTCGAACGGCAGTGCACCCGGCGCGGGCGGCACGGGGGCATCCTCGTCCAGTGCCCCCAGCACCGCGTCCGCGGCCGCCCGGCCCTGCGCGACGGGGAACTGGTCGATGGTCGTGAGGCCGAAGAACGCGGCCAGCTCGTGTCCGTCGACCCCGATGATCGACACGTCGTCCGGCACCGCGCGTCCGGCCTCGCGGCACGCCTGCAGCGCCCCGATCGCCATCTCGTCCGAGGCCGCGAAGATCGCCGTCACGGGCGCCGCGGAGAGCAGGCGGACGGCGGCGCGGTAACCGCCGGCGACGGTGAAATCCCCGTGCGCGATGCGTTCCGGCGGCAGCGGGATGCCGGCATCCTGCAGCGCGCTCTCGAACCCGGCGTGCCGGCGTGCCGCCACGCGGAAGTCGACGTCGACTGCGGCGTCGACGCCGATGTGGGCGATGTCGCGATGCCTGAGGCCGATGAGATGCGCCGCCGCGAGCCGGGCGACGGCGTCCTCGTCGACCGCGAGCGACGGCAGCGCCTGCGGTCCGCCGATCGCGACCGCCGGGATGCCGAGCCCCTGCACGGCCTCGACCTCGTCGGGCTGGAGGGCGAGCGAGATCGCCAGCACGGCGTCGACCCGCTGCCGGCGCAGGAACGTCTGGAACAGCGCACGGCGGCTGACGGCATCCCGCGTCACCGCGTAGAGCGTCACGTCGTAGCCGTGCCGGGCGAACGTCTCGGTGACTCCTGCGAGCACCGCGCCGAAGAACCAGCGGTCGACGAACGGCACGAGCACGCCCACGTTGCGGGTGCGGCCGGACGCCAGGCCCGACGCCGACGCGGACGCCACGTAGCCGAGGGCGGATGCCGCCTCGCGCACGCGCTCGCGGGCGTCGGCGGACACCTTTCCGCGGCCGTTCAACGCCCGCGACACCGTCGCCGTCGACACGCCCGCGAGGCGCGCGACGTCGTCGATCGAGGTCACGTCAGGCGGTTTCGATCCACACGGCGGCGTCCGTCGGCAGGGTCTGATCGACGGGGATGCTGCTGATCACGATTCGCCCCTCCGGCAGGGTCACCGGCTCGGCGCCGAGGTTCGCGATCACCGTGAGACCGCCGGCCGCCGTCGTGCGGCGCAGAGCCACGACGTCGTCGCCGTAGCCGTCCAGCCACGCCAGGGTCCCGGTGCCGAGGGCGCGGGCGCGGCGCTCGGCGAGCAGCGCACGGTACAGGTCGAGGGTCGAACCGGGGTCCGCCGCCTCGGTCGCGCGCGCGAAGGCGCCCCAGCCGGCGGGCTGCGGCAGCCACGAGGCGCCGGTGTCGTTGAAGCCCTGCGCGGGCGCGCCGGCCGTCCACGGCAGCGGCACGCGGCATCCGTCCCGGCCGTACCGCTCGTGGTGGGTGCGGAACCACGTCGGATCCTGGCGGGCGTCGTCGGGGATGTCGACGACCTCGGGCAGGCCGAGCTCCTCGCCCTGATAGAGGTATGCGGAGCCGGGCAGCGCCAGCATCAGCGTGGTCGCGGCACGGGCGCGCCGCAGGCCCAGGGCGGGATCGGGCAGGTCCGGGGTCTTCGGCCCGATGCCGTCGCCCTGCGGGATGTCGGCGTTCAGGGCCAGGCGCGTGGCGTGCCGGATGACGTCGTGGTTCGACAGCACCCATGTCGACGGGGCGCCGACGGCGGCGTAGTCCCGCAGCGACTCGCTGATGACGTCGCGCAGGGCCGCGGCATCCCACGTCGTCATCAGGTAGCCGAAGTTGAACGCCTGGTGCATCTCGCCCGGGCGCACCCACAGCGCGGTTTCGGCGATCGTCGGCAGCCACGCCTCCGCGCAGAGGGCCCGGTCGCCGTCGTACTCCTCGACGAGGGCGCGCCAGTCGCGGTAGATCTCGTGCACGCCGGGCTGCCCCCAGTACGGCACCTCGGCGGCGTCGCCGCCCATCGAGCCGCCGTCCGGGTCGGGCGTGTAGTCCGGGAGGCCTGCTGCCTTGATGAGGCCGTGCGCCACGTCGACCCGGAAGCCGTCCACCCCGCGGTCGAGCCAGAACCGCAGCACCTGGCGGAACTCCTCGCGCACCTCGTCGTTGGTCCAGTCGAAGTCGGGCTGGCTGACGTCGAAGATGTGCAGGTACCACTGTCCGGGGGTGCCGTCGGCCTCGGTGACGCGCTCCCACATGGAGCCGCCGAACACCGACTCCCAGTTGTTCGGCGGCAGCTCGCCGTGCTCGCCCTTGCCGTCGCGGAACATGTACCGGGCGCGCTCGCGGCTGCCCGGAGCGGCGGCGAGCGCCTCCCGGAACCACACGTGCTGATCGGAGGAGTGGTTGGGCACGAGGTCGACGATCACGCGGATGCCGCGCTCGTGCGCGGCCGCGAGCATCGCGTCGAAGTCGGCGAGCGTGCCGAACAGCGGGTCGACGTCGCGGTAGTCGGTGACGTCGTAGCCGGCATCCTTCTGCGGCGACCGGTAGAACGGGCTCAGCCAGGCCGCGTCCACGCCGAGCGAGACGAGGTCGTCCAACCGGGCGGTGATGCCGGGCAGGTCGCCGACGCCGTCGCCGGACGCGTCCGCGAACGACCGCGGATAGATCTGGTAGATGACGGCGGTGCGCCACCACTCCGAGCCGGGGGCTGCGGGTTCGGCGGATGCGGGCTGCGGACTCATCCCGCCAGCATATTGTAAGCGCTTACACCATCCCGTCATCCGCCGCGCCGGGCCTGCTCCGGTGTCGCGTTCTGTCAGTTCGTCCAGCAGATCGTGACACCTGAGCCGGAGGCCGGTGCCGCGAGTAGGGTGAGCGCGTGAGACGCATGAGAGCCGCTCGCTGCGCCGCCGCCCTGGCGGTGCTCGCTGCGGTGCTGGCCGGATGCACGGGCACCGGCGGCACCCATGCGAGCGCGTCGCGATCCGCGTCGGCATCCGCGACGCCGACTCCCACCCCGACGCCGACTCCCACGCCCACACCCACCCCGACGCCCACGCCCACCCTGACGCCCACGCCGACCCCGGTCGACCCGATCGCCGGCCTCAGCCTCGCGCAGCGCGTGGGCCAGCTGTTCATGGTCGGCACCGTGCTCCCCGATGCGGATGCCGCGACCCTCTCCGCGATCACGGTGCGGCACGTCGGCAACATCTTCCTGCACGGCCGATCGTCCGCCGGCGTGACCGCGATCGCCGCGCTGACCGGCCGGTTCCGGTCGCTGGTCACGACGGCGTCCACCGGCGGCATCCCGCTGTGGATCTCGACCGACCAGGAGGGCGGCGTCGTCCAGGTGCTCTCCGGGCCCGGGTTCGATGCGATCCCGTCCGCGGTGCGGCAGGGACAGCTGCCGGCGGCGACCCTGCGCGTCGACGCCGCGCGCTGGGCCGCGCAGCTGAGCAGCGCGGGGGTCGACCTGAACCTCGCTCCCGTCGCGGACATCGTGACGAGCCCCGCGACGGCCGGGCAGAATCCCCCGATCGGACAGCTGAACCGCGAGTACGGCTTCAATGAGGCATCCGTCGCCGTGGGCGCCGGCAGCTTCGCCGCGGGTATGCGCGCATCGGGCGTCACCCCGGTGTTCAAGCACTTCCCGGGGCTCGGGCGGGTCAGTGCGAACACCGACTTCTCGGCGCACGTCGTCGACACGCAGATCGGCCCGGACTCGCCCGACGTCGGCGTCTACCGCACGCTGCTGCCGCAGGGCCGGGCCTGCGTCATGGTCTCGACCGCGTTCTACGACCGGATCGACCCGTCGACCCCGGCGGTGTTCTCGTCGAAGGTCGTCACCGGCCTGCTGCGCGACCGGCTCGGGTTCCGCGGCGTCGTGATGACCGACGACGTCTCGGCTGCGGTCGCGGTGAAGGCCTGGACGCCGGCGCAGCGCGCGGTGCTGGCGATCGGCGCCGGGGTGGACATCGTGCTGGTGTCGTCCGATCCGACGGTGCTCGCGCCGATGTACGACGCGGTGCTCGCGAAGGCGAAGTCCGACCCCGCCTTCGCGGCACGGGTGGATGCCGCCGCCCGGCGCGTCGTCGAGGCGAAGGCCGCCGCAGGCCTGACCGCGAAGCGCTGAGCTACGCGGCGACGCGGGTGACGGCGGCGATCGCGGACTCGAAGAAGGTCAGTCCGTCCACGCCCGAGCGCATCGCGGCCGCGGTGCCGGGGCCGAAGCCGGGCTCGGTGGCGTGCTCGGGGTGGGGCATGAGGCCCACCACGTTGCCGCGCTCGTTGGTGATGCCCGCGATGTCGTTCATCGACCCGTTCGGGTTGACGCCGGCGTACCGGAAGGCGACGAGGCCCTCGCCTTCGAGCCGCTCCAGGGTGTCGGCGCCGGCGATGTAGCCGCCCTCGCCGTTCTTGAGCGGGATGACGATCTCGGCGCCCTTGTCGAACCCGCTCGTCCACGCGGTGTCCGCGTTCTCGACGACCAGCTTCTGGTCGCGGCGGATGAACTGCTGGTGCGCGTTGCGGATGAGGCCGCCGGGCAGCAGGTGCGCCTCGACGAGCATCTGGAAGCCGTTGCAGATGCCGAGCACGGGCATGCCGGATGCCGCGGCATCCTTGACCTCGCTCATGATCGGCGACAGCGCGGCGATGGCGCCCGAGCGCAGGTAATCGCCGTAGCTGAAGCCGCCCGGCAGCACGAGCGCGTCGACGCCCTCGAGGTCGTGCGAGCCGTGCCAGAGGGCCACGGGCTCGGCGCCGGCGATGCGGATGGCGCGCTGCGCGTCGCGGTCGTCGAGCGAGCCGGGGAAGGTGATCACCCCGATGCGGGTGGTCATTCGACGACCTCGATGCCGACGACGTCCTCGATCACGGAGTTCGAGAGGATGTCGGCAGCGATCTGCTGGGCTTCGGCCAGCACGGCCTCGTCGACCGGGCCGTCGACGGTCAGCTCGAAGCGCTTGCCGATGCGCACACCGCTGAAGGAGTCGACGCCCAGGCGGCCGAGTGCGCCGGACACCGCCTTCCCCTGCGGGTCGAGCAGTTCGGCCTTGGGCATGACGTCGACGACGATGGTGGGCATTCTGGCTCCAGAAGTCGTGGGGGAGGCGGCCCGTCCAGTCTAGTTCCCCGCGCTTTCGTGGTCGCCGCCGGCGCATGACGCGGACACCACCGCGGGAGGGTTGATCCGCGGCCGTGGAGCGGTAGCATCCGCTCGGAGGCATTCAGCATGGCAGAAGCAACCGGACCGGTCACGATCGAAGAGGTCGCGGCCGCAGCGGGAGTCTCGCGCTCGACGGTGTCCCGTGTGGTCAACGGTTCGGAGCTGGTGCGTCCAGACACCGTCGCCGCCGTGCAGAAGGCGATCGCCGAGCTGAGCTACGTGCCCAACCGTGCCGCCCGGTCGCTCGCGAGCCGGCAGACCATGGCCGTCGCTCTCGTCGTCCCGGAGGACACCAGCCGGTTCTTCGGCGACCCGTTCTTCGCCGCGATCGTGCCCGGCATCCATGCGCGCCTGCGTCGCTCGAACTACATGCTCAACCTGCTGATCGCGAACTCGGACCCGGGCGAGCGCCTGAGCGGCGCCGTGCGCGGCGGCTTGGTCGACGGGGCGATCATCGCGTCGCACCACACCAGCGACACGTTCATCGACCAGATCACCTCGGCGGTGCCCGTCGTCTACGGCGGCCGGCCGGTGCGGCACCGTCCGGACGCCTACGTCGTCGACGTGGACAACGTCGCCGCCGCCCGCACGGCGACCGCGCACCTGGCGCAGCGCGGATGCCGCACCGTGGGCACCATCACGGGACCGCTGTCGATGCCGGCCGGCGCCGACCGGCTCGAGGGCTTCCGGGCCGGGATCGCCGAGGCGGGGCTCGTGGAGGGTCCGGTCGTCGAGGGGGACTTCAGCATCGAGAGCGGGGCGGCGGCGATGCGCAGCATCCTGGCATCCGGTTCCGTCCCGGACGGCCTGTTCATCGCCAGCGACCTCATGGCTCAGGGCGCGCTGACCACTGCGCAGGGAGCCGGGATCCGGGTGCCGGAGCAGCTGAAGATCGTCGGCTTCGACGACTCCGCGGTGGCGACCTCGGTCACCCCGCACCTCACGACCATCCACCAGCCCACGTACGAGCAGGGCGAGCTGATGGCCGAGATCCTGCTCGAGCTCATCGCCGGCGGGGCGCCCGCGCGCGAGACGATCATGCGCGCCGAACTGGTGGTGCGCGACTCCACGTGATGCGCGGCGCCGGGATGCCGCCGCGGCGCGAGGTCGACCCCGCGCCGGGCCAGGCGCAGGTCAGGCGCCGGTGAGGCGGCCGAGCAGCTCCCGGTAGCGGGCGGCGGTGCGCTCGACGATCTCGTCGGGCAGTGCGGGCGGCTCGCCCTGCTTGTCCCAGTGAGCCGACAGCCAGTCGCGCACGATCTGCTTGTCGAAGCTCGCCATGCGCTCGGCCGGCGTCGTGCCGGTGCGCCACGCTTCGGCATCCCAGTACCGCGAGGAGTCGCTGGTGAGCACCTCGTCGGCCAGGGTCAGCATGCCGCCTGCATCCACCCCGAACTCGAACTTCGTGTCCGCGAGGATGACGCCGCGCTCCTCGGCCGCCGCGGCGGCGCGCTCGTAGACCTCCAGTGACAGGTCGCGCAGCTCCTCCGCGCGCTCGGCGCCGGTGATCTCGACCATGCGGTCGAACGAGATGTTCTCGTCGTGCTCGCCCTGCGGCGCCTTGTAGGCGGGGGTGAAGATCGGCGCCGGCAGCCGGTCGCCGTCGGAGAGGCCGGCCGGGATGCGGATGCCGCACACCGTGCCGCTGCGCCGGTACTCCGCCCAGCCGGAGCCGGTGAGGTAGCCGCGCACCACGCACTCGATGGGCTGCATGTCGAGGGACTTCACCAGCATCGCGCGTCCGGCGACCGCATCCGGGATGTGCCCCGGCGTCAGATGGTTGGGAATCGCGCGGCCGCCGTCGCCGCCGGCGAGGCGGTCGAACCACCACAGGCTCAGCGTCGTCAGCAGCACGCCCTTGCCCGGGATGCCGGGGGTCAGCGCGAAGTCGAAGGCGCTGACCCGGTCGCTGGCGACGAGCAGCATCCGGTCGGCCTCGCTCCCCGCGCCGGTCGCGGGATCGGGGACGTAGAGGTCGCGGACCTTGCCGGAGGAGACGTGCCGCCATCCCGGCAGCTGGAGGGGGGATGCCACCCGCCCATCATCCCAGACCCGCGCCCCCGCGCCCGCCGCCCTCTGTCCTGCGCTCTCGCCCCTCGCGTCGTCGTTGACTTGCCGCAGATGTACGCGACACGCCGGGCGCGGCGTACATCCAGGGCCAGTCAACAATCGGGGAAGCGGCGAGAACGGGCGGGATGCCGTGGGTCAGGGGTGCGGGGTGATGGAGTCGACGAAGGCGTAGGCCTCCGCGACGATCGGGTCCCAGGTGTCCGGGCGCGCGGGGTCGAGCGTCACCCACTCGCGCATCGGGCGGTCGCGCATGACGGCGGGGGAGGCATCCCCGGCTTCGATCAGCTCGCCCACGCGCCGTTCGGGGAGCTTCGCGAACAGATTGCCGGTGAACCCCACGAATGCGAAGACCTTGCCGCGCACGCTCAGCCCTTCGGACGCGAACATGCGGCCGAGTGCGACATCGGGCCGATCGGAGTACTCCGCCACGAGCCGGTCGAAGATCGCGTAGGACTCCGGGAACTGCTCGCGGCGCGACGAAGCGGATGCCATTCCGCCACCGTACTCGCAGCCGCCCGCCGACAGGGGTGGACGCCCGAGGCGTCGGAACGGTATAGTCCATATGGACTAATCGGAACGGAACATGTCGTTGAAGGATCTCGCCTGCAAGCTCACGCCGCTCGGCGTGATGACGCTTGCGCTGCTGCGCGAGCGCGACATGCACCCGTACGAGATGCTGCGCCTCATGCGGCAGCGGCACCACGACAAGCTCGTGCCGATCACGAACGGCACGTTCTACCACACCGTCGCCCGGCTGCAGAAGGCCGGGCTGCTCGCCGAGATCGGCACCGACCGCGAGGGCAACCGCCCCGAGCGCACCACCTACACGGTGACGGATGCCGGAACCGACGCCGTCGTCGACTGGGTGCACGCCGAGCTGCCCCGCATCGACCACCCCCTCGAGTTCCGGGTGGCGCTCGCCGAATCGCACAACCTCCCGCGCGACGCGGTCGTGGACCTGCTGAGCGAGCGCCGCGCCGCGCTGACCGGCGAGCACCGGCTGTATCGCGACGGACTCGAAGGCGCCCGCGCCAAGGGCGTGCCCGAGCAGTACCGCGTGCAGACCGAGCGCCAGACGGCGCTGCTGGGCGCGGAGCTCGCCTGGCTCGACGACCTCATCGAACGACTCGCGGCATCCGAATTCTCCTGGGGACCGGATGCCGAACCCGAAAGAGAACCTGTGAAAGGCGGCTCAGCGAATGACTGAACCACACACCCGTGCCGAGGCCAAGGCGCGAGCATCCACTCCGGCCGGCGGCCCGACGCCCGGCCCCATCACCGGCACGTACGCGACCGGGCACAAGCCGAAGAGCCCGTGGCCCGCGCTGTGGGCGCTCGTCATCGGCTTCTTCATGATCCTCGTCGACACGACGATCGTCTCGGTCGCGAACCCGGCGATCAAGGCCGCCCTCGACCCGCACTCGACCAACCTCGACAACGTGGTGTGGGTCACGAGCGCCTACCTGCTGGCCTACGCCGTGCCGCTGCTGATCACCGGCCGCCTCGGCGACCGGTTCGGGCCGAAGAACATGTACCTCATCGGCCTCGCGGTCTTCACGCTCGCGAGCCTCGGCTGCGGCCTGTCGACGTCGCTCGGGATGCTGGTCGCGTTCCGCGCGGTGCAGGGCCTCGGGGCATCCCTCATGACACCGCAGACGATGGCGGTCATCACGCGCACCTTCCCGGCGGAGTCCCGCGGGGCCGCCATGGGCCTGTGGGGAGCGACGTCGGGCGTCGCGATGCTCGTCGGGCCGCTCGCCGGCGGCCTGCTCGTGGACGGCTTCGGCTGGGAGTGGATCTTCTTCGTGAACCTGCCGGTCGGCGTCATCGGCTTCGTCCTCGCGATGGTGCTCGTGCCGAAGCTGCAGACGCACGAGCACCGGTTCGACATCCTCGGCGTGCTGCTCTCGGCCGTCGGCCTCTTCTTCATCGTCTTCGGCTTGCAGGAGGGCGAGAAGGAGAACTGGGATGCCTGGATCTGGACGATGATCGCAGGCGGCGTCGTCGTCATGGCGGTGTTCATCCTGCAGCAGTGGAAGACGAGGTCCGAGCCGCTCGTGCCGCTGCGCCTGTTCACCGACCGCAACTTCTCGGTCGCGAACGGCGGGATCGCGGTGGTCGGCTTCGTCGTGACGAGCATGTCGCTGCCGATGATGTTCTTCATCCAGCTCGCCCGCGGCCTGACGCCGACGGATGCCGCGCTGCTGCAGATCCCGATGGCGATCATCGCCGGCGTGCTGTCGCCGTTCGCCGGACGCCTGCTCGACAAGGTCGATCCGCGTGTGCTGCTGGTGCCCGGCCTGCTGATCATGGCCGGCTCCCTGTTCTGGTACGACGCGCTGATGACCCCGGACACCCCGGTCTGGATGTTCCTGCTGCCGTCGGCGACGATCGGTCTCGCCAGCGCGGGCATGTGGGGGCCGCTGGCCACCACCGCGACCCGCAACCTCGAGCCGCGTCAGGCGGGCGCCGGCGCCGGCATCTACAACACGACGCGCACGATCGGCTCGGTGCTGGGCTCGGCCGCGATCGCGGCGCTCATGCAGGGACGCCTCGTCGCGAACTTCCCGAACGCGGGCGGCAGTTCGTCGAGTTCCGGCTTCGGCACCGGTCAGCTGCCGTCGTTCATCGTGGCGCCGTTCTCGACGGCGATGGCGGAGTCGCTGCTGCTGCCCGCGTTCGCGATGCTGCTGGGCGTGGTCGTGGTGCTGTTCATGCAGACGCCCCGGCATCTGCGCAAGCCCGGCCGGTGAGCGGGCACCCGCGCCCCAGGGATCACTGCAGTCCGTGCGCGTCGAGCCACGCGCGGGCGACGGTCTTCGGGGCCCGGGCGAGCCAGGCGTCGGTGATGAGCTCGGCGAGGCGCTCCCGGTCGACGAGCGAGAGACGCACCAGCAGAG
>Ga0308169_10002900_pt1 | contig 17260 bp, 31 predicted proteins | sample PhyBR1_2_FD_202139 | JGI IMG/M metagenome (GOLD analysis project Ga0308169, IMG submission 202139) | Phyllosphere microbial communities from UC Gill Tract Community Farm, Albany, California, United States - DLSLSB.R1 | ecosystem: Host-associated > Plants > Phyllosphere > Unclassified | place... | reverse complement strand
CTTCCCGTCCCTTTTATCCTGCCGCTCGGTGCCCTCCTTTCTCTACATCTTCTCCTCACTATACTCGCATACCTGTGCCCTCTTTGCATTTACACCTAGCGGGAGCCCGCGACATGGCCCACTCCCACCTATTCCATCAATAATTTGCACTCTCCCCCCCTAACGCCTTGATTCGTCCGCGGATAACTCTCGATCCCTACACCCCACACAGATGACCTATCGCAGAGGTAGCCACCCCATGCAGCGGCACCCCCGTCAACGCGACCTCGACGGGTACCATCCCTTGTCAGACCATTCGTCGCACGGAGCTCAAGGACCGCAGACCAGCCGAGGCACCTACCGCGGACGAGGAGGAATATCTCGAGGCGCACCCAGCCACAAGGGTGGAGGGTATGACGACCGCACAATGGCACACCAACATGACCCTCGCTATCCCACAGGCGACCTCGCGAGCCGGCGCAACAGCCACTCTGGACTCAGCCGCCCCTGGGGCCGCGCGAAATTCGGAGCGCTCGAGGATCCCGCCGAGACCTTCGCTTCGTTACCAGGCACGAGTGAAGAAGCTGGCAGTAGTGATATCGAAGACTCTCATGGCGTCGCGGTGCCGAGAAGAAGACATACCCCCGTGCATCCGTCTAACGCCCGCCCTCACATTCCATCATCGCCGGATGTCAACGATCTGGACTCGCTCGACAAGTTGATGCGGTATCACGCCAAGTTGACGGGATCTCGTACTATAACCGAGGCGCACCCGGACCAACAGCACCTGACTCTCGTCGCGGAGACCTTTCTCCAAGGCAAGCGCGGGAAATCCGGCAGCCAGGACACGCTGGTCGGTTCCGACGCTCTGCACGCGAACAGTATGTCCACGCCGGAACCGGGAGAAATCGTTGACTCGCCGAGAACGTCCACGCTCGACCCCGCTGCTCGGGCGAAGGAATTGAAGGACGAGCTGCTCAGAAAGAAGTGGAAGGCTCGGTGGGAAGCGAGCACGATCAAGAAGGAGGCGGTTCACACCCCGCTCCCTGCCGGGCCGAGTACCGCGGAACTGCGCCAGCACCGCGTCCCGACCCCAACGAAGCGACAGAGGGTTGAACACCCGGCAGGTGGTTCGAACATTGCATCCGTCCCCTCCCATCACCATCAAGAGCGGCCGAGAGACGTGAAAGCGCTTCCACAGGGCCCACGCAAGGATCCAAACGAAAGCACAAATCAGAGGAGAGCAAATACGCGTGGCTCAGACAGCCATCACCGTGACCGAGATGTCCGACAGAGACCGGACCGGGAGGAAGTACAGCCTGTTGGGCCCGTCTATGAACCATTGACAACCAACTTTGTCCCCGAAAGATACCGTCACAAGCAGGACTCGATCAGGCCAAACCAACGACGATCCCGCTCTCCGCCTAGAGTCGTCGTACAGCCACCGTCGACATCGACTGTCAGCTTCTTAGGGTGAGTGTTTGGACACTGTCCTCGCTCATGTCGCAGACGGGCATCACAGACACAAGACTCGCAGAGCTCCCTTCACCCTGACCGCGGGCGAGCAAGCATCATTTCGAGAGCGGCATCGCGAACCTCGACCTTGTCAGGTCTCCGCGACTCGCCTCAAGTTCCGCCACTCACAAAGTACGAATTTGCCGGCAACGCATCGGCGTATGATTCCCGAGGGCGCTTCCTTGGTTCCTCTCGCCGGGATACAAACACCACCTGGGCATCGGCGTACCAAGAGGATGCGTTCCCCACTGGACCGCATCGACCGTGGGTGTAACCGGTGAGCTCAGACTGACCTTCCAGTGGCGCTTCTCCCCTCAGGGTGGAGTACATCGGGCCATCGCCCGCCCCCCCTAGCCGGTCTACTGCACCCACCCCGCTCGCCCCATCGCCCCAACCTGCTCTCGTTTCGCATGACGTGCTGGCGACGCTCAACGCTCTTAAAGCGCAGATCGCCAAGCTGGAAGCGCAATTACCCGTCCACTCCGCGACGGTACAACCTCCTCAACGATTTGGGGAACAGGGAGGAGATCCTAAAGCTTCTAGAAGGGCTGGATCTACGTTGACGGATCGGACGGACGGTGACGATAAGCGCGACGATCGAGGACGGGCAATGTATGATCAACGCGGGCTTCATTGTGAACGTACAGGAATGGCACCCTGGGCGAGACGACAGACTGAGAGAGGAACATCTCGTAATCTTGCCAGGCTACCTCCCGTGGACATCCTGGGGAAGCACGAGCAAACGTCGCACCCTCGCTCCATGCGATACGAAGCGCCGTCTCAGCGGTATCAAGACGAGGGTGACCCACGCCACGAAGGGCGAGTCGCTCCTTGGGCTCACCCCGCTTCGTCTCGATGGGACCTAGGACACAGAATCGGTGGCAGACCTGCCGATGAGATCCGGGACGGAATGCCGCAAGTCGTCGGTTACCCGCGAAAGATCTCAGGAGACATGCGAGGTCGCTCTCTTGTGCCGAGAGGCGGTCCACCGATCACCTACCGATCTGGCTCGGCCTCGCCTCCGCCTAGAGCTTCCCGAGATGGCCGTCCATACGAGCCTTCACCGCCCGGCGACACCGTCCGTCCCCCGACGGCACAAAACATATCAATGAATCCCGCATACAAGCGCCGAGCAGACCATCCTGACTCAGTAGCGCGAATTCGACCGGTCGCTCTAGGCCCCGGAAGGGGTACGGGGAATGGTCGAGGGGGTTATCGTGGCCGGGGAAGAGGGTACACAAGAGGCAGGGGAAGAGGTCATTGAGGGGGGTCAGGTGCGCGGCAAGATGGATGAGGAGCTCGCGGCAACCAGCGTAGAGGGCCACTCTTCGCGCCTCCTCCCCAGGCCCGTCGCCGGGTGACGCAAGCACCGCACCTCTGTCTCAAGCAGTCGCATCCATGTGAAGATATTCTATGCATATCACCGTGCATGTGCGTCGCACGATCACCACTCTTGAGCATGGTCGACGTGTGCCCGACTGACCGGCGATTGAGCCGTGGGATTTCGATCCGCCTGATTTCGCGAGACCGCGCCAGTCGGGCAGTCGTCATACGAATCCTCAGCAGTGCTCGATAAAACAGTCTTCAGCGACCATCCCGCATTCGTCATATCAACATCATCACCATTCCTTCCTTCACTGTCTCGATCTCGAAAGCAGCCGGTTCGGCCCGCACTAGCTTTCTGCCCAGTCGCGCGTTCGCTGCATCCACGGCGCACAGCTCGACCCGACCGCTCTTCTCCGCCGATTACCAATCACGCAACCGCTTCCGCCCTGCCGCTCGGTCTCGCACAAATTCGACTGCTGCCTGCGCATTCTCCACCTCTGCTGTGAACAGGATGCCGCCTATCCCGAAGAAGGACGCCGAGCAGATCGGCGAGTAGTGAGTCCGACCGCAGGGCAGGCGACCGGGGTTCGTCAGCTAAACTGCAGTGACTACTTTGTCATCGGTGGTGGCTCGGGAGGACTCGCCTCGGCAGTGAGTCGCGATCGCGAGAGAGCGTAGGGTATGGCGGCTGAGCTGACCGTCCAGCGACGCGCTGCGCAGTATGGCGCCAAGGTCGGTCTCGTCGAGTCGACGCACCGTCTGGGAGGAACCTGTGTGAACGTCGGGTGAGTGTCTCTACGCGTCGAGTTGGAGCTCTGCCGGACCCGCTGACGCGTAGATGTGTGCCCAAGAGTAAGCTCCCGCCCTGGCTGCTGTGATGCTGTGCTTGTCCGCGCGCAGGCTGACCCGCCAGAGGTCATGTGGTACACTGCCGACGTTGCGGAGAACATCCGCAAGGCTACGGCGTACGGCTTCGGCAACGATGCCGACGCCGGCAAGCTCGTGGACAACTTTGACTGGACGACGTTGAAGCACAAGCGGGATGCGTACATCAAGCGACTGAACGGCATCTAGTGAGTGGGCTCGGTGCGGTCTTGCTCACTGCTCCTCATGCCGGCGGTACTATGGGACGGGGAGGGGCTGCGCGGGTGTTGGACAAACGCCGACAGGCGCTGACGCGCAGCGAGAAGAACCTCATCAACGACAAGGTCGACTACCACGAGGGATATGCGTCGTTCGTCGACCCGCACACGCTGTCCATCAAGACCCTCGACGGCGAGACCTACACGGTCAGGTCGAAGAAGATCACCGTCGCCGTCGGCGGACGGCCGACGATCCCCTCGGATGACCAGATTCCGGGTGCGTCGTACGGGATCGACTCGGACGGATTCTTCGACATCGAGGAGCAGCCGAAGAGGGTCGCCGTCGTCGGAGCCGGGTACATCGCAGTCGAGCTCGCCGGCGTGTTCAACACGCTCGGAACGGAGACGCACCTGCTGATCCGACACGAAAAGGTCCTGCGAACGTTTGACCCGCTCATCCAGGACACCCTGACCCCGTACATGGGTGAGTTGAACGGCCGGACTCGTCGTTGCCTGGCCCGTCCCGCTCACAGGCAGAGAAGACTGGTCTCAACGTGCACAAGAAGACCAACGTGAAGAAGGTGGAGAAGACGGAATCCGGAGCGCTCCGCCTGTACACCGACTCGTCCGACGAGCCGCTCGAGGTCGACGTGCTGCTCTGGGCCATCGGGCGACACGCCAACACCGAGCACCTCAAGTCGGTTGACATCGGCATCGAACACGACAAGCAGGGCAACATCCTCGTCAACGAATTCCAGGAGACGCGCGTTCCGGACGTCTACGCGGTCGGCGACGTCGGCGGCAAGGCCCTCTTGACGCCCGTGGCGATCGCTGCGGGCCGAAGGCTCTCGAACAGGCTGTTCGGAGGTCCCAAGTTCAAGGACGACAAGCTGTCTTACGACAACATCCCCAGTGTCGTGTTCTCGTGAGTCCGCGGACGGCCCCGGAGGCATGCGCTGACGGCAGACACCCGACCATCGGCGCCGTCGGTCTGACCGAGCCCGAGGCGCGAGAGAAGTACGGCGACGCGGTCAAGGTGTACAAGACGAGCGTGAGTGCTGCCGCGTCGATTTCATGCCGGTGATCCAGGGCGGAGCGCTCACCTGCAGTTCAAGGCCATGTCGTTCGCCATGCTCGACGAGGACCACAAGCAGCCCACCTCGTACAAGCTCATCGTCGTCGGCGAGGAGGAGAAGGTTGTCGGCCTGCACATCATCGGAGAAGGATCGGACGAGATGCTGCAAGGTTTCGGGGTCGCCGTCAAGATGGGCGCGACCAAGGACGACTTTGACTCGTGTGTCGCCATCCACCCCACCTCGGCCGAGGAGCTCGTCACCCTGCGATAGATTATGTAGACGCGGCGATACACTGGCCCATGCAAGATTTCTGAGTCGAAATGTTGCGTATTGAATGATCAAAAGGGGGCTCGTGGCGCCATTGGGGCGTCACTGCCAGGGTGCGCTCGTGGAGTTGGGAGCTGCTCACGAAGCGGGGTGCGAGAGTGGAACGAGGTTTGCGGTACGATAACGCGTCTGGCAGCCCGACGTTTCCGCAGCGCCCGAGTGGCGGTGAGGATGAGCTCAGCAACGATCACGTGCGCCCGAACGGTATTGACACGGGGGACACGGGGGACACGGGGGACAAGCGGGCCCGAAGTGGTCATCCTAACGATGGACGCTCCAATCTGAGCAGACAGCAAAGCGGGCTCGATAGTATGGAGGGATGCGAACGATCCTCATCCGGCTCAAAATGCACGGTCGTGTTGCCCGCTTCTGTCCTTCAGCATTCTACTGCGGGAGACTCAGGTGAGCCTCTCCTTCGACGGCATGGCCAGAGAGGCGGCGCTGGCATTATTGTTATTGTGCTGTTCTGGACTCGCTCACAGACAGCGAGCGTCGCATGATCTCACGCGACGAGTGGCGGCGGAAGTCGGCAGTGCGACAACCACTCACGGTCGATTTGGGACCTTCTTGACAGGCTCAGATGTATGCACCAAAAGCTCTGAACCGCGCGCCGTGGTCCTGCTCAGGGGAGTGAACAGTAGACGAACTGGCGTACTGAGGAGGAAAGGACGCGCTTCAAGAGCCGACAGGCTGCAGTGGCAAGAGGCATCGGCAAGACCCAGCATCGGCTATTTCGCCATTGTTCCGGGTTCGGGTCGGGCCATGACTCATCATCTACGTACTCTACCTTGACCCAGCATGAGTCCAACCACCTCCAGCGCCAGATCCATCCAACAAGCAGCGGACCTCGAGGCGCACTACCGCGCGTACATCAGCACGCTCAACGACCGGGACTGGTCTCGCCTTCCGTCGTTCCTCGCGCCCGACGTTGTCCACAACGACAAGCAGCTGGGACCGGATGGATACCGCAAGCTGATCCCGGACGACACGGTCTTCCGGATCGAGTCTGTGCTCGCAGACGTGGACAAGAGAGAGGTCGCCTCTAGGCTATACATCACCGTGGCGCGAAAGCCCCTGCGGGAGCACGTGTTCTATCGATGGGAGGACGGCGAGCGGGGGTGGGTGATCAAGCAGGTTTGGTCCATCGTGGAGGCGATCGACGAGTGAATGGATCGTGATATTCCGGTTACGGCTGCATGCCGAAGAATACATGCTTTTGAACTGGTGTCAGGGGATTGTTCAGTTCACGGCGGCGGTACCGGCAGCAGCCTAAAACACACCTGAGACGGCGGGGCAGGAGCTTGTTCCACGGGCACACCGCCTGGCATCCGTGCGCCCGACGACATAGCTCCCTTGAGCTCGGGATGTCCGTGAAGCACAAGCAAACGGCGAGCACACTCACATCTACACCTTCTCGGACACAGGTGTGACAGCTCTGCGGCGGCGTAGGTATGTCTGAATCGCCCAGAACCCGATGGCCGTGACGAGCAGGCCGACGACAGCGATGCACACGATCAAGGCTGTGGGGTCATAGAGTGCTGGAGGAGACTGTTCCTCCGTCGACATGACTGTGGTACTGGACGACGCGGCGAAGGGCATGTGCGAGCTATACCAACCCGGCACGACTCGCTCGTGACGTTGCCATGTCGACCGGCGAGCCATCTGCAAGCCGGTCGTGCCCAATCCATCACGATTCGGATTCATTCGCAATCAGGAGAAACAGGATAGGCTAATCAAACTCGGCTTCATCTCGATCGTTTTAGTACTGACCGCCGTATCCACCTTGTTGACCTGGCCGTCAGCGACCTGGCACTCGGGGGAAAGTGGTAAAAAAACAAATGAGTTATGACCCACCCTGCTCTCCTCCGTATCCCTGTCCACCGGACTGGTAACCACCTTGGGTGCTGTTGTCGTATCCGGTCTGGCCGCCCTGGGCACCGCCGTAGCCGCCCTGTCCTCCACCGTAGCCACCCTGGCCGCCGTAGCCACCCTGTCCACCACCGTAGCCACCCTGTCCACCACCGTAACCGCCCTGTCCTCCGCCGTAGCCGCCCTGTCCACCACCGTAGCCACCCTGGCCACCGTAGCCACCCTGTCCTCCGCCGTAGCCACCCTGGCCACCTCCGTAGCCGCCCTGGCCACCGTAGCCACCTCCGTAGCCACCTTGTCCTCCGCCGTCTACATGTCAGCGATGATCGCACAGCCGATCGCGAGCGAGAGCGAGACAAAACGTACAGCCGGAGCCGTATCCTCCTCCACCGTATCCTCCTCCGCCAGCGGGCTTGGAGTTGGCCATGTTGACCTGTTATGTGAGACCGCTGTTCGCACAGCGGTGCAGCGGATGACATACCCTGACTCGTCGGCCATCAAGCTCCTGCTCGTTCATGGCGTTGATGGCGGCGTCAGCCTCGGCAGCGTTGCCGTAGGTCTATAAGTGAGCTACTTTGTCCGAGACCTCGGACGATGTCAGCCCGGAAGGGGACGCAAAACATACGACGAAACCGAAACCTCGGGATCGACCAGTCTCACGGTCCTTCATGACGATGCACTAGAACAGGTCAGTAAAGCCCTCGCCAAGGATAGCTGCGATGTTTGCCAGCGAGCGGGGAGCACTAACGTCGACCACGTTGCCATAAGCGGAGAAGGCCTGTATATACGCAAACAAAGACGTGATGAGCGACGACACCAGACGGAGACAGAGAGAAACAAGCGGACCTGGTGCAGGAGATCATCGGTCGTGTTCCACGAGAGGTTGCCTAGAACGCATCAAAATCGGAACCACGAGACGGAGAGAAGAGCAGAGCGAGAGAGAGAAGAGAGAATAGAAAGAGCGGAGAACGGAGACGAAGAAGTATGACATGAAGATGCATCGTTTGAGACACGCATTGCGAGGCACTCCAACGACGACGACGGGGTTGAAGAAGAGGGAGGTAGCACGGGTGGAGTGAGTGAGCGAGACCTACCGACGTAAACTTTGGCGGACGCCATGTTGATCGATGTGTTGTTGTTTGGGGGGGTTGAAAGGTAAAGACCAAGTGGAATGGGATGGAATGATGGTGAGGAGGTGGGTGGTAGGTGGTGGGTGGTGGGTGGTGGGTGGGGGGGAGGGGGATCGGACAGGGGGCGTCTGTCAGAGTGGGCGGTGGGCCACAGCCAGCACGTCAGCGTCAGCACCCAAGCAAACCTGCCCAGGGGCGAGAGAGCCACTGATCACAGGGACATGCGGGATTACGCCAATGTGGCACCTGCAAAACCTCTCGGTGACGCGATCTCACCCTTTGTCCCACATCGTTGGGCCCCACACCACCAGGTGACTCTTGTTATTGTTATCCACGTCGTCCAACCCATTCCATCCTCAGCCCCCCATATCATGTCAGACTTGAGCACGCTGGCAGATCTCAAGGCCATTACAGCCGAGCATGTCAACAAGTTTGATGCTCAAGGTCGCACCGCCGTCAAGGGTGCAAATCGCAGAAAGCATATCGAAAGCAAGGACCCGTTCGATAAGCCATCACCTGGTCTCGTCAAACGACTGGCGGCCGAAGCTAGAAACGATGCAAAGAGGCGCGTCTTTCATGACCATGAGGCAGGGCCCAGCGACGAGCAGAGGAGGGAAATCATGCTGGCAAAGGCGAACAAGTACGAGGCGCTGAAAAAGGGCGACTATTCGGGCTTGTCCGCTAAAGAGCTCGAGGAAGGCGTACTGGACGTGAGGGACCTCCGGTTCGACAGACTGGTCGGCATCCGGCTGATTCTAGTTTGATCGTTGGCAAGAAGAAGAGGATGACGTTGACGAGTCTGCGGACTTGCCTCGCGAGCTCGAGGTGGGCTACTGGTCAGCGCGCAGACCGGCTTGGGCTGATTGCGCCAGGATTCGCTGGAACAGGTCGAATACGTCGATGAGATGGGCCGGACGCGCATGGGCACCCTCAAGGAGAAGCGAGAAGCAGAGCGTCTTCGACGGATGGAACGGCGGGTCGATGACGACGAGGAGGAAGCTCAAGCGGTGCCCCGAGCGTATGACGAAGTATTGTGGGTGTCAAGCCGAGCCTCGAGGCGCACCAGGCAGCTGATCTGAAGGGCTTCAAACGTGATCCGAGGCGACCAGAACTTCTTCCCGGTATACGAGCCCGACCCTGATGCACTGCGTGCAAAGTGGAAGGCCGCAGAGGAAGAAGCGCGGGCACACCATTACGACGCTTCGAAAGAGGGTGAGTGGGGGATTGAGGGGCGCAGGGGCTGATATCCCCAGTCCGGACACGAGGTGCGGGCGCATATCAGTTTTCTCTGGACGAGCAGAAACGGGCGGAGCAGATGGCCTCGCTGAAGGGTCAGCGGCTGGAGACGGAAAAGGTCAGAAACGAGGCGTCCAAGCGGGTGTTGAGCGCTGCGCAGGAAGCCCAGAAGCGCAAAGTGGAGGAGCGACGTGCATTGATAGAAGCCAAGAGGCGAAAGGTGATGGGCGGAGACAAGGTGGATGAGCTGAGAGAGGGGAAGAGGAAAGCTGAGGCGGACAAGTTCTTGAGTGGGTTGGAGAAGGAGCTGCAAGGGGATGACCTCCCGGCACCGAAGGAAGGATGAAAGCATGCCCGGTCGCCCTTGTCGGAGTTTAGCGACATGCAATGCTTAAAACCGAAGACGCGTCGGAGATTGCATACGATTCATGTTTTCCCGTCAGTGTGGCACTTTATTTCGCGGGCGTCGAAGGGGTGGTGGTAGGCGTACGGGATTTGATCCCGCTGTGGCCGCTGCCCGGGGGTGTGGGTGGTGAGTGAGCGGCGCCAGAGAGCGAGCGGCAGGGCGGTCAGTGACTGTGTCTGGCTGCTGCTTGCTGCCTGCGCTGGCTTGGTGCTCGCTCGCTGGTGCTCGCTGTCGGCTGCTTCGAGGTCATCATCACTGACGAGTATACCCTTTGTTATCGACCTTTGGATTCATCTCTAGTTCGCCAAACATGCGTGTCGACCGTTGCGACTTCTCCGGCTTCAAGGTCTACCCCTCGCGGGGAAAGACTTACGTCCGAGGGGACTCTAAAGTGCGTTTGTCGAAAATCGATCTCAACGACTCGATCGACACCAGCTCGCGATCATGCTGATCCTGTAGACCTTCCGATTCCTCAACGCCAAGGCCGAGTCCCTCTTCCTCCAGCGAAAGAACCCCCGAAAGATCGCTTGGACCCAGGTGTACCGAAGGTGCGTGTCGAGGCAGGAGCCGGACGCAGAGAGAGAGAGAGAGGGCTTCCGGGCGGAATGGACAACTGCGCAGGACCGTGAGAACTGATGACCAGGATGCACAAGAAGGGTATCACCGAGGAGGTTGCCAAGAAGAGGAGCAGGAAGAACGTCAAGGTCCAGGTGGGTGTCGAGGACGAGGCTGGACCGCCCAGCGTGGTGAAGTGCATGGAATGGATCACTGACCCCGCAGCGAGGTGTCGTCGGTGCCGACCTTGCTTCCATCCTCGCCAAGCGAACCGCTAAGCCCGAGGTCCGAGCCGCCGCCCGACAAGCCGCCATCACCAAGGCCAAGTCGGAGAAGCGAGAGAAGGAGGCCAAGAAGGCGTCGACCAAGTCGGCCGGCGGTGCCAACGTCCCCAAGGTGTCCAAGCAGAGCATGAAGGGCGGTGCCGGCAAGGGTGGTCGATAAATCCGGTGATGGGATGGATGCTCTCTCGTCTCGTCTGGTCTGGAGGGGATGCCGAGATGTATGATGATACATGACCATGCGGACATGGGGCGGATGCGCGCAGGGTACTGATCGACGATGAAGCCAGGTTCTCGTGTTTTGCTGATTTTCACACCGCAGGGGGAGAAGTTCCACCGGGAGACAGTGCGCTCCGTATCGACTTGATCGGTCACGCTCGCCTGAGGCGTTCCCCACCAGGCGGGTTGACGGGCACACGCAAACGGCGATGGAATACATACAGAGCGGGGGCAAGCGCGACTACAGACGAGGACGACTCTTCTTCTCCTTGGAAGCGACCTTTTTCCGCTTCTTGTCCAGCGCCTTCTTGACCGCCATCTTGCCTCCGCTCGCCTCGAGGGCCTCGAAGCGTGACTTGAGAAGCAGGTCTCGCTGGGCCCCTGCATGGTCAGCGTGACCGTGACCGGCGGAATGACAGCCCCAGCTCGCTCACCCTTCTTCATGTGCCAAGCTCCCTTGCCCTGCGCCCTCTTCTCCCTCTCGGCCTTCTTCGCCGCCGCCAGAGTCTCTCTGTCCCGTTTCTCCCTCTCCGCCCGGTCAATCTTGGTCTTGGTCTGCACGAGTTGCCGCTCGAGCTTCGCTCGCTCCTCGGCCCAGGCTGCCTTGTCCTTGAGTGCGCAGCTGCGTTCGGCTTTGACCGCGGCGGCTAGCGATTGTTTCAGCTGAGACATTTCTTCCTTGTACATGCCCGACACGAAGCCGTAAGACTGTTGATGGAGGTGCGGGTCCACGTTGCCGGCCGATACGCTCGAGAATCGAGGGTCACGCCGCTCCTGTCGTCAGCGCCGTCCACCAAGAGATAAGGTCAGGCTCACGATCTTGGGCATGTCGACCACTTGGCGGAAACGCGAGACCTGCTTCTTCGCGCTCAAAGCCGTCGGGCTGGGAGTGAGCCGACGCAGACGCGCATCTCCTTGGGACCTACGCGTGTTTGCTCTCCCGGCTCTCGATCCGGGTCCGGGTCCTCTCGCTCGCCTCGCGAGCGCCAGCAGGTGTTGCCGCAGATTTTGAGGATTCTCCCTTTTGATATTTGGACACCTTGTTCATCTTGCTTCGAGCCTTGGCCAGGGTGGACAGCGGGACGGAAGAGAGGCCTGGTACAGTCAGACAGGTGCATGCACGTCGGTCAGACGACTCACGGTGCTGCACCGTATCCTCATCGTCGTCCTCTTCGTCATCATCATCGGCGGCCATGTCCCACGAGTCTGGCTCCCATTGAGCGACGCCTTCATCTTCGTCATCCTCGTCTGCATCTATTTGCATGCCGTTCTCGAACTCGTTGACTTCGTCGTCGGTGTCGAGATAGTCGTCGCTGTCGGATGCGACGGCCTGCGCGGGCTGTGATGTCCGTTTCATGCCGGGCAATTATGCGATGCGAGTCAAATGTGTGTAGAGTGAACAAGACCGAAGCCGATCTCGTTCCTGTTTGATTTGCACTTCAACCATGGCCAACCCAGTCGCAGGTCCATCGCAGCCCCATCCCAATACTCCATCCGCAGCGACAAACGCCGGCAATGCTGTGCCGACGCAGGACATGAGAAGGAGGATGGAGGCCGAGATGGAGTCGAGGAGAAAGTACGTGCATCGACATGCATGCGTTGCGATGTCGAGTCAAACCGCGACTGACGCGTCACCAGTAAACAAACGCGACCCCCTCTCCCTCCCCCGCATGTCCTGTCCACCCTCGTGCCCGACTCTCCCGCCTTCACCGACCTGATGCGCACAGAGCAGAAGCTGGACTGGACCTTGGTCAGGAAGAAGGCCGAGATAAACGACTCGCTCGGTCGACCTTTGAAGGTGAGCGAGGCATCGCCATGCCTGCGGCCGGTTGATCGTGCTCGCTCACGTTCCAGGTCAAACGTACATTACGTGTCTTTGTCTCCAACACAGCCCACGATCAGCAGTGGCAGAGGGATATGGAGAGCGCGACCGAGCAACCCGACGTTAACACTGGAAAGGGGATTGCTGGTTGGGTGCTGAGGGTCGAGGGGAGGCTGCTGGATGTGCGTCCGCTCCGCCAATCTGCATAAGTTGCATGAGCTCACCCTCAGTCGGGCAACGTCCGTCTGGACAGGACGAGAGCCAAGTTCTCCACCTTCATCCGGTCCGCCGTCATCGAGTTCGATAACCGCACGGCCCCGACGTATCCCGAGGGCAACACGGTCGAGTGGCATCCCCAACCAGCGCAACCCGAATTGGATGGATTCGAAGTGCTCCGTCGCGGGGACGCCAACGTCGATTGTCGGATCCTCCTGCACATCGCGCATCAGCCTGAGCGGTTCCGCGTGCTCGCCCCGCTCAGCGGCCTGATCGACCTGCAGGAAGGGACACGCTCAGAGGTCATGTCCGCGATGTGGAAGTTCGTCAAGGTCGCGGGCGCGCAGGACAAGGACGACGTCACGGTGATCAAGCCTGTGGGCGGCCTGGAGAAGGTGGGTCTGTTCGGCTCGACTCGGTTTGGAGCTGATGGTCCCAGATCACGCAAGAGAGCATACAGTTCCACCAGCTGCCAGAACTCGCGACCCGCTTCCTGGCTCATCCCGACCCGGTGGTCCTCCCATATACGGTCCAGGTCGACCGGGATTTCAACCTGCACAACAAATGCTTCGACATCCCCATCGAGATCGACGACCCGGGCAAGAGCAAGATGTCGACCATAGTCTCGAGCTTTGAGGGCGCAGAAGGGAAAGAGATCCAGCAGCTGGAGGACAAGGTCGCGGAGCTGGCGTACTTTGCCCGGGATACAAAGCAAAAGCGGGACTTCTTGGAGTCGTTTGCGTGAGTCGAGGACAGACTCGCATCGTTGTCGTATGTTCATCTCAGCGCGGACCCCCAGGTGTTCATCCAGAACTGGCTAGCGGCTCAGGCTCGCGATCTGGACACGATGCTCGGGTATCAGGTCGGTCTGGGCGGAAACGGCGGCAGCGTTACGGAAGAGGACCTGCGCCGCAGTGACCTGTTCAACATGCCATGGGTGGACGAGGCGATTACGGTGCATGAGGCAGCTAGGATGGAGGCCGAGAGGCGGCGTTAGACTCTGAATCGCCTGCGTGTCAGGCCTGAGACCAGCAACCGAGATGTATGACGACTTACTTGCCGCCCGCAAAGAAGGTCTTGAGGATCCATATTTGTACGCTGCAGCGTTCAGTCTGTGCATTTCGCTGAGCCGACCCGACTCACAATGCCATGCCGATGATCACGACGCTTTCCAGCACGGTGAACCAGAATATGCGGCTCTGCGTGGACAGGACGGTCGAGTAGTTGCGGTGATGCCGGGTGTGGAAGCTGCGCGTGAGCGAGGTTCAGACAGCAGGCCAGCGGACAGCACGGACTACTTCTGTATCCTGGTGATGCTCGTCAGGAGGCCGTTGAGCTTGTACGTGGACTCTTCCAGGGACGAGGTGTGCTCCTTGAGCGGCTGTTGCTGCGACGAGATTGTCCGTCTCGGTTCAGACTCGACCATGATGCTGGGCGTCAGAATGAGCTCGCGCTCGACTCGACTGAACTCGACTCACTCAAAGTCCAGCAGCTTATCCGACATCGACTCATCGTTCTCAAAGCAGAACGAGTACTCCCCGACCTGGTGTCAGCGGAGCGGCCATGGCATGTACCGGCGCAGAGCGCAGGGACGCTCGCACCCACCTTGTTCGCGGTGAAGATGTAATCGCCCTGCCTCTCGTTGTTGCCCTCCAGCAGCACCTTGTCGTCGGGATCCATCACCACATAGTCGATGTCGAACGATCCGCCAGATTGGACCGCAAAGTAAAAGCCTGATGGAGTGATGAGCTGTCGGCGGTGATGGCACGCAAGGCAGACCTGCACTCACCGACCTTCTCGCCCACACCGTCCACGTCGGCATAGTAACAGGACCGCTCGTTGCCGGTCAGAATGGCCGTCAGCGCGGTCGCGCGAGCGTAGCCCGCCGCGAGGGCGAGGACGAAAGGAGTGATGAGCATGGATGAGCACAAGTGAGCGGGGTGGAAAGGCGGTACGAAGTAGCAAGTGAGATGTCGCGTGTTGTTCACCGCCGTTGCACGGTCTCGCCTCCACGCGTCATTCTCATCTTCCGGCCAAGGCACTACTGCTCGCACTTGACTCCTCACCCTCGGTCCACCCTTTGCACCTATTCAGCGATCGACATCCCCGCGGCCTACCACCAGTCATGTCATGGGACAATGCGAGGAAGCATGCAAGAGCGCTCGAGACCGCGCTCGACCTCAAGCTCGCGACGTACTCGCGCATAGCGCACTCGATCACTCGCGGGCCCGGTCAGAGCAGCTCGACCAGCCCGGACGACGGCGCCGGCGGATACAAGCTGGTCGAAGAAGAGGTGGAGGAGCTGTTATCAAAGGTACGGCGCGACTCTCCTGCTGGAACCGGTTGGGCATCCCCGGCTGACCACCCAGCTCGAACAAGCCATTGACGACCTCATGACTCTCATCAACTCGCCTTCTCAGCCCCCGTCTACCTCGATGCAACATGCCGCCCAGCGGCATCGCGACAACCTCGACGACTACAGACGAGACTTCCTGCGCGCGAGAGTACGTCGCGGGCGCGCGAGACAGTACACGAGCTGATGCCAGAGTAACGTGGACCAGGCTATCCAACGGTCCAACCTGCTAGGTTCCGTCCGGAAGGACATCAGGTACGTGCCCATGGTCCGGATAGGAACACGAGACCGATGACAGCGACTTCAAGTCGTCGCAGACTGATGCGCTCCTGGCCGACCGAGGCAGGATAGACTCGAGTCACAGGATGATGGACGATACGCTCAGGTGAGTCGTGTACGTCCGACAGGAAGAGCGCCCCCGCTGATCCGCTAGCCAGGCTTACGCTACCCGCGAGGACTTTGCACAGCAGCGCTCGATGCTCTCGTCGATCGAGACGCGGATGGGCGGTGTGCTCAACCAGATGCCAGGGATCAACTCGCTCATCACCATGATTCGCTCACGGCGAAGGCGAGACTCGATCATCGTCGGCTGTGTGGTGGGGATCTGCGTTCTGCTTCTGCTGGGCTACGTCTTCGGCTTCTGATCACGCGTTGTAAACGATACAGGACATGCATTAATAGTCGTCACCTCGTGAAACAACCTCCTTGCACGTCGGCCGCAGGAAGATGGTGTGTTCCTTGAAATCAGCGCGAGCGCGCTCGATCAGTCAATCGAGCACTCACATATTGCGCGGTCATCGCGCCGGGCTGAGGATCCACGAGAGGCGGGTAGTCGCTCACCAGCCCTTCACGTACCAGCGTGTTGAGCTGTCGAGTCAGCCGCCCGATGCATCGCCATGTCGATCACACTCACCGCAAGGAGATAGTTCTTCTCGCCGATGTGGTCCAGGTACCGCCGGCAGAACGGGAGAGTACCAAAGTTGCGCTGGATTGTTTTCAGCAGCGACTTGGCCGTCTGGTGGTGAAGCGTATAGCGCTCGGGCATCTGCGGAGACAGCGAGTAGTGCGAGCAGGCCCCTTCCTCGATGACCCGTCCTCGACCCGTGGAGCCAAACGTCTCGATGGCAAAGTATTCGCCCTCCTCCATCTTCGTCTCGTCTCGATCGGACCCGAACTGCTTCACGATTGGCACGGTCTTGCCGATCTTGCCCTGGTACCCTCCGTGGATACTGTAAGGCGCGATCGAATGACCGTTGAGGTTACTGATGGCCTTGACTTTAGGTCAGCGCGAGGACTCGGGCACAGCCTCACCTTGGTGAGTCTTGCCGCCGACTTCGACTTCGTAAGACTCCATGACTTCTTGGATAGCTTCGCCGATATCGCACATGCGGACGTCTATGCCCGCTTCCTGGCGTGAGCGACCGTCCGCCTGGCTCAGACTCACCCTGACTCCCGTGTTCGTAGCGTCCTTGACCGCTTCCAACAATCGATCCCACGTCGGTTCAAAGTTCATCGTGAACGCAGAGTCGACAATTCGGCCGTTGACGTGAACGCCAAAGTCGACTTTCATGACGTCGTTCGGCTTCAGGACTGTGACGGTCAGCGCTGTTCGGAACGGGCTGGACCCACCTTTGGTGTCGCCTGCGTTTGGTGTGTAGTGTGCCGCTATCTCGTTGACGCTCAGTCCGGTCGGGAAACCGATGCCGCTCTCCAGCCCAGACTCCTCCACCAGCGCCCGCGTCCCGTTCTCGATCAGCTCGGCGATCTCAGTCATCGTCATCCCCGGTTTGATCGTCTGCTGAGCGTACTTGCGGACCTGGCGATGCACCTCGGCCGCGCGACGGACGTTCTGATAATTGTCCTGTGGG
>Ga0308169_10002898_pt1 | contig 17268 bp, 26 predicted proteins | sample PhyBR1_2_FD_202139 | JGI IMG/M metagenome (GOLD analysis project Ga0308169, IMG submission 202139) | Phyllosphere microbial communities from UC Gill Tract Community Farm, Albany, California, United States - DLSLSB.R1 | ecosystem: Host-associated > Plants > Phyllosphere > Unclassified | place... | reverse complement strand
ACAGTCCGGGCAGCGTCTATTCCTCTGCGCTCAGTCGTCCTCTTCGTCTGATCGGCCTCCCCCAAGTCTCGTGTCTCCTGACAAGACCCCGTTACTATCGTCAGCAAGGTCGATACTTGCGAGTCGAGCAGCACGAACCGCCTTAGCAGCGCCTCGACCCCGCCCTCCCCCACTTCCCAGTCCACTCTGATCCACGTCTTCTGCAGCTCGCCGTTCTTGTATGCAAGTAGAGTGGGGAGAACGTCCTTATCAGGCCGTACTTCCTCCTCCGGGTCATTCGGATCAATGGGGGGCAATAGCGAGAACTCGAGCGACGTCGCCCTAGCCCGGAGGAGCGTGAGGGGCGAGTTGGGCGGTAGTTGTAGCGCCAATGCGACCGTCGATGCGAGTAGCGAATGGCACCTTGGCACGTCCTATCCGCTCAGCCTGAGCTCCCTGCGGTCGTACGGAGGAGCGGGGTCTACGTACTGGCTCATAGATCAATATCACAGCCCATCCCGGCCTCTCCACCGCTTCGAGGAACCCCTCCATCCCGACCTCCCTCAGCCCACCCTGTCCCCTCGCGCTTCTGCTCCCCCTCACTCCATCATGCTCATCATACTTACCATCGCCTCGCCTTTCCCGTTCAAGCTCTACCCGCCGTTGCGCTCTCCACTGTTCCCGCGCCAGCCCATCCTCCTCACTCTCCTTCAGCAGTCTTTCACGCTCTCGCAGCTCATCCTCGCGCTGGCTCGTCGCACCTGTCAACGCCTTCTTCTGCTGTGCCTCGATCACTTGCAGCCTCTGTGTCTCTTGAGCGAGCCGGTCCGCCAAGCGCTGATTCTTCCGGTCGGTGATGACGCCCTTGGGCCCCGTCTGCGCTCCGCCGTCGCGTGATGGAGGGGCGTATTGCTGTGGTGCCGCCCTGGCAGGGGAAGATGGCCGGGAGATATCTGATCCAAGCTCGTCGTCTGTGTACGGCTCAGGAGACAGTGAACGGGCGGGGGAAGGCGAGCGGTGAGGGTTGAACAGCTCGCCGTTGAGCGCGGCCGTCTCGAGCTTGTCCATGGCGAGGCTCTGACGGCTTGACTCCACGTCGCTCGCACTTCAGGTGAGGCAGCTGCTAACTCGAATCTGGATGAGGTAGATTCGATGGTCAGAGCAAGCAGACGAGGGTATGCAGATATGAGGGTCGGGTGTCCAGGTGGACTGGAGAACAATAAGGGGATCTGAAACATGATCCGATCATCGCCATGTAGCTTAACGCGCTTTGACTGTCTTATGCCCTTGACACGCGCCAGATCCGCGTCGTTGCGACAACGATTTGGTGTCCGCATGCCAGCGGTGGAACAGTTCATGGCACGCGAGCGGCCTTACGGTGTCATGATGTGCATGTGTACTTAACTCGTCGCGTCTCATGCAATATCGTCTCAACAGAGGTACCGTCTGGCCGGCCCCGACGGCGCGCTGCGACTGAGCGCAACTTATGGGTCGTCTATGGCTTGCTGCTGTCTGGCCGGGACCATCCTCGCCGCGCCCTGCTCGTACCCGCTCGCGATCCAATCATCGACCGCATCTACCACCTCGTCCGGCTTGTTCCGGTAGCGCAGGAAGAAACCTTGCAGTTGTGCAATCGTGAGGACTTCTTTCTCTACCTTGGCCGCGAATCGGCGTGCAAGCTCGTCGATGTGCTTCTCCTTCTCCGTGCGATCCTCCTCTTCATCAGGGCTCGCCGGCTTGGCCGGAGCACGCGATTGCTCATCGGCGCGCTGAGAGAGCTTGATGGTCTCGGCAATGCGAGGGAGAGGGAGATAGAAGTGCTTGAAGGCCGCGACAACTTGTTCATTGTCTGCGTGAGTGAACTCGAACCATACATCGCATCGACCTGGGGTCAGCACGGAGGGCGCGAGACTCTACGAGCAATGCACTCACCAGGACGGGCCAGGGCGGGGTCGATCCTGTCGAGATAGTTGGTCGTGCAGAACAACAAGCGGCCTTCTGCCGACGCGATGCCGTCAATGGCATTGAGCAGACCAGACAGGCTGACTCCGCTGCCACCCCCTCGGGGAATACCGCCGACACTGAAGGGCGACGTGGGGAGGCCGGGGATGTTCTCTTCCTCCTTCATGTCATCGTCGTCGACCCTCGAGGACATGGCGCAGTCGCTGCTGGTCAGCAATTGAACGTACCGCCCACTGTCCGCCGATCACTGACATGTCCTCCATGACCACGATTGACCGCGCCGGGGTGGTCGACAAGAGGATGCTCAACGCCCAGTCGTCGATACTTGAATCAGTCGAGAGCTGCAGCGCGGCAGTCAGCTCACCGCTTTGTGTTCAGATTGACGATGTACACATCCAGCTTGAGTTCGGTAGCAATGGCGGAGACTGCCTTCAGCGCTTTGTCGTCTACACCGTGACCGTTATTCACTCACTCGTCGTGGACTTTCCGCTTCCCGGGCATCCATGCAACAGATACCCGCGCCGGAACGGCAAACCCCTTTCGGCGTAAAATTGCCTCGCGTCGAGAAACTCCCGGCAGTCGTCGAGAATAGCGCTCTTGATCGACTCGGGCAATATCAAGCTGTCCCACGTTCGCGCCGATCGCGTCAGACTATGACGCCACCCATCGCCGCCCTGCGATACGTACACGTCGAGCCGAGTATCGTTCTTGATCTTGTGCTGAGCCCGTGCTTCTCTGATGATCGCATCAAAGGCGTCTCGGCGTCGGCTCTGTGTCCTGCAGTCAGGCCAGCTCGTATTTGCCGTGGCCAGCAAGGAGGACTGACGAGATTCGGATCATGTCCCAGGTGTCTTCCTTCCTGTCGGACGCGGTGACGGTGAAGGTGTACGAGGTGCCGTTCCAATTGAGCGTGATTGGCTCATCTGCCGTCAACCTGCTAGCCTACGGTCGGCAGATACGCAGGACGCAGACTCACTATGGGCCGGATACGCCGTCAACCTCATCTCTTCCTCCTCATCCACTCCTCTGCGGCTTCTCATCGAGTCATTGCGGTAGCCGTCGCGAGATTCGGCATCGTCATTGTCATCGACGGCGCCATCCGGGTCGAGGGTGCTCAGCTCCATGTGACGGGGAGGGGTAGATCCCGTGGGGTAGACGGCTTCGAGCAGGTCCGCCCATAATGGGATGGGCTGGTTGCGCTGCTTGAGGACCTGCTTCGCCAGCCAGAGTCGGAGCCAGTTGAACGCGGGATCGTTCTCCCGCAGGACGGCTGTGGTGGTTTGCCCTGCGCTTCAGCGATGCGTGCGCGATCCGACCCGAGCGACTGGAACCGAAGAACTCGCCTTGCAGCACACCTCGGATGAGGTGGTACGCCAGGGACGCATACTGCAACAGCAATGTCATACCGAGATAGCTGAACGCGTGGCCCAGGAATGGGTGCCCGTGACCGCCGTCGCCGCCGCCGAAGCCCATACCCATGATCATCGTCAACAGGAAGGGGAAGATGCCGCTCATGCTCGTCAGCCCTCCGACAGGGCTCGTCGTAGGTGTCATCTGGCGCTATCAGTATCGAGCAGGATATGTTGGCGGCGATAGAGACATCGTAATGCAGCAGCAGCCTTGTGTGCGTGTGAAGAGCGTGTGCACGCCCTCGAGTCCGTCTTCCCGAGGACGTCGGATCCGGTCAACCAGAATCGGGCACCCGGCGAGGCGATACATCGACGCCGATCATCATGTCGCCCGTTTTCCAGGCACTGTGTACGGTGCTGCGCCCTTGGCGCGCTGCCTGTTGTGATGCTTCGATGCATGTGAACCGTGTGTTGGAGCCCAAGCGGTACCGCTGGAGAGCGTTACAGGGCGGTGCGGAATCAAGCCCGTCATTGGGAAAGAGGGATTTAGTTCCGCTGTCCCAAGGCTCCCCACGACGTGAGTTTGGAACGAAGTGTGTGTATCAGATTGCGCGTCTCGGTCATATTGAGAGAGCACGGGATGAGAGTGGGGCAAGGGGGTGAAGGGCTCTTGATGCATACAGAGGTAGGACATGAATCGTGTTGAGCTCATCTCTTTAATCCACTGAAAAATGCGGACAGCAACCCAACCTCACGCCACTCGCGCCACTCGACCGGCGTCTACGACCAGCTTCTTACACCTCGTCGGGCTCGTCCATGTATCGCAGGAAGAAACCGGGAGTTGGGCCACCGTGAGTTTGGGGTGTTGCACGTCAGTGGCGAGCAGCTGTGCCAGCTCTTCCACGCGAAGACGTTTGGCAACGGAGTTCGTCTTGGACGTCACGTCGTTGGACGTGTCGCTCCGCGCCGTCTCGGAAGGATCAAGGACGCCCGCTGTGGTCTCGGACGATTTTGGGAGTGGGAGTTAGAAGTGCCTGGTGGGGAGACGGCCGATACGACTTCACGCATTCGCTACCTCAAGGCTTAGTCAGAGAGCCATTAACGTAAAAGTTGGTAGCACGGGTCGTTCTGAGGCAGGATGCCGATTACTCTGACCCGGTGAGGTGACGTCAGCCTGGAGTGGTCGAAGCGGGGGATTCAAGCCGAGCGGCTACGAATACAGAAATGGTTGGAGCGTACCTTCGAAGGTGCGGAGGAAGAAGGCATAGCCGCGATCGAAACACCGAGGAAGATAAGCAAGGCCGTAGCTGAAAGTTTGCTTGAGTGCCGAGTTCTCGCCGCTCGAGGGGAGTCCCGTGCTTGTGAACACGGCGATGAGGAAAGGGACGACGGCGTCGACGCGATCAAACAAGCCTTCCGGCATAGGCGGGCTGGTCGACATCCTTGCTGGATGAGTAGCAGTGACGAATGATGCGTGAAGTCAAAGAGGCTCCCAAGATAGGGAGAGAAGGGAGTGACAAACCGTGGACAGACAAAAAATGGTCGAGAACAGCTTCAGCCCGAGCACAGCTCGCTGGTCTTTGACCGCCTTTTCAACGTTATGTGCGTGTGAAGAGGCTCCCAGCATCTTCTCGCAAAGACCAACGGCGCCATGCAATCAGAGAGTCGCTAGTAGAGCGCGATCAGTCGGTGACGTCGGGCTGCCGGCGTTACACTCTTGGGATACCAGCGAGCAAGTCTTAGCCCCATCGTGGTCAGCGACTCGATTCAACCCGCTCAAGCATCGGGCGTCGACCTTGGCTCCATGCCAAGATGTGTTCTCTGACGTTGATGCCAACAGCTGACCACGTAGACGAAAGTGAATCAAAGCGATCGGCTTGTGAGCGAGGGCAGAGACTTTGACCGGCTCCTGCCGCCGAATTCGCCGACATCGTCATTATCCATTCCCGCTTCCCGCTCTCCTTGTCTTCACCTTTATCTAATCGGATACGCGTCAATCATTGCCCAACATGTCCAAGGCCATCATCTCCCCGTCCGTCCTTGCCGTGAGTGCGACAGAGGGGCTTGGGTGTACCTTATCGCTGACGCCCAGAGCGACCTGTCCAAGCTGAGCGACGAGTGCAAACGGATGATGGACAACGGATGCGACTGGCTTCATATGGGTGAGTCTGGCGCCGAATGTCCACATTCTCGGTTCGACTCTCGAGCTACCTCCCTCTGCTCGCCTGAGCGATGCTGACTCCCAGACATCATGGACGGGTGAGATCCACGCTGGCGGAAGCCAAAACACACGTTCGGAGCGAAGCTGATACGCACTACAGGCACTTTGTCCCCAACATCACCATGGGCGCTCCGATCCTCGAGTGGGTGTACAAGAACAACCCGAACATCTACATGGACTGCCACATGATGGTCTCTGACCCGGCCAAGGTGAGCACCACGCCCTATCTCCCGACAGAGTGCTAACCTGTAGTGGATTCCCGAGGTCGCCAAAGCCGGGGGCAAATCATATACCTTCCACTACGAGGCTGCGCGTGAGTCGACCCCATTTGCAGCGCCCACATCGCCTGACAGCCAGAGAACCACAAGGAGGTGCTCGATCTGATCCACTCGCACAACCTCAAAGCCGGCCTCGCCATCTCCCCCGAGACCCCTTCGAGCGTCATCACGGAGGAGCTCGGAAACGCCGCGGACTTGCTGCTGGTCATGACGGTCCGACCGGGGCAGGGAGGACAGAAGTTCATGCCCGAGTGCTTGGACAAGGTCATCGACTTGAGGAACAGGTTCCCGGGGAAGAATATCCAGGTGGACGGCGGTGTCGGACCGGGCAACGCCTGCCAATGCGCCCAGGCCGGTGAGCACTTTGACGGCTCGGTGGCCGATCTGACGTTCAGGCTCCAACGTCCTCGTCGCTGGAACGGCAGTCTTCGGCGCCAAGGACCCCAAGGCCACGATTGCCGAGCTGAGGACGGCTGTCGACGACGAGATTGCCAAAAAGGCAAAACAATAGATCAGCACGAGGTCGATCCGAAGTTTGATGCATTAGTATTTTGTGACTGGCAAAGCTGGCCGGGGTTTTTAGAGAAAGGCATGATTATGACGAGCCAATGCATGCTACAACGGATCTGGATTACGGGGTCACAACACGGTGAGAAAAGCAGGCAAGGCGATCCGGGCGACGATGGAGGCCGCAAAAGAGAAAGTCCCGTCGCTTAAGCGTCGATCTTCAGCTCTTCTGGTTCGCCAATGCCGTTAGCACTGTTGATCAGCGATACACCCCAGCGGCGGACCTAGTCGACTGACTTGATGGCGAAGATGGCTTCCGCTTCAGGCAAGCAAGGGCTGTCGACGATCTTGCAGACTCGCGATGCGCCTCGACCTTTTCTCAGAGACAGTCGTGTGGTCGATGCGTGCGCCATGATGTTACCACCACTACTCGTCAGCTCGTCCGTTCAGACACATGAGAGGCGACTCACATCGGCTTCTTCGCGTCTGCTCCGGCGAATTGTCCGCCATCCACTTGCGCAACGACCTGGTTTGTGACGACAACAGCTACGCCAAACTATTCTCAGCGCCACGTTGTGTAGATATGCGACGGCCGACTCACCTCGTCCGCCAATCTCATGAGCGTCCTCAGGAACTTTGCCAGATGCGTTTGCCTCGCCGATAGCTCCCCTCGACCGGAAAAGTCTGTTCGATACAGCGAAGTACACGAGTCGACGATGAGGAGCGAGAACCTGGCGTGAGCGGATTCGTCACGAGGACAGCAACATGGACGCTCACCGCGACTCGGCCATCATTGCGCTGGCCTGGACGAGCAGCTGTAGCTGATGGTCTGCGTTATATGCTCGTGCGTAGGCGATGTTATCCAGTACTTCCTCTCCGTTCAAGCCGAATCGCTCAGCAACCGCCAGCATCCGGACGGGACGGAACGTGCCCTCTGTGTCGATGTACAGGCATTTGCCTTCGCCTCCTCCCATCGACACGGGAAGCTAACGATCAGCTCGCCTTCGAATCGCGCTTCGCTCCGCTCACCTGACACGTCACAGCGAGCGTATGGCAAATCTGCGACTTTCCGGTTCTAAACTCGCCTGACGTCAGCACTTCTTTATCGAACGACACAGAAGCCAGGACGCTCACCGAATAGCTCTGTGATAGCACCCGTCTCGATGCCTCCACCAAGAATCGTGTCCAAACCCGTCGCTCCCGTTGTGATGTGCACAAGCTCTGCTCGCCTGGAGTGTATCTCTGTTGCCGTTGTGAACCCCATCGGGACCATCTTACACGCTACACATGAGCTCGACGACCCAATTGTGACCAGCGATGCTCACCTTCCGTCAAAATTTTGTCCGCCTTGGCCTCGCTGATCCCCTTGACGGTGCAAAGCTGCTTCTTCGGCGTGAAAGCAACGGCTTCGACGGTATGATATCCTGCCTCTCGGAGCTTTTTCGTATCGGATGAGCTGATGCCTGCTTCCTGTCGGTCAGCTGGACCGCTATACGACGACAACGCTGATACGCGGTGGTATGTCCCGGAGAGCGATGGGCCAAAGGATAACCCTGACCGGAAGGGGTGATGAGCGCTCACCTGCAGCTTCTCCACCAGCAGTGGAGCCATGATCAGCGTGTCATCCTCCTCCTCGCCCTGGAACGGGTCTTCTTCTTGAGTGGCCATGCTGAGTGATTGGTGATGTATAGGCGAGAGACGTGAAGCGAGGACGCTCGAAGATCAAGTGTAATATGGAACGTTGGCCAGGCGGCAAAGATGAGTGGGTGGTGACAGAGAGGAAAAGAAAGCGATCGGCGATGAGGCAGTCCAGTCAGCTACCGCGCGCTCAAAACAAATGCGACGCGTCGGAATGTTAAACACGTCACCTGATATAGTCTGTTTTCGTCCTTCGTACCCTTTCTAAAGGTTTCTATAAGTACGGGAAGTGCTGTGAAGCCCTCGCACGTAGCTCAGCATCTCATTCCAGCGGCATGCATAGCGTCACGAACTGAACTGGCCTGGAAAAAAACACCTACAGCATCGAGGGCCAAAAGACCGGTGATTTGCCACCGGTTCGCGGCGACGTCCGCCCAGCCGGCTGAATTTTGAAAGACGGTGCAGCTGTCGGGCATGGATTCTACAAGCAGCCGAGATCAGCACGAAGCAAGTAGTCCCGACAACTCCTGGGGTCATCCCGACCAGATCCGCAGCATGTCGATACCATCTCTCAACTCGTCGCTGACGGCGGCATGGAACGTCACGCCTGTCGCGTCATCGTCGACACCCACCGCTCAATCCCCTTCCAACCCTTCTGTGCCGCCTGCCCAGAAACGCCGCATCAGACGCAACCTACCGCTCAACACTCCTTCCGGACCGTCCACACCAGATGCGAATACTCCGACAGAGGACCGCCCGCCGACGCCACCTCGACGTAAGAGGCCGAGAGGAGATGCAGGAGCTGCGGGCTCTGTAGCCGCGAAATACGCCCCACCAGACTTGGACCTGGAGTCGCTGGGCGGGGTTGCCCCGCAAAAGGCCGCGCTGCAGGAGGCAGTCGTCCTTCCGTTGTTATATCCGGACGTCTTTGCATACTCGGGTCACCAACGCCCATGTGGTGTGCTGCTACACGGTGTTCCCGGTGGAGGGAAGACGCATCTGGTCAAATGTCTGGCTGGAGTGAGTGCTAGACTCCGGGCGGGTCCGGATGACGCGGAACTGTGCTGATACCAGTCATTGAAGCTCCCGTTCATCAGCGTATCGGCGCCTAGTATCGTCAGCGGCATGTCGGGAGAGTCGGAAAAGACGCTTCGGGATACCTTCGACGAGGCCAAGGTGAGCTCAGCTGTTCGTTCGATGGCGATGTGAGCTCATGGTAGCGTCTGGCGCCGTGTATACTGTTCTTGGATGAAGTGGATGCGATCACGCCAAAGCGAGAGACGGCTCAGCGAGAGATGGAGAGGCGTATAGTCGCCCAACTGCTTACGTGCATGGACGGTGAGCTGCTGCCTGCACTGTCTCGCACGCATGTGCTCACAAGCAGATCTGGCTTCATCCAAGGAGACTGTCATCGTCATTGGTGCTACGAATCGACCCGACTCGCTCGACCCCGCCTTGCGAAGAGCAGGGCGATTTGACAGGGAGATTGAGATCGGCGTGCCCAGCATGGAGGCGCGGGAAGAGTGAGTCACGCACACATTGCTGATTGATCGACTGCTTACGCCTAGAATCCTGCGCCGACTATGCGCCGACCTGAAGGTGTCCGACGACATTGATTTCCGAGCACTGGCAAAGCTTACGCCCGGATATGTCGCGGCGGATCTGAACGCCCTCACAGCTGAGGCGGGAGTCATTGCCATCCGCCGCTTCTTCGAAGACATGATGGCGCAACGACCCCCTCAGCCTGTAGTGGACGGCATCGAGCAAATGGCCATCGACGACACGAACACGGGCTACGTCCCGGCCTCCGACATCCGCGACGCCCCTTTGTCACGGTTCATCCTTGCTTTCCCACCTCCCTTGCAAGCGGACCAACTGGGCTCGCTGCCGCTCAGAGCGACCGATTTTGAATCGGCTCTCAAGACGGTCCAGCCGTCGGCGAAACGAGAAGGCTTCGCGACGATACCCGATGTGACGTGGTCGGACGTCGGCGCGCTCATGCCCATCCGTGACGAGCTGCATTACGCTATCGTCGAGCCGATTCGGCGACCAGAACGGTTCATGAAGTTCGGTATCGATGCGCCAAGTGGTGTTCTCTTGTGGGGTCCGCCGGGATGCGGAAAGACACTGCTCGCCAAGGCGGTTGCGAACGAGAGCAGAGCGAACTTCATCAGTGTCAAAGGTCCAGAACTGCTCAACAAGGTAAGCTACGCGCAAGAATCCCTCGCCGGTAATTGATTGGTAGTACGTCGGTGAGAGTGAAAGAGCGGTCAGGCAGATCTTCACTCGGGCGCGAACGTCTAGCCCTTGTGTCATCTTCTTTGACGAGCTGGATGCGCTTGTCCCGCGACGAGACGACTCTATGGTGGGTTCGGTTCGTGCACTACAGGCTGGTACCTAACAAGTAGTCGGAGTCATCAGCACGACTGGTCAATACACTCCTGACCGAGCTGGACGGACTCGATGCCAGGAAGGCAGTCTACGTTATCGGTGCAACGAATCGACCCGACATGATCGACCCTGCCATGATCCGTCCCGGGCGATTGGACAAATCGCTCTATGTCGACTTGCCATCGCCCTCGGAACGATTCGAGATCCTCAAGACGCATCTCAAACGCACGCCTGTGGCGGAATCAGCATGGGACGCTATCAATGCGATCGTCGCCGGACCGGACTGCGACGGGTTTTCGGGCGCAGATATCGCTGCGCTGGTCCGGGAAGCGGCTACTATCGCTTTGCGCGCCGATCTGGACATCGAGCGTGGACACGGCGAGGACATGGACGCGGATGGTCAGCGCGATGGCGTCGATTGCGTCACGGAGGAACACTTTGCACAAGCGGCGAAGAAGACGAAGCCGAGTGTGAGCAAGGAGCAGAGGCTCAAGTATGAGCGGATGCGGGACAAGTATGCGGGCGTCTCTAGGCGGGCGAAGCTGAAGGAGGAGAAGGATGAGCCGGCTGATGGGGCTATGGTCGCGTAGATGTAGCATCTCGTTTGGTCTGGCCAGAACATCATCATGGCCATGCAGCTCGTCATCATCTGTCGCGTCGAGGTCTGCAGCTCGCACCATTAACAAGCGTGAAGACATTTTGTAATGCAGATTGTCCCAACAATACGATCCGCGATTCTGATTACAGTATTCGTAATGAACGGCTCTCTGTCGCCAGGAACACGGCGATCGCCGGACGTATTCTCGAGCGGCCTGTTTCTCGCGACCAGTTGTTCCCCCCCGGTGCTTGCATTTCGCACTTTCAACACTACCCCTATACCCAAGTCGACCCATTTCATCCACTCATCCGCCCTCACATCCTCTCCTCTTCCCTCAAGATCGACTTTCGCCGGAGCGCCAAGGTCCAACGCGCGCCCCGAAACCAGGTTTCACTGCATAAAAGCAGTCGGGACCCCTTACCACTGGCCTGGTCGACCTGAATTCGCCCCTTCGCGCATGTCGCCCTAAGCTAGGTCGGTCCGTTCAACCATGTCGACTCAACGTACCGGCCGTCCTCGAAAGGCATCGACAGCGGGATCACACCCTCCATCCTCCGCCGCAGGCCCCTCAGCCGGTCCATCCTCCGCAGGACCGTCCGGCCTCGGTGGCACGCCCGCCGTCGAAACCTCGGCCGCCTCGACGAACATCGGCACGATCAGCAACATGCCGCCACCCAGCTTTTCGGGAACGGGCCCGACATCGGTGGCTGACTGCGAAGCCCTCGCCGCTCAGCTGCTGGACCCGAACGTTCCCACGCGCAGAAAGACCGACATCGCGAGCGAGCTGCGCGACTCAGCCGAGGGAAACAAGGACACAACCTTCTATGAGAAGTACCTGGGCGTTCTGATGCCTGCGGTCATGACGGTGCTGGCGGATGAGAAGACAATACACTTCGTCAAGGACTCGCCGGATCAAGTGAGTGCGATGATGGAAGGGACAGGGCGGGTCAACTGATTCGTAGCGATTGCGAAACACGCTGTTGTCGTACCTGCAACGGCTGCCTCGATCAGAGCCTTTCAGAGCGCATGAAAGCGCGGTGATGGAGCTCATGATTAGGCTCATGAAGGTGGAGAATGAGGAGAATGCTTTGGTCGTGATCAAGATCCTCATAGACGGCTTCCGGAATCACAAGGCGAGTTTCACTGCTTACAGGCTGCGTATGGTACTGACCGACAGGAGCAGTCCGAACAGCACGTCGAGCCATTCTTGGAGCTGGTCAAGCAGATGTACGCGAACACCAAATCTGTCGTGGAGAAGGAGTTCGCCCCACCAGCACCCAAGTCGGCGGTATGTCCAGCGTCGTTTCCGTCCACCTGTACACTGACGCCAGCCCACGAGCGGTCCGATCCCTTCCCCTGTTCCCGCAACTCCAGTGCCAGCAACACCGGCCAGCGAGACGTCGCAACCTGCGGAGCGTCCTCAACCTGCCAACCCCCCACCACCATCCATCCCCTTGCCGCAAGCACTTCACTCGCCCAAAGTCCTCACCGAATGTCCCATCGCCGTCGTCCTCATCTTCCAGACTTACAAGCAAGTCATGCAGCCGGCCATGCTCGACTTCTACCCGCTCGTCATGGAGAGCATCAAGATCCAGCCCGAGCCGCAGAGGTTGGCGCATGCAGAGGCGAAGGAACGAGGAGAGATCTTCACGGGTGTCGCGCCGGCGATCACCAATCGGGATGTCTACGCCGAGCTGATCAAGGCGCAGGTCAAGGTGGGTCACAGGCTCAACATCGTATATACATCAGTCGCTGACGGCAGACCATGGCCTTCTTGGCGTATGTTCTGAGAGGATCGCAGCAGACGAATATCAAGGAGTACATGGAGGTCTTCCCCGAAGCTTGCATACGACTGTTGCGTGATTGCCCTCCCGAAGATGTCGGGACGCGGAAGGTGCGCTTTGTGGAGAGCCGAATCCGAATTGAGCTTACGCGCAGGAACTGCTGGTGGCCACTCGTCATATCCTCACCAGCGACTCGAGGGCATCATTCGTTCCTTACATTGATATCCTCCTCGAGGAGCGAGTCTTGGTCGGTACTGGCATATCGAGCCGAGAGGCACTGAGGTAGGTCAATTTCCCGTCGGCCTGGCCATCACTGATCTCAGACCGCTCGCATACTCTGTCGTCGCAGACCTGATCCATCACGTTCGCAACGATCTGCCTTTCGCCCAGCTTACCCGAGTCGCCTATGTCTTTTCCTGCAATCTCAACGACGCCACCTTCTCCAGCTCCATCCAGACCATGTGCGCCAAGCTACTCAACACGATCATAGAATCGATCTACGCCAAGGGCGAACCCGCCGATGCTAGCCGCGTTGCCAAGGGAATGTTCTTCAGTTCTCTCGACAAGCTTACAGCGATTGTTGATGCGCATGACCGGTTGAAGGCGTTGGGCACGCGAGACAAAGGCAAGGGCAAGGCAAAGGAGGAAGCCGAGCAGCCCAAGGACGAGGATGTCGACATGGACGAGACAAGCGACGCGTTCCTGGACAAACAGCTCCACGGATGGAAGGACATTGAGCAGGCAATGCCGGTCCAGGCGGTCGCTTTCGCCAACGAGTCGTACGAGTTCTTCTGCAAAGGTGAGCACCAAGTGTGCGGACAAGCCTGACAAACAGAGGCCAGATATCTTCTCAAGACGCTCCTGCACACGTTTCGATCATTACTCAACCACACGCGGCAAGGCGATTCACCATCACCTCCTCCCGATGGCGAGACGCTCGCCAAGTTCTTCCGGTATTCGCTTCGTTCTCTCGCTATCTTCGAAGGAAATCGGGACTCGCGGGAACCAAAGGAAGTCATCGAGATTCTCTCGCAGATCCTCCTTCAGTTCGAGCCGCACGTCTTCTCAGAGATCTGGACGAACCACATGGACTTCTTCCTGGATCAGTCGATCGCCAACCCGCAGGTCTTCCCGGTGTTGCAAATGCTTATCACCCACGAATCGGTTTCGCATCAACTGGTCGGCATTCTGCTCAAGTATCTCATGACACATCTGCCCGAAGTCGGCACGTTCGAGAAAACCCGAGCGGCATTGACGTTACGGCTATACAAGATGTCGTTCTTAGCGATCAACACGTATATCCAGACCAACGAGGTCGTCTTGGTCCCGCATTTGCAAAAGCTCATCATGAAATCGTTCGCGCACGCTGCAAAGGCGCCGGATCCGACTATATACTACCAGATACTCCGGGCGCTATTCAGGTGAGCTTAACGAGCGCGGTCAAGTGTTGACAAGCAGATCGATAGGCGGAGGCAGATTCGAAGCGCTCTACAAGGAGGTTCTGCCTATTCTGCAGGAAATGCTTGACACGCTGGCGTATCTCTTGCAACACGCCGACGACGATGCCCAGCGAGACCTCTTCGTGGAGCTCACCTTGACGGTACCGGTCCGACTGACGAATCTCCTGCCGCATCTTAGCTACCTCATGAAGCCGCTAGTTCATGCGCTTCAAGCCGGACCCGACCTCATCAGCCAGGGATTACGGACGTTGGAGTTGTGCATCGACAACCTTACTGCCGATTTCCTGGATCCGACAATGGGACCGGTCTTGCGCGAGCTTATGACAGCGCTACATCAGCTGCTGAAGCCGATACCGGCCAATCGGGGACACGCCAACTCCGCGGTGAAGATTCTGGGCAAGCTTGGAGGGAGGAACAGGCGTTTCCAAGAAGTCGAGAACATGCTGGAGTGGGAGAACCCGGCCACGCAGGTGACGACGACGATCACGCTCGAGGACAAGGGACACAAGCTGTCGCTCGGATCACTAGTGCGGACGTCGAAGGCGTGTCTTGCAGAGGACAATGCGATATATCGCGACGACGGATTGCAGGTGTTGATGCTGAGCGCGTTGTCAATGCTGCAGGAGGTGAGCAGGCATGCCCATGGGAGCGACGCTGACGAGCAGAATGCACCCAATCCGGAGGGCAACGTGACCTTCTCGCGCACTATGACGGGGCTATTCCTCGCATGTGGTCAACCGGAGATCGGCGATAAGGCTATGACGTTTGTCCGCGATTTCTGCAAGCGAGCGTTCGCCCTCGAACTGGCACGACCGGAGCACGTCAAGCACGAGAGGTACAACCCCGATACCGGTCGTAACCGACGCCAGCTTGCGTTGACCACCGCTCTCGAGGAATCGTTCGTCGACACGCTCTCCGACTCGACGAATCCGCAACGCGAAGGTCTGCGCAAAGTCTTGATCAACGTCATTAAGGACTTCAAGACGCTCGCTTCGGAGCTGGACACCACGGGCAAGCTCGAGCAAGCTCGAAACACCGACCGAATGCTGTATCAGATCGCTCAGCGCTTCGCTCAACTGTGTCACGAGGAGGACTGGTCGAGGAAGATGGCTGGTGTACTCGCCATCCGGGTGTTTGTTGACGAGGTCGATATCAACCGCAAACTCTTGCTCGAGCTCGAGATCGAATACATCCGGGCGCTGCTGTTCTGCCTGCGGGACGCGCCCAAGGATGCGCCCAAGTCGTCAGACGAAATGCTGGACCTGATGAAACACATCATCAAGACATGCCAAACTCCAGAAGACGGCCGGGGCAAGCTGCAGCGTCTCACTGAGACACTCGTCATCGAGCTCAACAGTCAATCGGAACTGTCAAGAAAAGCAGCGCAGAGCTGCCTGGAGACCATCGCAGAGGTCAGTGGTCAGCCCGCTCCCGACGTCGTCGGCCCCGCCGCCAAGGCGAAGCTCCTCGACATCACGTCAGGCCCTATCTACTCGAAACCGCTTCGAGCGCTCCCCTTCGCCATGCAAGTGGGCAACATCGACGCCATGACGTATCTGCTGGAGCTTCGACCGACCTTTATCGAACCCACGGACGAGTTTGTCCGCCTCTTGCACGAGGTGCTCGCTTTGGCGGATGTGGACGACGCGAGCCTGATCAGCAAACCAGCTACGCACAAGCAGGAGACGTGGCTCAAGACCCTGCGGATTTCGTGTCTGAGCTTGTTGAAGTCTGCAATGGCGACTCCGGACTTCCTTACCAAGCCGAATCTCACGGCTATCCGGTCTCGGTAAGCGCAGACAGTCATCGCGCGACTGAGCTGACAAGCAGAATCATACAAGTCTACTTCAAGCATGTTTACTCGCACAACCCGGAGATTGTCGACGTCGCGCACGAGGGTCTCAGGGATGTGCTGCAGCAACAGACCAAGCTGCCGAAGGAGGTGCTGCAGACGGGATTGCGACCTATTTTGGTCAATCTCGCGGACGCAAAGCGACTCAGCGTTCCCGGTCTTGACGGACTCGCACGATTCCTAGAGCTATTGACCAACTACTTCAAGGTCGAGATCGGTGTCAAGCTGCTCGACCATTTTGAAACGCTCGGAGACCCGCAGATGCTCGCCAAGGCGGCTCTGTCCCCGCTCGGAGAGAATCCGGACATCTCGCGAATGACCCGATTGGTCAAGGTCTTTCGATTGCTTCCGGCAACGGCGCTGCAGTACCTCAAACAGCTCACGCAAAAGGTCGTCGAGGTCGAGGCGTTGCTGCACCAGTCTGCGCCCGGTCCATTCACAGAGAATCTCGCCATGTACCTGGACCGGTACCACCCCGAAGGAGCGCAAAACCTCTTCGACAACATCTCCGACCCGCGGTACGTGCGAACTTACCGGAACATCATCGCCTGCGGCAAAGCGCCCCAGCTGGTCAACACGCTGTCCGATCGAGCGCTCAACATCTGCGAGATCTGCTTTGCCAACTTTGACAACACCGAGTCGGTCATCACCGGTCTCAGCTTGATCCGGGAGCTCTCCCTTACCTCCCCGGCCTGGCTGTCGGACCGAGAGGCCGTCATCTCCGCGCTGGTCGGTGTCTGGCGGTCGATCTTGGTCAAGGCGAGAACTCCTTCATTCGACATGTCTGGTCCGGACTACCAGATCATCCCGTCCATGCTGCTTGAGATGCTCATGGCGTGCCTCAAGCAGTCCCGACACACCCCGCTGCTCTTCCACATCGTCGAGGCATTTGAGATCCGCTCATCGTTCGAACGATCGCACGTCGCCTTCTTCTTGTACGAACACGTCGCGCTCCAAGACGACATAGACTACCGTAAAGAGGTAATCGAGTCCTTCTTCGAACTGTACGACGACCCGACGGTGACCTGGGCGTTCAAGACCAACGCGATGCGCCTGGTCATCAACCCGACCATCCGAGTCTACTTTGCCGAGAAGAACGACACATCGCTCATCTCGCCGCAGCTCGTCCAGCGTATCACGATGTCGATCTGGAAGCCGCTCGCCAACCCGCAACTCGCCAAGCAGCGAGACGATACATTGTTGATCGAGATCTTTGCGTTCACCAATTCGCTTGTCCAGCACTGTCGTA
>Ga0308169_10002896_pt1 | contig 17273 bp, 15 predicted proteins | sample PhyBR1_2_FD_202139 | JGI IMG/M metagenome (GOLD analysis project Ga0308169, IMG submission 202139) | Phyllosphere microbial communities from UC Gill Tract Community Farm, Albany, California, United States - DLSLSB.R1 | ecosystem: Host-associated > Plants > Phyllosphere > Unclassified | place... | reverse complement strand
GCAATCCAGCGCTGAATAACCGATCCTGGCATCAACGTTGCGGATCACCGAACGTGTCTGCCCTGGCTCCTGCGCATCCTTTCCAGAGGGTTCGCCGTTATCTTGGCAGGCGCAGGCGTCAGAACAATGCTGGCACAGGGAGCATCACGGACATCACGGTGCCCTGGACGGACAACAAAGGCTCAGCTGAACTGCTGGCGATACTGCACCGGGGTCAGGCCAAGCTTTTCACTGAAGAGGAAACGCATGTGCCGCACACTGCCGAAGCCACTGCGAAACGCCACGGTCTTGAGGGGCAGATCGGTGGTTTCCAGCAACTGGCGAGCCCGGTCGATACGCGCGCCTTGCAGGAACTCCATGGGCGTCATTGCCACTTCGCGGGCGAAGACCCGGGCGAAATGCCGCGAACTCATGGCGGCCAATGCGGCCATGCGCTCAATGGTGAACGGTTCTTCCAGGTGCTCCATGACATAGTGCTGCACCCGGGTAATCGCCGACTCTTGGGACGCTACGGCCGCCACCAGGGGACTGAACTGCGCCTGCCCGCCCTGGCGTCTCATCACCACCAGCAACACCTTGGCGACATCCAGCGCCACCAGGCGGCCATAGTCTTGGGCAACGATGGACAGCGCCAGGTCGATACCGGCCGTGACGCCACCGGAGGTGATCAGGCGCCGGTCCTGCAGGTAGATCTTGTCGGTTTCCACCCGGGCCTTGGGAAAACGCTTTATCAGGCGTTCGGTGTAGTGCCAGTGGGTGGTGACGCGGTAACCGTCGAGCAGGCCCGCCTCGCCGAGTACAAAGGCTCCGGTGCAGATGGAACCGTAGCGCGTGGCCCGTTGCGCCGCGGCTCGCAGCCAGGTGTGCAGCCCGGGATGGCGATCGTTGTAGGCCCCTGGCCCGCCCGGCACCAGCAACACGTCATAGGCCGCCCACGCCTGATCGATATGGATATCGGCCTGTACCGTTACGCCGTTGGAGGCACGCAATGGCCCGCGCTCGGTCCCCAGGGTCAGCAACTGGTAACGCTGGTCCGGCTCGAGATAACGGTTGGCGATGGAAAACACCTCGAGCGGCCCGGCCATGTCGAGCAGCAGGAAATCGGGGAACAGCACCATTGCAACGGTTTTCATCGGGTAAGACGCCAGAAATCAGTGGAACTAAAGGCAACAGATGGTCCCATGTGGGAGCGGGCTTGCTCGCGAAGGGGGCCACATTCTACATCGTAGGGAATGTTGCACCGCTTTCGCGAGCAAGCCCGCTCCCACAGGCTCATCGGCAAACTGACAACTGGCATTATGGCGAAGCGAAGCGGCTGTCGGTAGGCGTCGATGATTGTCCACTTATAGCGGACAGTATTACGCTTTATACCTACTTATTGCTTCCACAGATAACCATTAATCTTCTTCTGAACCCGGCGAACGGCGCCAGCCGCCGCCCACAGACATCAGGAGAACCATCATGCTGACTCTTCGCAAAGCTTCGGACCGCGGCATCGCTCGCCATGGCTGGCTGACCTCGTTCCACACCTTTTCTTTCGCCAGCTACCGCGACCTCAATGAACAGGGCTTCTCCGACCTGCTGGTGATCAACGATGACCGCGTCGCCGCCGGCAAAGGTTTCGGCCAGCACCCGCACCGGGACATGGAGATCTTTTCCTATGTGCTCGAAGGTGCGCTGGAGCACAAGGACACCCTGGGGACAGGCTCGGTAATCCGCCCCGGCGATGTCCAGTTGATGAGCGCCGGCAGCGGCGTGGCCCACAGCGAGTTCAACCATAGCGCGGACGAGCGGGTGCACTTCCTGCAAATCTGGATCGTGCCCAACGTCAGTGGCGCCAAGCCCCGCTATCAACAGGAGCATTTCAGCCGCGAACAGAAACGCGGTCGCCTGCAACTGATCATCTCGCCAGATGGCGCCGATGGCTCGCTCCAGGTGCGCCAGGATGCTCGGGTCTATGCCGGACTGTTCGACGGCAAGGAGAGCGCCACCCTGACGCTGGCAGCCGATCGTTATGCCTATGTGCATGTGGCACGAGGCGCCGTCGAGCTCAATGGCGTGCAGCTTCAGGAAGGCGACGGCGTGCGGGTGCGCCAGGAGCAGGCCCTGACACTGAGCAACGGCCGCGATGCCGAGGTGCTGGTGTTTGACCTGCGGCCTCAGGAGTTGCCGCAAATGCCATGACGTTGACATCCTGCGGGGGCAGGTTCGCTCCCGCAGGATTCACTCATTCTCACGGGCAAATATCCCGACAATTTCATCGATCACCGCCCGCACCCGCGCGGTGTGACGCAAGTCCCCATGGGTGACCAGCCACACCTCATAGGGCAGCGGGCGCGTGCGCTCCGGCCACAGCCGCACCAACCCATCGCGCTCGCCCATATACACGGGGATCTCCCCGACACCGATGCCTGCGGCAATTGAACGACGCACCAGCAGGCTGGAGCTCAGGCTGGCGACGATCCGCCCTCGGCTGACCGGTTCCGAGACCAGGGTAAAGTCCTTGCTCCCTTGAAAGTACGGCTGATAGACCACCAGGTCATGACCTTCGAACGCGCAGCCAGGCGGCGGGACGCCATGGGCGTCGATGTACGCCTGGGAAGCGAACAACCCCACCGGCCAACGCGCGATGCGCCGGGCGATCAGGTCGGGGTTGTCCGGCCGGGTATTGCGCACGGCAATGTCCGCTTCGCGCTTGACCAGGCTGAGGATCTGCGTGGAGGCATCCAGTTGCACCCGCACATCGGGGTGTCGCGCATGCAGGCTGGCGATGGCCGGAATCAGGAAATCGATGGCCAGGGAATCAGTGGTGGCGACACGCACGTTGCCGATCAACCGATCATCCAACCCCTGGATCCGCCGTTCCAGCTCCAGCGCCGAATGCTCCATCTTCTCTACCGCCTGGAGCGCCGCTTCGCCCACCGCTGTCAACGCGTAACCGTCAGGGGTGCGCAGGAACAACGCAGCGTCCAATGATTTCTCCAGCGCTGTGATACGCCGCCCGACGGTGGCCTGGTCCACGCCAAGCACCCGTGCGGCGCCGCGCAAGGTCGATTCGCGGCAAACCGCAAGAAACACCCGCGCATCATCCCAATTCATCTGGCCTCCAATCGATGCAGAATTGCATCGCCATGTCGCAAAATCGCTGCATTAGTGCAGCAACGATAACCGATAAGCTGAACGCCATAACCTTTCACAGGATCGCTATCGTGACCACCACCTGCGCTGAGCTCGAATCCCCGCCTTCGGGCATCTGGCTACCTATCTTCGCCGGCCTCTGCGCCAGCTTCGTCAGCATCGGCCTGGCGCGCTTCGCCTATACGCCGTTGATCCCTGAGCTGATCGAGGCGCATTGGTTCGCGGCCAATGACGTGGTTTACCTGGGGGCGGCGAATCTGGTCGGCTATCTGATCGGCGCCCTGCTCGGCCGGCCCATGGCCCATCGCCTGAGCCGCAAGAATGCCTTGCGGCTGATGATGCTCGCCGTCACGGCGGCCTTCTTTGCCTGTGCCTTTCCCTTGTCGGTGAGCTGGTATTTCGCCTGGCGACTGCTGTCGGGAATCGCCGGCGGCGCGATCATGGTGCTGGTGGCGTCGACCGTGTTGCCCCATGTACCGGCGGCGCGTAAAGGACTGGCCAGTGGGGCGATTTTCCTTGGTATCGGCCTTGGTATCGCCGGGGCCGGCACGATTGTGCCGCCGCTCTTGAGCCTGGGCCTGCAAGCCACCTGGCTCGGGCTCGGTGCCCTGGCACTGGTGCTGACCGGGCTGAGTTGGTTCGGCTGGCCCCAGGATCTGCCCCCGGTGGCATCCAGCGCGACCGACCCCGACGAGCCTACGCCTGCCGCCGTCTACCGGTTATTCGCCCAATATGCGTTCATGGCCGCCGGGCTCGTGCCGGCGATGGTGTTCCTGGTGGACTATGTAGCCCGTGGCCTCGGTGCCGGTGCGCACGCCGGGGCGCTGGTCTGGGTGATGTACGGCCTTGGCGCGATTATCGGGCCGGTGAGCCATGGCTTCTTGGCCGACCATCTCGGCGCACGCAGGAGCATTCGCCTGGTATTGGCCGTGCAGGCGATTGCCCTCGGCCTGCTGGCGATCTCCCATACGTTCCTGGCGTTGGCGTTGCTGGCGGTGATCATCGGTTCGTTTCCACCGGGCATTGTGCCCCTGGCCCTGGCCCGCGTGCATGAACTGGTGCCTGACGCTCATCGCCAACAGGTCGCCTGGAGCCGGGCCACCGTTTCGTTTGCGACATTCCAGGCGCTTGCCGGATTCGCCTATTCGGCGCTGTTCAATGCCAGCGGCGGCCATCATGCGGCGCTGTTCCTGATTGCCGCCGGCGCGATAGCGTTTGCCTTGGTGCTTGACCTCATGCCTGGGCGCAAAGACGTCTAGCGTCGAAGGCTTGGACATTCAGGCGTTGGCGCCAGGCTGCGACGTCATCGCCCCGCCGCGCTGGCAACGGGTTACAGAGGAGCCTGCTTGCGGGCGAACTTGGTCCGATAGCTGCCCGGTGGAACCCCGAAAAAATCCCGGAAACGTCGTTGGAAGTGTGGCGAGCTGACGAAGCCCGTCGCCACGGCGATTTCGGTTACGGAGCGATTGGTCTGCTGGATGAGTTGGCGGGCACGGGTCAGGCGCAACTCCAGGTAATAACGGGTGGGTGTCGCCCCGAGAAAACTGCAGAATCGTCGTTCCAGCTGTCGCTTGGAGATCTTGACGCAGGCAGCCAGTTCATCGACGGTCAACGGCTCCTCGATGTTTTGCCACATCAGTTCCAGCGCCAGCTTGAGGCTTTCCGGCAGTGTCGGGTCCGTCTCGACGAAGACCGGCGGCAAATCCGTTGCGTCATCGCCGGACTCGTCACAGCGCAGAATTTCCTCGATGGCTCCCACCAGCGCCGCTCCCCCGGTCTGGCGAATCAACTGCAACATCATGCGCAGCGAACTGTTGGCACCCGCACAGCTGACTCGGCCCCGGTCCAGGACATAGGCGCGGTTGGAAACCTTCACGAGGGGGAAGACCTCCGCCATCATGGCGCGACTTTCCGGGTGAACAGCGCATTCGAAGCCATCGAGCAGATTGGCATCGGCGATAAAGAACACGCCGTTCCACAGCCCGCCCATTATCGCTCCCGACGCAGCATTGACCCGCAGTTTGCGCCGCAACAAGGCGTGGCCTTGCAACTTCACGCGAAAGCCCCCGGCGACGATCAGCACATCCAGGTCTTCCGGCATCTGTGCCAACTCGATGTCGGTGGAGATGACAATGCCCAGGTCACTGGTCACCTGCCCTCCCGAAACCCCCACGGTCAGCACCTCGTAGAGAGGCATGTCGCCCATCAGGTTGGCGGTCACCAGAGCATCCACCGCACCGGTAAAGGACATCATCGAGAAATTGTCCATCAATACAAACGCAACGCGGGTGGGCGCCTGGCTGGCAGCGGGCGATCCAACGGGGCGATAAGCCATGTTCTTGTTTTTGAGTACGCTTTCGAATGCGCTTGGCATGGGGCCTCGTTGACACACAAGAGATGATCCGGACCTGCATCGGCGCCATCTTCCAGATAAGCGACATTGCCTGCAATCGCTTCGCTGTGACCAGGTCGCTCCTGGGTAACCGGCTGCCGCTCAAGTCCATACGACCTTGGTCGATACGCTATAGGTAGGCATGGGCGCGTTCCCTTTACCCAACACGTAACGCTCACCGCTGATGTTTCCGCCGTTCCAACACTTAAAAAAATATCCGCGGGAGAAGTCATGAATATCAAACAGAAGCTGACATGGGCGTTCGCGGCCATCGCCTGCCTTCCGGTCGTCCTGGTGGCGGTGCTGGTTGTCTTGAACCTGCGCGACGCCGCGAAAACCAACTTCCTGGACAGCAGCGGCCGCGAGATTCGCCAGATCGACAATGGCATGAAGCAGTTCTTCGACGGCATCAGCCAGAACGTCGAGTTTTTCGCCAAGGACCCACGGATCGTCGCAGCCAAGGACCTGAAAAACTATTCCGGTGCAGACGCGGCACAGATCCCCTTGCCCGAGAACAACAAACAGCTCCTGGAAATCTTCGACAGATTCGCCAAGAGCCACCCGACTACCGCCTACCTTTCCGTGGGCCTGGCGGATGGTGGCTACGCCAGTTGGCCGGATGATCCGAAGATCTCCAACTACGATCCACGCGTGCGCCCCTGGTACAAGGCCGCTATCGCCGCCCCGGGCACTAACGTGCGCACCGACGCCTATTACTGGGCGCCGGATGATGTTTCCTTGATTGGTATCGTCCATACGGTCTCCGACGCCGCCGGCAAACTGGTGGGCGTCGTTGGCCTGGACGTGTCGCTCAAGCAGCTCACCGAACTGGTCAAGAACATCAAGCTGGGCGACAGCGGCTATCTGATGCTGGTGGAAGCCAACGGCAACGTCCTGGTAGACGCCGCCGATGCCAAGCACAACTTCAAGCCGCTGGCCGACCTGGGCCCCAACTATGCCGAGCTGGCCAAAAGCAGCGATGGCGTGACCCAGATCGAAATCGACGGTGTGCCCTACATGGCCAACGTGGTCAGCTCCAAAGGCCTGGGCTGGCGCTTCATCGGCCTGATCAAGCGTGACGAAGTGATGGCCGAGGCGTCGAGCCTGACGTGGCTGATCGCGGTCATTGCCGCCGCCCTCGCCGTGGTCTTCGCCATCGTCGGTGCGAGTTTCGCCAGCGTGATCGTCCGGCCGATTCGCGGCGTTGCCAACGGCCTGCAGGAGATCGCCGAAGGTGAAGGTGACCTCACCCGCAAACTCACGGTGCAGGGCAAGGACGAAACAGCAACCCTGGCCAGCTGGTTCAACCAATTCCTGGGCATGATCGCGCAACTGGTGCAGCGCATCGGCAGCGCCTCTTCCGACCTGCAAAATGCTGCGGCGGACACCAGCGAAGTCGCCCAGAACATGAACGAAGCCGCCGGGCGCCAGCGCCAGGCCGTGGAGTTGGTGAGCACCGCCTTCAACGAAATGGTCGCCACCGCCAACGAAGTGGCCCGTTCCTGCAGCCAGGCCGCCACCAGTGCCGACGAGGGCTACCGCGACGTGCACACCGGCCAGCAGCACATCGGGGAAGCCACTGGTAGCGTGTTGAAACTGAGCGACGACCTGCAAAAGTCCACCCAGACCATGCAGGCGCTCGAACAGGACAGCAAGAACATCAACACCATACTCGACACCATCCGCTCGATTGCCGAACAAACCAACCTGCTCGCCCTCAACGCCGCCATCGAAGCCGCGCGCGCCGGTGACCAGGGTCGTGGGTTTGCCGTGGTAGCCGACGAAGTGCGCGCCCTGGCACGGCGTACCGCCGACTCCACTGGCGAGATCGATAGCCTGCTCGGCAACCTCGCGCGGCGCACCCAGGAAGTCACGCTGCAGATGCAAGGCAGCCTGCAGGTGTCGCAAACCAGCGTCGAGCGCATCCAACAAGCCCGGGACAGTTTCGACAAGATCCGCCATTCGGTGGACTCGATTCGCGACCAGAACACCCAGATCGCCACGGCCGCCGAGGAGCAGCACCAGGTGGCCGAAGACATCAACCGGCACATCGCGCAGATTCATGCCGATGCGCAGCTGGTCGAGGAATTTGCTCACTCGGCGCAGACCGGTTCGGGGCGTTTGACGGATATTTCCGGGCAGCTCAAGGGGTTGGTGGGGCGCTTCAAGTTCTAAGCTGTAGCCCGTGCGTGGGCCAGGGATGGCTCTTGCACCGAACATCATAAGCGCCGGGATACTCGTCCATCGTGCAGGACAAGCTCACCGCAACCTGGACATCCACGTCGACTGTTAGTGACCATGCCGCACTTGTCCTATCCTTGTATTCCACCCATCCATCCGGACATGACGATGCCCGCACCCGAATCCGCCCTCGTGCAGAGCTGGCAGCACAACGCCCAATCCTGGATCGAAGCCGTGCGCACCGGCGCCCTTGAAAGCCGCGTCAAGGTGACCGATCAGGCCATCGTGCTGGCGGTGCTGAGCCGCCAACCCGAGCGTGTGCTCGACTTGGGTTGCGGTGAAGGCTGGTTGTTGCGGGCCCTGGCTGAGCGGGCCATCGAAGCGGTCGGCGTGGACGGCGATGCAACACTGGTCGACGCCGCGCGGGCGGCAGGCTCTTCCCAAGTGCATGTGGCTAACTACGATGAACTGGCCCAGGCCAAGGTGGACATCGGCCGCGACTACAACCTGATCTGCGCCAACTTCGCCCTGCTCCACCAAGACATCATCCCGCTGCTCGCCGCCATGCACGCCCTGCTCTCTCCTGGCGGCGCCCTGGTGATCCAGACCCTGCATCCATGGAGCGCGGCGGCGGGCAACTACCAGGATGGCTGGCGAGAAGAAACCTTCGCCGGGTTCCAGGGCCAATGGCAGCCCATGCCCTGGTACTTTCGCACCTTGTCCAGTTGGCTCAATGCGCTGGAGATGGCCGGCTTCCGACTGGCCGGCCTGCAGGAGCCGCAGCACCCGCAAAGCCCGGTGCCGCAGTCGTTGCTGCTAGTGGCAGAACCCAAAACTTGAGTGAAACGCAGCCGACGCAACGCGTTACAGCCCTGGACTATCTGGCTTTGTCAGGCCGCCGCCGACTCGTCCAGCTCCGCGAACCACGCCGCTGATCAATAACCCTCAAAAACACCCAACAGCGGCCGATACCCAGATAAGGCCAGTAACTGGGTTTCAGGATTGAACGGCGGACCAGGTAATGACAGAAATTTATCTGCTGATAGCACACGGCACGGATCAGGGCGAAGCGTATGTCCTGGGTTGGTTCGATGACAGGATCAAGGCCAGGGAAGTTGCCGAGCAGAAAGAATGGGAAGCGTACCGCGCGAGCCTGAAGGCGGAGCACCACTGGTCAACCCACAAACCCCTGGCGCCGGACCAGACCGATTACCGGCGCTACTGGATCAAGACCGTTTCAAAATTCGATCAGGTCGCCATTCCAAGGTCCTGGGCGGTTCACTGATTCGTCGTGAGCGAATATTCAACGAAACGAGCATTGTCGACGGTGGTCTAGACATTTAAGCCCATCCGATGAGAGCACTATCATGTTGAAATTTCTAGGCGGCACCGTAGGTATCATTTTCCTGATCGGCCTGATCGTGGTCATTGCCTTGTTCAAGTTCATCTTCTGATCGCAACGGCGACAACCATCGGCCTGGCTTTTTTCCAGGCATGGAAAAGCCCAATCCTTGCAGATTGGGCTTGGTTACCGCGACCAAACGGGGAAGCCTGATCAATGACCGGCGCTTTGCCCGCCGTCGACGTGGAGAATTTCCCCGGTAACAAAAGCCGCGCTGTCCAGGTACAGGACCGCACCCACGATGTCCTCGACTTCACCCATGTGGCCGACCGGGTGCAAGCCGCCCAGCGCGGCGTGGGTTTCCTCGCTGTGCATCGGGGTCTTGATGATGCCGGGCGAAACGGCGTTGACCCGGATCCCGCGCTTGGCGTACTCGATGGCCAGCGACTTGGTGGCAGCGTTCATGCCGCCCTTCGTCAGCGAGGCCAGCACCGAAGGCACTCCTTGTACAGCATGGTCGACCAGCGTGGTGGTGATGCTGACCACGTGGCCACCGTCGCCTTGCTTTTCCATCTGCGCGATGGCTTGTTGCGACATGTGGAAGAAGCTGCCCATGTTGGTGGCCACGACGTTTACATAGTCTTCCAAGGTGTAGTCGGTGAACGGTTTGGCAAGGAACACCCCGGCATTGTTGACCAGCGTGTCGATGCGACCGAAGCGGGCCACGCCTTCGCGGATAATGCGCTCGGCGGTGGCAGGATCGGCGATGTCACCGGCCACGGTGAGGATGTCCGGATCGGTAGAAGGTTTGATCGAACGGGACGTCGCGACGACCTGATAACCCAGTTTGCGGAAGCCTTCGACAATGCCTGCACCCAGGCCTTGGGAAGCACCCGTTACAACAACTACTTTTTTTGAATGGCTCATGATGATTTCTCGCTCAGTAAAAAATGGATAGATAGTTGTGCAATCAGACTTCGGCGGGCTCTTGTGAAAGCTGCCGGAGGACTTCTTCGTACTGCTCGACCGACTGTGATCCAGCGATCAATTGACGCCCGTTCACCACCATCGCCGGCACCGAATCGATCCCCCGCTGATGGTAGAAACGCTCCAGCTCCCGCACTTCCATGGCATACGTGCCCTCTGCCAAGACCTTGCGTGCACCAGCGGTAGAAAGCCCCGCCTCGCTGGCCAGGCGCACCAGGGTTTCCCGCTCGCTGATGTTTTGGCCGTCGGTGAAATACGCCTCGATCAGCAGCTTGTTCAGCGCGACCTGAAGCCCCTCTTGCGCCGCCCACAACAGCAAGCGATGGGCATCGAAGGTGTTGTAGAAATGGCTGCGTTTTTCCAGATCAAACTTGAATCCAATGGCCTCGCCGCGGGCGATGATCATTTCGTTGCGCGAAGCGACTTGCTCGGCACTGCGGCCGTACTTGCGCATCATGTGCAAGACCGCGTTCTCACCTTCGGCCGGCATATCCGGGTTCAGCTCGAAGGGCTTGAACGTCAGGTCGACAACAACTTGGCCAGCGAGATTCTTAATCGCCTGGTCCAGCGCCGTAGCCGCCAGTGCACACCAAGGGCACACCACATCCGAAACAAAGTCGATACTGACCGTGCGCGTCATGATTTCGACTCCGCCAGGTGTTTGCGGTACTGGGTGGTGGTGATACCGGCGTAGCCCCAGTTGTCAGTGTCGACTTCCTCGATGACGATGTGAGTCAGGTGCGGATCCTTGTTGAGCACCGTCTGCATGGTCTGGGTGATCTCGGCGATCACCTGGGCTTTCTGCTCCTGGGTGACGCCATCGCGGGTGATACGAACGCTGATGAAAGGCATGGGAAAGTCTCCAGTGAGCCCCCCGCCGGAATGGCGGAGCGGCGACATGGAATGGATGTTAGGAAGTTACCTGGAGGGGATAAAGGTGGGGCTGGGTACTTCATTTGTGACGTGGTGTAATGAATTACTCGCGCACAAAAAAGCCGATGTATCTGATCGACTCAAGTGCCTGATGCTTAGTCAATAATCGGAACAGAGTGATTCGAACACTCGCCCCCTGTTAAGAACAGGCAAAGCGTCAATCGCTTTTTCCAGCGGTTGATGGCGCAAGTGGTGAAGAGCGGTCGACGCTTGACGGACCAGGCGACCTGGCCGACGGCCACGGGCATGCTATGGTGCATAAGACCTGAGCAGTTGCTTTCAGGTTTGAACAATGGAGTATGAAGTTGGAAGCAGTGGAACTGCTCGCCATTGATGAATGGGTCACATCATCTCCACGTGGCGAGTGTGATGTGATCATCGTCAATTACAACGTTGGTGAACTTTTGGTGGCTTGTGTGGGGTCGGCGTTTGCCGCCGGCGCGTCCAAGGTGATCGTGGTGGATAACGACTCCCACGATGACAGCCTGAGGCAGCTGGAGCGAACCCATGCTACCAGCGCCTCGCTTCAAATCGTACGCAATGCCGCCAACCTTGGTTTCGCCGTGGCATGCAACCAAGGCGCCCGCTTGTCAGCGGCGCCCAATTTATTTTTCCTGAACCCAGACACCGTGCTTGCAGCCGATGCCATAGACCGCTTGCTGCTGGCGCTGCGCAGCTCGCCAGAGATCGGCATGGTCGGAGGATTCCTGTGCAATCCCGATGGCAGCGAGCAGGCCGGTGGCCGTCGAGTGTTTCCAACCCCCAGACGCGCATTCATGCGAGCTTTCGGGCTTTCGCGGCTCTCAGCGGTTTTCCCCTCTGCGTTTTCCGACTTTTTATTGCATAAGGAGCCACTACCCAGCGCTCCCATTGTCGTTGAGGCCATTTCCGGGGCTTGCATGCTGGTCAAGCGCGAAGCGATCGACAGCGTCGGGCTGTGGGACGAAAACTATTTCCTCCACTGCGAGGATCTGGACTGGTGCATGCGCTTCCATCAGGCAGGCTGGAGCGTTCTGTTCGTGCCTGATGCCCATGTAACGCATATATTCGGGGGATGCAGTCGTCATCGCCCCTATTTCGTCGAATGGCACAAGCACGTGGGGATCCTGCGTTTCTATCAAAAGTTCTTTCGCCGCAAATACCCTACCGTCCTATGGATCAGCGTGGTTATCGGGGTCTGGTTTCGATTCAGCCTGATGGTCATTCGTCACGCGAGCATCCGGTTGTCAAATGCATGGCACTTACGAAAAGAGTCCTGAATTGCGGATAGGAATACTCGGTAGCTCCAGTCTCCTGGGTGAGCGCGCCCTGCCATTGCTGGCACAAACCGGTCACCAGACGACCGCCTTTTCTCGAAGTCCGCCCAAGGAATCCTGCCCCGGTATCACCTGGCGAAAGGCTGACAACTGGCACGAACTGACGTTGGACACCTTCCTGTCATTTGCCCCCATCTGGGTTTTACCGGACTACCTTGAGCGCCTTGCCAACACCCATGTCAAACGCGTTGTCGTCCTGTCCTCCACCAGCCGCTTTGCCAAGCAGGCATCGCCCGATGCTCGGGAAAGGGACTTGGCGCAGCGATTGACATGGGCAGAAGCACAGCTCGAAAAGTGGGCGATTGAACGGCAAATCGAATGGGTGATCCTGCGGCCGACGATGATCTATGGCTTTGGCCGAGACAAAAACATCTCTGAAATAGCACGTTTCATTCAACGCTTCGGGTTTTTCCCGCTCATCGGCGGTGGTACGGGATTACGTCAGCCGGTGCATGGTGATGATGTGATTCAGGCATGCCTGTCCGCCATGAGCACGCCTGGACTGCCCAGTGGCGGTTATAACCTTTCAGGGGGAGAAGTCTTGCCTTATCACGCAATGGTGGGACGAATATTCCAGGCCATGGGACGTCCGGAACGAACGCTGCCCCTCCCCGCCCAGGCATTGAGCGGGATCGTTTCGATCATGCGGTACCTGCCACGCTACCGACACCTTTCAAGCGCGCTAGTGGGGCGCATGAATCAGAATCTGGTATTCGACCATTGCGACGCCAGTGATCAACTTGGTTTCGCGCCCAGGGCGTTTCATCTGCTTGGCGAAGACTTGCCTGGGCGCTGAAATCCATCAAGCGAACAGTATTACTCCATCACGCCGCTTAACCCTTCGCGCCCTTTTCCGGCCCCGTCTGGTCGCGATGAGCGTGGGCTTGCCAAGCCCCCCATTTGCTTTCGAAGTACGCCTGGTTTTTGTCCCAGAGGGACTGATACTCACCACTGGCGATCAGTTTCCTGAACGATGCCTGCCCGTAGTGATGGATAAACGCATCTTCAGCACAGACAGTCCGGTACCCGGCCGCCTGCACGCGACGGCTGTAGTCGTCGTCTTCGAACATCCCGATGCCAAATGCCTCATCCAGATACCCCACCTCTTCGAGGATGTCCCGGCGAAAGGCGACACAAAACATGGCGAGCATGGGGATATCGAACAACCGCCCCTTGTGGGCTTCGGTGTAGCGGTCTGCAAAATCTTGCATCTGTTGAATGTCGGTGTAGGAAACTTCGATTTTCGCTTCGTTTCCTACCGCATTTGTGACCGGTCCGACCAAGCCGATGCTCGGATCCCTCAAATACCTGACTAACGGATCCAGCCAGCCTCCAGGCACCACAGTGTCGTTATTGAGCAGCAGCAGGACGTCACCGTCGGCCTCTCGCAAACCTTGATTGTTGGCCGCAGCGAAACCACGGTTGTCCGGGTTGAGGATGATCTTCGCTGTCGGCACCTCTTGGCGCAGGCGCTCGAGATAATCCACCGTGCCATCATCCGAGCCATTGTCGACAATAATGAGCTGGTAGTTGGGCCAGCTCGTATTACGCAGGATGCTATTTACACATTGCACCGTCAGATTGAGGTTGTTGTATGTCACGAGCACGATGGAGACTTTTTCGTACAGCCCAACGATAGCCCGTTGCAGGACACTGAATCGATCCTTCCAATCATTGGCCCGGGCGAGTTCTACGCGTTTTTTGTACATGGCCAGGTCGCGCTCGGCCAAGGCACGCTCAATCTGCTCGATGAACTCATCGACCCCGGTGGCGAAGTACAGCAGGTCTTTATAGATGCTCATCTCCGTCAGCGGAGTCGAGATCACCGGCTTGCCCGCACTGATGTACTCGTAGAACTTCACTGGATCGACCGCGTGCGTCACGTTGTAGAGCCTGAAGGGGATCAGGCAGGCGTCGAAATGATCCAGGTAAAGTGGCATTTGCGAATAAGGCTTCCTGCCCAACAACTGCACATTGGGCTTGTGCTCGAGGCCCGCCAGATCGTCGACGAAAATATCCCCCACCAGGATGAAGTTCCACTCTGGCCGCCTGTCCGCCAACGCGGCCAGCAATGGATAATCGAGCCATTGCGCCAGGGCGCCGTAGTAACCAATCACTGGCCCAACCAGCCCACTCAGCACGTCATTGGTAAAACAATGCTGACGGAAAAAAGCGAAATCCACTGCGTTGCGCACCAACACGCAGCGTGCGTTATAGGTGCACCATTTCTGATAAAGCAACGCTGCGGAAACAGTCACCAGGTCCGCCTGGGTAATGAGGGTCTTTTCCTCGCTCAGCAGCTGTTCGCCGATGTTCGGAAAACCATCCCAGTCATCCATGCAGTCATAGTGAATTCGCCAACCATGCATGGAGCGCAGGCTGAGTGCCAAGGGACTCCAGTAAGCGATATGCACCACCGAAAGAGCGGTTCTGATCTGCATGTCCGCTACCAGTGCAGCCATGGCGAACCGCAACGCCTGATGATTCTCAGGCGTCATTATTTGTTCGTAATACGGCTCTTGCACATCGCGCTGCAGTGCCACCTCAAAAATGTTGGGCGCCACGGACGTCAATCGATACAGCTGTCCCGGCTCCGGCACATGGGAGGGAACGATATAGAACACCCGATAACCGTTGCTCGCGAACTGACTCATCAACTGCTGCGGTCGCTGGAATCGCGCGGCCCAATCGATGTTGGCGAAGCAGAGAATATCCAAGTGCCCTGTCGTGGCGAAATCGGGTTTCACGTCCGGATCCAGCAACGGCTCCGGTGCTGGCGGATACACGAGGGCAGCGGCCGTCTCGGGTAATTCCTGCGTGGCGGTAAAACCATAACGAATCACCCTGAAAAGCGAACGCAGTGGTCGGGTGAAACGCCACGAGCGGGTGTTTTGCAGGAAGTCGACTTTTGCCAACGCGATATCGCGCTCATTGATGGCCGCATCTCTTTGAGCCAAGGCTGCATCGCGGTCGATCAAGGTGCTATCGAGCTTAAGCACGTGGGTACCCGTGCAGCGGAGTGCTGTCGCCCGGCGGCCACATGGAGCTGAGGGAGCCCGGTCGATAGAACGTTGCAGTCAGGCTGCGGCGTGAAGAATTGCAGCCATTGACCACTGGCGTGACGGCATGCCAGGAATTATCCGAGCGCACCAGGATCGCCGAGTTGCCAACCAAGGGCTCGATCTCCGCAGCCACAGCGGTGGGGTCATTGCTGTGCAGAATGTTCAGGCAACCGCCGTCGTTGCGGTCCCAGGACTCATTGAAATACAGGATATGGGTGACCAGTTTATCCGGCAGGTCCGGATGGGCACCAAGGCTGGCGCCGGGACCGTAATGGAAAACGTTGACCTCCATCGGCACCGTGCGTAGATCGATCCCGGTCAGTTGCGACATGGCCTCTCGATAGTCAGCCGAGCCAAGATCCTGCGCCAGGCTCAGCCATGCTTCGCTCAGCTCTTCGGGGAAAGCAATGGTTGGGGTGCCCATGGCAACCAACGCGCGAGCCTCATAGTCATAATTTTTCTCGCCACCATAACCACTCACCGTCTTGAAGTGATCATGAGGAAAGGACCCCGCCAACGCTGCGGCATCCTCGACGGAATACAAGCTGCCGATTTCAGCCCATGAGAACGGGTGAGCCTTTAGAGCCGCTGGCGTGAGACGAGAGAGATCTAGCATTGTCTGTTCTTGTTCGCTGTCAGGTTTCTGATACCACGGGCGATGGAGCGCAGTGGTGCGGTCATTCGGAATGAACTGGAATTCTGCAACTCAAGCACCCTGGCGTCACTGAGCGCCAGTTGCTGGCTGAGCTGGAAAATACGTTGCTGCTGGGCTAGCTCTTGTACAGCCATGTCTTGCACTGGCTCGACGATGCCAGGCTCCGGCACGACGGGGCTAACCGGACATTCAACTGGCAATATGTCACGGCCCTCGGCTGCTGCTTCGAGCAGATTGGGCAGATGCTGCAGAAATGCACCCAGCACGGGCTGCGACGAGGTTTTACCCTGGCGAATGATCGCTGCGACCCGATCCCAGTGTTCGACCAACTTATCCGCCGCCGCTCGAGCCGCGGGCGATGGGTGGGTCTTCCCTACGCGGTCGATAAACCATTGGACATCGACGCTCGCCACATCCGGCAACCCGTGGAGAGAGTCGAACTCAGCCAGCGCCGTGTACTTGCCCGTCGTCAGGTCCGCCGAGCAAAACACCGGGACGCCAAACGCCAGGGCGGTTATTGCCAGATGGTAGCTATGCCCGATCACCGCTTGTGCCTGGCTGAGAATTTCAGCCATCAGCAATGGTTGTGGCCAGAACGACAAGGTGATGGCGTTGGGTAGGCGCCCGGCAATGACCGACGGATCGTCACCCAGAATGGGGCCAATCGGAATCACCAGGAACTGATAGTCCTGGAACGCCTCGGCGTGGTCTTCGAAGAGTTTTACAAACGACTCGACCACGTGAATGGCGTGAATCACGATGTACGGCCCCGTCAACCCAGCGTGCTCGCGCAGGTGAATGAATTCGCTGGAGGGCTGCTGTTCATTGATCAGGCGAGGCAAGCCAAACGCGGTATCGGGCAGCACTTCGATCTCGGCCTGTGGGGTGAGTTCGCCGAGGGCATCTCGCGACAGCGCATCGCGTACTCGCACGTACTGGCTTTGCTCAAGAGCCATCGTCAATAACGGCCTGGCCCAGTCGGGAATATTGTTGCAATGCATACCGGGGGCATTCCACATGACCGGGACCCCGTGCTGTAGCGCGATGAGCGCAGGGGTCAGCCAATAACCGGTAGGATGGTGGATATCAGCGGTTGTCGGACCGTAGCCATGGGCAACGACTTTATCGAACCGGATCAGGAAGCCACCGCCGATCAACACGCCGTCCAGGCTGGCTGCTACATGAGGCAGCTCCGTCAACGATGTCACCGCATACGGCCATTCCGGTGGTTTTTTCCCATGATAGGAAAATCGATGCAGGTTGACTG
>Ga0308169_10002893_pt1 | contig 17291 bp, 20 predicted proteins | sample PhyBR1_2_FD_202139 | JGI IMG/M metagenome (GOLD analysis project Ga0308169, IMG submission 202139) | Phyllosphere microbial communities from UC Gill Tract Community Farm, Albany, California, United States - DLSLSB.R1 | ecosystem: Host-associated > Plants > Phyllosphere > Unclassified | place... | reverse complement strand
GACGGTCTCGTCCAGCACGTCTTCCTCCCTCTCTCGCACCCTCGCACCTGTACTCCCTCCCTCCCCCTCCCGCCTAATGCCCCCTCTCGCTCGCATTCCCCTATGTAGACCTCCCTTCATGCACTCCCTCTCCTCGCCCTAGCGCATGACGCACCCCCTTGTTCTGTCAATACTCGCTGTCGTCCTCACCGAGCGCTCTCGAGCCTGCGCACGCACCCCTCGACGCACTCGAGGCAAGCAGAGAGTGAGAGAACGAAAGCTTCTGCGCTGTGGATCTGGGAAGCTAGGGCATTCGAGAGTAGCACGCGCAGAGCGGCGCAAGGGCGCCGCATTACCTTTTGCTCATTAGCAACCGGCGCCGACCGCATACTGCGCCTCGCCCTCGCCCTTGCGAGTGTGTTGCGCCGCAGTACCTGGATGAAAGACTCTCGTGGGAGTGTGTGAGGGCCGCGCGGCGAGCGCCGCCGTGAGAGGCTCGACCGCGAGCGGATCGCGCTGTCGGGAAAAGGGTCCGTGCTGCGAGCTTGCACTGGCAGCCGCGCCCGTCTCTACGGTACGAGACGCTCTCACAGCCAGAGACATTGCCGCCGAAGCGGAAGGACGAGCAGAGAGGGCCAGGAAGAGGTTGACGAAGCGCACAGTAGTCGGCGCAGGCTCGACGAGCGAAGCGGCGTGCTGACCTTTCGAGGCCGTCCAGGCCACACAAGAGAGCAGGACACCGGGGCGACGAGATCCTGAAGACGAGAGGAGCAGAAAGCGGAGCTGCTGAAACCTGAGCGTAAGGAGGTCCGTGCGCGCTCGAGGCGCCCTTTCCTCCCTCGCTCACAGCTCACAACGAGCGACCAACGTCCTCTCGAACTCTCTCTCTCGCTCGCTCTCACTCTCGCTGCTAGAACCCTTGGTACTAGCGCTCGCTCAGGTGGAAGAGGATCAGAGCGAGTTGACCTTCTCAAGCTGATGGCTCTCGCCCGACGAGCGACAGATCTCGTGAAAGCGAGCGTGAGCGACAGGATCGAGTTGCGGGGCTCTGCTAGATCGACAGGTAGGCTTTGTACGAGGAGAGGAGGAGAGAAGGGCAAAGATAAACAGGAAAGGTGAGGGGAGAGGGGCAGGAGAAGGAGGAGGGGTCCGAGCGCGGGAACAGGTGAACGCTGTGCAGGCGCGCGCAGCGAGCGGCTCGAGACGTCAGGAGCGTGCAGCTCTCGACGCTCGACGCGCCGCTCAGCCGCACGTGTAGACCTGGCCGCCGCCCGTGCTCCTCTCCTGCATCGAGTCGTCGTATGTCTTGGTGGAGTTCTGCTGCAGGTCGTTCTGCGAGATGTCGCACCCGAACAGGTTGGGGAGGCCCGGGATGAGCTTGTTCTGGAGATTGGTGAGCGCCGACGAGACGCCGTCGGTCGTCGACAGGAGGAGCGAGGCGGGGATGCCGCTCGTCAAGCCCTGGTAGATGGCGCAGCTGCGAGCAGAGAGCGACGACGAGGGTCAGTCAGGCCGACAACGGGCATGAGAGGAAGAGAGGAACGACGACGCACCCGATCTGGTTGACCTCGCCGCCATTGAGGACGGCCGAAAGCGGGTTTGGGAGGAGCGGGTACTGGGCGTACGTGCCGACGAGGCCCGGGACGAGGCCGTTCAGGACGCCGTACGGCGTCGAGCGGCGGTACCAGCTGTCCGGGAAGCGCTCGGGCTGCGAGCAGATCGAGCCGTCGTCGTTGACCTTGAAGCCGAGGAGCGGCGCCATCGAGTCGAGGTTCGACACGCCGCCGGCGCCGTACGTGCCGTTCGAGAAGAAGTTGGACAGGAACGGGTACTCGCCGAGGATGACGATGATCGTGTAGGCCTGCGCGACGACGTCGAGCATCAGCGAGAGAGCCCGTCCAGGAGGACGACGACGAGGAGGGAGAGAGAGAGCGCACCTCGAAGTACAGGCGGTCGTTGTTGGCGAGCGACTCCTTGGCGTTCTCGGCCCAGAGCTGGTTGGCTGACTGCACGTTGAACTCGCCGTTGTTGTTCTTGGCGTGCTCGATCCAGCGGCGGAAGCGGTCCGGGTGCTGCGAGTGGTTGTCGCCGTCGTTGAGGAAGTAGTCGCGGCGGAAGGCCGACGCGTCGCCCTCGCACCGAGAGTGTGCATCGAGGCCGAACTGCCGACCGGCCGCCTTGGAGCCGATGCCGCTCGCCGAGTAGGTGCGGTCGTCCTCGCCGCCGATTGAGAAGGTCGTCGTGTCCAGGTTGCCGCCGAACGCGACCTGTTGAGGGAGTAGGCGTCAGCACACGAATACAGAGCACGAGAGAGGCTTGTGAGCGAGTCGGAGAAGAGAGAAGAAGGTCGCCAGGAGAGAGGGGATGAAGATCAGGAGGGAGTGCACGGACCGCGATGAGGTTGAGCACGCCCGAGAGGTCGGCCGCCATGTTGAAGCCTTCAGACGTCGCCTGCGTGATCTGCTCGGCCGTGACAATGCCGTTGCGAGGGAGGTAGCCGTGGTTCTGCGAAGGTCGAGAAGGTCAGCGTCGGCTCGAGGCTGCAGGAGACGACGGCGCGGCGAAAGGGTGCATGACGTACCGCGAGGGTGTTGAGGCCGGGGCATGGGCCGCGCTGGTCGGTCGGGCCGGGCTCCATGTAGGGGTGGTCGGCGTCGGGACGCCTGTCGCTCTCCTTGACGCCGGTCGCGAGAGCGCCAGTCAGGCCGTTGACGACGTCGCCGAGCGCGCCCTCGACGCCGGTGATGATGCCGTCGACGTTGTTCGTGAGCGTATCGCCGAGCTGACCGAGGAGGCCGCCCTTGTCGAGGAGACCGCGCTCCCTGAGGTAGTCGTGCGTGGCTGTTCGAGGAAGAGGAGGCGTCAGCCGAGTCTCTCGACGATGGCGACGGCGCAAAGCTGCACGGAGAGTGATACGACGAGAGGGACGTACCCTTTTCGGCGCCCGGAGCAGCCATCCACGGAAAGGCGGACGAGCCGAGGATCTGGGCGAGGAGGAGGACGGTGCACGCGGCAGCTTTCATCGTGGCTCGCGCTGCTGGTGGAGGGGTGAGGGAGAAGAAGGAGAGAAGCGAAGACGAGGCTCGAGAAGCTGCAGCAGAGCCGAGAGAAAGAGGGCGGCCGAGCTGAGCCTCTTCTCCCCCTTGAGCAGGCTGGGCCGGTACGAGGGCGGAGCGACCCCGGGAGCAGCTCGGTGTCGCTTCGCTCCAGGCTAGCAGCGATCCCTACGGCCTGCAGGCGCGTTGCAAGGCTCCCGGCGATGAGACCGGCGTCGCTGACGAGCTGAAAAGGAGCGATGCGCAATTGGCCAAGGGCGCGCGAGCGAGTCCGAGGAGGCCTGCGACGTCGACGGCGCCTGCGGTGAATGAAGGACGGCCGGCAGCCGCCCGAGCAGCTTCGTGGGCGAGCAGCAGCGAGAGCTGCACTTGAGCGAGTGGAGGGCGAGAGCAGAAGGGCAGGATGAGCGAGCGGGGACGAGCTGGCCAGCTCGGTCTCGTCCATTCACCCGGGTCGGCAGCCTCGATGAAACGATGTCGCAGCACTAGCCGGTTCATCGACACCGCGAGGGCAGCGCAAGCCCGGCCGACAGCCGCCGGCGCGCACTTTCGGACCCTGAGAGCCGGAGAGGCGACGAGGGAGCTGATGACGCTTCTCGCCCGCTCCTGCTCGCTCGCGAGTGCATGCACGCTGTGCGCACAGCGACAGTCCTGCTGCTGCTACACGCGCCGCCCCAGTACAGCTCTCAGCGATGCGGCAGCGCTCGACCGTTCTCGAGCTCGTCGCCGCCTGCCTCGCCTCGGCGCTGTGGCTGCTCGCGCACTGCAGCGCAGCTCCCTTGCCGACCGCCTCGAGCATCTCCAGAGTCTGCTCTCTCATTCGACTCGACGGACACGTCCTGGATGAGGTGCGTCGTCGAGTTCTCCTCGTCCCTCTCGCGCGGCCCAGCTGACCCTGCCTCGCCAGCCCTCGCGCGCAGAGTGCGAGCACCTCCTGTCCGACTCCAACCTCGGCGCCTTCCTCGTCGCCTGGGGCTCGGCGGAAGCGGCTGCCGAGGACCTGCACGGCGTCCTTCTGCAGCACCTCGAGCGGGACCGACGAGTGCGGTGCAGACGAGATGTGCGTCCCTCTCAGCGGCTTGCCCTCGTGCGCGCTGACTGACGTTCTCGCACTCGACACAGCTCATCGAAGAGGTCTGCGAGACGTTCACGGACGCCAACTCGACCTTGAACATCGTCAGCGAGAACGAGCCCGTCGGCGTCGCGTACGAGGGCGACGGCCTCCTCGACGGCATCGCGCTCTCGATCAATCCCTCCATCCTCTCTGGCATCTTCCAGACGACGACGCGCACGCACAAGAGCGCGACGCCGACACCGACTGCCACCGCCCGAGCCGTCGCCCTCGAAGGGCAAGGTCTGCTCGACGGCATCGACATAACGCTCGACCCCTCCCTCCTTCGAGCTTTGTCGACCGCCCCCAGCCTTCTCAAGAGCCTTCTCGTCCCAGAGCGGACAGCTGTTGCGGGAGGAGCGAGCGAAACGGGCGGGTGCGAGGCATGACGGCTCGGGTCGAGTCTGCGAGGAGACGTTGTACTTGCTGTAACTTGCGAGGAGACGTTGTACTTGCTGTAACTTGGGCTTCACTTCGTCGCTGTTCTCTTAGTGCTCGACGAGACCATGTCCAAGTCGCGAACGCGAGAGAGAGTCTGCCGAGCTCTGTACCTGTTTCTGAGGGGCTCGAGCGCTTCCCTGTCGGGCTCATCCTCTGCATCTCTACGCTCCCTCTCGCTGCGAGAAAGGCTTGCAAAGACGTATCATGTTGCAAAGACAGTCTGTGTTGCAGCTATAGACAGGTGAAAGGCCGAAAAGAGATGCGGTGGAAGACGAACGAGCGGCTCAAGATGCGCAGCCCAACTTGACGTCGCCGCGCTTGCACACGTACGGCTGCAGGAGCGGCTCCTTGCGCGCCTTGGTGCCGAGGACGACGGCGAGAGCGTCGTGCACGACCTCGCTGAGGATCGACGGCGCGCGGTTGAAGTTGTCGAGGAGGACGTCGCTGACGAGCCAGGCGCAGCTCGACTTGGTGACGCGCGACGTGTCGGCGACGCCCTTGTTCGTGAGCGCGTCGAGGGCGAGGTAGTACGGGTAGGACGCGAAGGGGATGATGAAGTGCTCGCTGCGAGCGAGCGGAAAAGAGTCAGCGACGTCGAGCCGGTCTCGAAGGAAGAGGGAGAGGGACGCACACGACGTAGGCGGGTCCGCACGTGTCCTGGATGCGCACGACCTTGGCGTTGACGAGGCGACTCGTCGGAGCGAGGATCTCGGGCTGGATAACGTCGTCGTACGCCGTGTAGATGCTCGTCGTCGGCACGAGCGCAACGTCGCCCTGCACGTTGAGCGCGTCGAGAAAGTTGCTGGCGACGCTCTGCTGGATGACCGACGGGTTGCAGCCGCCGAGGAGGCTCGTGACGAGGCACGCCGGCGGGCCCTCGATCGTGCCCTTGAAGGGCGGCGCGAGCGCGACGAAGCTCGACACGAGCGACCGGTACGACGGCCAGAAGTTGAGGGCCCACTGGACGTTGAGGCCGCCCTGCGAGTGCGTGACGAGGCCGATCTTCTTGGTCGCGCTCTGCGACGAGAGGTACTCGACGAGGTAGGCGATGTACTCGGACGAGACCTGGATGTCGCCGAGCGACCGGTTCGGCAGCGTGACCCAGCAGACGTCGAACTGCGGGCCCGCCGAGGGGAGGAGCTTGACGTAGGGCCCGTTTGCCCAGGTCTCGTCGCCGGTCGAGCCTGCGAGCAGGAGGGACGGGCGTCAGCCTGCCGGTCCCTCAGAAGAGCTGAGAAGGGGTTAACCGGACGCACCAGTGCCGTGAACAAGGAGAACGACGCCGCCCTTCTTGCCCTTGATGCCTGAAGGGCAGGTGAGCGAGTTGGCGTACGTCTGGCACGGCAGGCTGAAGACGCCGGCGTTGCGGGCGACGTTGCGGCACACTGCTGCGCGAGCCTCGAGGGCTTGAGGAGAGACTGGAGCGGCGACGGCGAGGTGGAAGAGGGCGAGGCTGGCGAGGAGCGAGAGGATGCCGCGCATGGTCGAGGAGGACGAGGAGGTCGAGGAGGTCGAGGAGGAGGTCGAGGAGGAGGTCGAGGAGGAGGTCGGGACGAAGGAGGTGCGGGGCGAGGGCGGGACGGGCGGGAGGCCTGGTGCTGCTGCTGCTTAGCTGCTGAAGGGGGAGAGCAAGAACGGTGCCCTCGGGCCGACGCTGCGCCCCTGCGCCCGACTCGAGCCTGCCGACGAGGCCGCCTCCACCGGCAGCCCTTGATGATGAGGAGCGACAGCGGGCTCAGGCCGGATCGGCGCACGCATCGCTTGATGCGGCCGTGATCCCCCGCAGCAGGTCGAGCGGACCCGGGGCAGGCAGCGAGGGCGGGCAGGATGTCGGAGGGCGAGCGGGAGCGACGTCGTCTCTAGGCGGGTGGAGCGCTCGGGCGAGAGGGGCGGACAGGGGGGGAGCTCGGCGTGCTTCATCAAGCTAGTCGAGTGAAGCCCTTTAGCGCCGGGAAGCGGACCCGAGGCGCAGTGGAGCGAGGCCGAGCCGGACTTCATCAGCTCGCCGGCTCGCCCTTGCTCGTCCTCTCTCGCTGCTTCCCCCACTCGCCCGTGCTGCTCAGCTGCTTCGTCCACACGGTCACCGAGCTGCAGTGGCCTGTCTCCCGGGCCTGAATGAAGGCCCTTGAGCGCTAGCGCGTCGACTGCACCCGCTCTCGTTCAGAGGCTGACGCTGCCCCTCCTCAATCTGTCGCACCGGCTGTCCAGGGGCAGCACAGCTCGCCGAGCGCTCCCACAGTGACCATCTAGCTCGGTCAGCTTGAGTGACGAGCCTGTCCCCGCCGGCTGGGACGAGCTGGACCCTGCGCTCCCTCCAGCTCGTCTCTTGCTTCCCTCCCTCTCTCTCCACCGCACCGCCCGTTCCTCGCCTCTCCCCTTTCCGCACGCGCACCAGCTCAACCTCAGCTTCTCCCCCTCCTCGCACTCCTACTCTCGACCAAGATGCGCACCTCGTTCCTCGCCCTCGCCGCTCTCGCCTCGCTCGCCGTCGCCGCGCCCTGCCCCCAGCCTTCCGGGTCGTCGGTCAACAACATCGGCTCGGGCAACTCCGACAACAACATCCTCGGCGGGTGCGTCCCCTGCTCTTCTTTTGCGCGCGCTCAGGCCCCGACGACCGCACGAAGCTGACGGTTCCTCCTCCTCCTCGCAGCCTCCTCTCGCCGTCGATCGGGTCGGGCAACAGCGTCGGCAACGGCAACTCGGCTGACGGTGCGGGCTCGGGCAACGACGCCGGCACGATCAACGGCAACGAGGGCAACTCGGCTGGCAGTGAGTTCCTCCCTCCCTGCTCGCCTTTCCATCTCTGCTCTCTCGAGCGGTCCCTCCTCTTCAGGACGCGCGGCTGACTCTAAGCGCATCTACCCTATCTGCAGACGGTTCGGGCTCGGGCAACTCGGCTGGCAGTGCGTCGCTCCCTCCCCGCCCTCCTCCCTCTCGAGCTCGTCGCTGACTCCTCCTTCCCTCTTTTCCCTCCTTCAGACGGCAGCGGCTCGGGCAACGCGAACGGCGCAGGCGCTGGTGCGGGTGCCGCTGCGGGTGCGGGCTCGAGCAACGGCTCGGGCAACGCCGCCGGCATCGGCAACCTCGTCGAGTCGCTCATGAACGCGCTCTCGGGCAAGAGCCACTGAGCGCGGTGGACGTTCTTCTGTCGATAGCTGTCTATACTGTAACCTATCTCTCCTCGTCATACACGCTCGAGTGCTCCTGCGAGAGTTTGTCGAGGAGAAGCTGCTCTTCGAGAAGCTCTGGCCGAGTGCGAGTGTTCTCTGACGCATCTGACGAGGAGAGAACGGCAAGAATATCGATAACGATCGAAAACAGCTCTACGTCTACAGCGCCAACATGCCCGCCCCTACAGCGACGACGAGCACGATCGCCGACGACGACCTTCCCAAGTTGGCGGCCCCGCTCCCGCCCTCCCCACCCGCACCGACACTCCCCGAAGCCGACGCCGACGGCGCCGCAGTCGCCGCCGTGCCTGTCTGCGCCGGTGCCGATTCGGCGTGCGTCGCCGACGGGCGCGAGCGCGTCTCGAGGTCGTTCGTGATCAAGGGGATGGACGAGCCCGAGTCGTTGTTCCTGCGGTGGCGAGAGGGAGAGAGAGTCAGTCACCTGCACGAGGAAGTCGAGGAAGAGGTCCAGAGAGCGGAGGAGGACGCACCAGATCGACGTGACGACGCGCGACGCCTCAGCCTCGACCGACGAGAGCGCCGAACTCGGCACGGCCGACGCCGACGACCCGAGGTTGTCAGCCTGGGCGAGCGCGCAGAACTTGTCGGCTGCGAGCGTGCGATGCGTGAGAGAGCGAGTCAGCTGGGTGTGGGCGAAGTTGCGCTCGGGGGGAGGACGAGACGCACCGGCCGAGCGGATGGGGAGCCACTCGGCGCAGTAAGTCCCAGCGGCCCAGCAGTCGGCCATCTGCGAGCTACGCGCACAGGTCGACGTCAGCGAGCGCTTCTCGGAGAGGCAGGTCACGAGGGGAGAGAGAAGAGGACGCACTACTGGCGGCACGAGTCCTCGGCGCTCGGACCCACTGCGAGGCCCGTCGCCGACAGGACGGGCGGCATCGACGCCCAGGTGCCGAGGCAGTTCATGAGGTCGCTGCCGGCGCTCATCGTGCACCCGCTGTCGTCGTCGGCTGCGGCGAGCGGGACGAGGAGGGCGAGAGAAGCGACGAGCGAGGTCGAGGCGAGGTGGGCGGAGAGGCGCATCTTGACGGTGCTGCGGGCGGGTCGAGAGAGAAGGCGAAAGCGAGGAGCGAGAGGCGAGAAGAGAAGAGGGAGTAAGAAGCAGAGTCGAGAGCTTGGCCACGGCCTGCATCCGCCGCCGCGACCGCGTCACGCCGTTCGAGCACGCCGAGACGGACGGGCGCCGCCGGGCGACGGTGGACGGCCCGAGCCCCGCAGCGCGATGACCATGCAGGCGGCGATCGAGGAAACGAGGTGCTTGCGCCGTCGGCCGAGTCGACGACCGCGCTCGAACCCCCTCCCCCTCCTCTTCCTCGTCACCTCCCGAGCGTCCTCACCCGCCGCTGCTCCTCGACCGCCGCCGCGCGCATCCTCCTCCCGACGACGATCCCCTGCTCCTGATCGCTGATCAGGTCGCGCAGCATCCTCGCCATCTCGCCGCCCTTGGCCGCGCCCGCGCTGCCGTTCCCGAACGCGAGCTCGACCTCCCTCAACGCGCCGACGAGCCCCTCGAGGGCGCGCTCTCGCGCAGTAACGTCGCTCCAGTAGCGCGTCTCGAGGGCCGGGTTGGACGGGTCCTGCGGCGGCGGCATCGTCTCGAGGCGGACGAGGGTCGTGCGCAGGAGGGCGCGCACGGGGTGGCCGGGTGCGTAGAGGCGCTGGGCGCCTTTGTGGGCGAGGCGTGCGGTCGAGAGGGCGGCGGGGAAGGTCGAGGCGTGGAGCTGGAGGGTGAGGAGGAGCTGGAGGGCGGGGAGGACGGGGTAGGAGGAAGGGGCGAGGGCGGGCGTCGAGTCGAGCGGCGCCGTGAGCGAGGTGAGGAGGTGCTGGAGGTGTAGCGCGGCGACGTGCGGTTCTGCAGGCGCGAGGAGAGGTCAGACTGCGTCCTGTCGAGCAGGAAGAGCCGAGGAGGGGGACGGAGAGACGCACCCTTGTACTGCGCCTTCTCGGCGTCAGCAAAGGCCAGCTTGGCGGCGTCGAGCGCAGCGTGCACGCTCTTGTACGACGTCGTTGCTCTACAGGTCGAGCAGGCGACCGAGGTGGCCGTCGAGTCGCGGTCTGCGAGCGAGAGAGCGAGTCAGTGCCGCAGAGCGCGAGACATAGCAAAGGACGGCTCGCACTCGATGCACGACCCGCCCCTGCACGCTCAGCGAGTCAGCGACGCACCTGGAAGCGGAATGAGCCCCTCGCACCCCTCGTTCGCCCTAGGGCAAGCCAGCGCCTCCCTCGGGTCGACCCGCTCGCCCTCCCCTCCCTCGCACGCCTCGCACGCGCACTCGAACTTGTACCGCTCGCTCAGCTCCCTGCGCCGCACGTCGCGCGGAAGCGCGAGGTCGATGTAGCTCGTGACGACCTCGTCGCCGGGCTGGATCGGGCGCAGGGCGACGACGTGCATGTGGCGCGCGGTGGACGGCGACGAGGGGAACGAGGGGAAGACGACGACGGCGTTGGGCGCGCACGAGTGGTTGAAGAGGGCCGTGAGGGGCGAGATCGAGACGCCGAGGTTCGAGAGGTCGGTCGGCGAGGTGAGGGCGAACGAGTTGGCGGCGAACTGCGGACGGGCGGGCGCCGAGGTCAGTGCGCCGGCCAAAGCGGGGAGAGACGGAGAGAGCGAGACGACGCACTCGAGAGCACAGGTCGATGACGGCGCCGGCGTCTGGGCACGCCCGCTTGAGCGTCTCTTGGCCGACGTACTGGGCGAGCGCGCTCGAGAGGTGGAAGAAGCGCTCTTGCTCCTCGGGCGAGAGACGCGCGCGATCTGCAGGAGGCAGCAGGATTAGCTCTGTGCACGCAGGAGCGCCGGTGGAGGAGAGGCGGGACGCACGAGACTCGAGAGACTCGACTTGGGCCCACTGCGGGAGGAGCTCGAGAGCACGTCAGCCGACGCACGACGAGAGGTTGATCTCTGGGAGTGGGGAAGGGACGCACCAGCTCCTTGCCCTTGACCTCGCTCGTCCACAACAACCTGCCGAGCGCGCGTACGGGCGTGTCGGGCACCGTCTTCGTGCCCTTGGTCGCCTTTGCCGCGGCCCTGAGCGCGGCGCACTCGAGCTTGTGGACGGGCCAGTCGCGCTTCTGGCACGCCGGGGTGCAGTACTGGACGACGTGGCACAGCGAGCACTGGAGGAGGTTGCGCTTGGCGCCGGCGGCCGGGTTCGAGGAGTCGAGGCCGTCGGCGGCGCGGTAGCACGAGGCGCAGCGCGTCGAGTAGTGGAGGTTGTCGAGGGCCGAGACGAGGGGTGCGGTGGCCAGGAGGGTGTGGCCTGGGCGGAAGGCGGCTCTGGCGACGATGCCGCGGCCACGGCCGGGGAGGGTGCGGACCTCGAGCGACGAGGGGAGGTCCGGGTGCGAGTAGGGGACGGCGGTGGCGGGCGGTGGGGCTGTTGTGGGCGCAGAGTTAGCTCTAGAGTGCGTGGGTGCAGCTGCTGAAGGGACGGACCTGGCGGCGAGACGGGATGCGGCGGAGCTGATGAGGGTGTTGGAGGAGGAGGCGGGGACGAGGTCGAGGCGAGTGGGGCTTTGCTGGCGCGCTTGTGCTTGAGGTGAGCCCAGTGTGAGGCCATGCGAGCAGTCGCAGGAGCACCCTGTCGAGCTGTCGAGGGTGAGCGAGGTGCAGAGTGGAGGTGAGCGACTCGGCGCGGCTGCGTCGTCGTCGTCCTCTCTCGCTCTCCTCCCTCGCTCGCTGTGCTCCTCGCTTGTCCAGCTACCAGCACTCGCATCCACCATGTCGCCCACCGCCCCGGAAAAGCTCTCGACCAACCCCACCTTCGACGGCGAGCTCGTCAAGTTCTCGGCGCCCGCCAACTCGCTCGGCGGCCTCAACACCAACTTCAACGTCTTCCTCCCCAAGCAGGCCCTCGACGGCGACAAGGTCCCGTGAGCTCTCTCTCTCTCTCCCTGTCCCTGTCCTCTCCCCGACCCGAGCCCCCACGCCGCCAGCGACCTCCCCTCTCGCCTCGCGTCATGTGGGGCGTCGAGGCGGCTAAACCCTCGCACCTCGACCACCGCACCGACAGAGGCCTGCGCCCTACCCTCCGCTCCACGCACAGCCAGAGCACCGTCCGCGAGCAGCGCTGACCCTTGTCGCCCTCCTCGCAGCGTCCTGTACTACCTCGCCGGCCTCACCTGCAACGAGGACACGGCGTGCGTCCCTCTCTCCCCCTGTGCTTCGCCACAGACTCGCCCACACTGACCAAGACTCTTTCCCGCAGACCGTGGAAGGGCGGCTTCCTGCGCGATGCCGCCGAGGAGGGTGCGTCCCCGCTCATCCCCTTCCTCCTCTTCCCCCTCGAGCTGACCCGCCGCTCCCTCGCAGGCATCGCCCTCGTCTTCCCCGACACGTCGCCCCGCGGTGCCGACGTCGACGGCGAGGACAAGGACTGGGACTTTGGTACGTCCCTGCTCGCGCTCGACTCGCCGAGGAAGCAACGCCCCGAGCTGACTCGAGCTCCTCCTACGCGCAGGCACGGGCGCCGGCTTCTACCTGACGGCGAGCAAGGAGCCGTGGAAGAAGCACTACAACATGTGCGTCTCGCTCTCGCTCGCCCGAGTCTCGCTGCCCGCGTCCGGAGAACTCGTCGCGCACGAGCCTCCCTGGGCGCGGTCGTCGACTGTGGTGGAACAGCGCACCCCTGCAGGCCTGCGCGTCGCACATCGCTCCGAGGGACGAGGCAAAGGACGCCGAGCAACTGAGAGCAGGAGACTGACCCTCGGCCACCTACTCTCCTCGTCGCAGGTACGAGTTCATCACCTCGGAGCTGCCGTCGCTCCTCTCGGCGGCCTCGCTCCCGCTCGACCTCTCGCGCTCGTCTATCTTCGGCCACTCGATGGGCGGCCACGGCGCCCTCACCCGTGCGTCGCTCCTTCACGCTGCTCGCACCTCGCCCGGCCGCACCTGGTCGCTGACCCTCTCCCTCCCTCGCGCGCGCAGTGTACCTCAAGTCGCTCCTCGCCTCGTCGCCCTCGACCAAGTACCTCTCGGCCTCGGCCTTTGCGCCGATCGCCAACCCGACTCAGTGCCCGTGGGGCGACAAGGCGTTCAAGGGCTACCTCGCCGGCGGGCTCGACGAGGGCAAGCAGTACGACGCGACCGAGCTCCTCGGGCAGCTCAAGGGCAAGGAGGGCGTCGAGCTCAAGGTGCGCGTCGACGTTGGGACGGGCGACCAGTTCTACCAGCAGAAGCAGCGTGCGTCCTCGGTCCTCCTCTTGCTCCCAGCTCCTTCGCCTCATCCTACACACGCTCGAGCATCCACCCTGACTCCTTCTCTCCTCTCTCTCCTCGCTCCCCGCCGCCTCGCCGCCTCGCACGCTGCAGTCCTCCCCGAGAACCTCATCGCCGCCCGGGACGCCGCCGGTTTCTCCTCCTCGCAGCTCGCCGTCCACCTCCACGAGCGCTACGACCACTCGTACTACTTCATCTCGACCTTCGCGCCCGGTGCGCCCTCTCCTTCCCTGTCCCTCTCGTTCTTCCTTCGAGCACGAGGAGCTGACGAGCGACCGCGCAGCGCACATCAAGTTCCACGCCGAGGTGCTCAAGGCGGCCAAGTGACTCGTGCGGGGACGGCTGTGAGGGCGACGACGAGCGTAGAGCGAGGGCGTGTGCAAAGCATGAGTTCAGGATCCTGCGCGCGGCGAGAGCGAGAGCGAGGGTCTCGAGAGAGGAGGGGGACCGTGCGCGCTCGGCTCGCCCTGCTCTTCCCTCGCTCGCGCAGCTCTCGAAGCTTTCGAGACGGGTCGGCGAGGTGAGAAGAACGACGGCCTGTTTGCGTGTATGGGCTCGTGCGCGTGTCAAACTACGAAAGAGGAGGAGAGAGACAGGAGATCTCGGAAGAGGCGAAAGACGAAAGGGAGGGGAGGAAGGAGCAGAGAGGGGAGGAGGAACGAGTGGTAGTGGCAACGAGGGGAACAAAGAGGTAGTAGAGAGAGGGGAAGGAGAGAGAGAGAGAGGAGGGGAGCGAGGCTCGAGGACGACAGAGAGAGGTGTATGAACGGTACTGAGGGAGAGCTCGAGGAGATTATCGACAAGGTAGGGGGACAAGCACATGCGCACAGGTGCGCTCGAAAGCTGGGGCACAGAAATCTGTACGAGGAGGGTCGCACGAGGGGAATCGAAAGGGGTGGGGGGAATCGAGGTGTCGGGCCGAGGAAGACGCTCGAGGCGAGTGCTGGGCCGACGAGGGGTTGACGCCTGGGGCGACGAGTGCGGCGAGAGAGGAGCGAGAGAGAACGAAGATGGAGGGCGGGAAGGGCGGCGGCTACTTGTTGCGGGTCGAGATGGTCCTCGCGCGCCGGCTCTTGAGCGTGACCGTCTCCTCCTCGGACTCTTCCGATTCGCCCTCGCCGTCGCCGCCGGCAGCAGCGGCCGAAGCGCGCGCCGATGCGCCCTTCTTGGGCGGCGACCGGCCCGTCGACGTCGAGTGCGACGGCGCCTTGAGCGGGAGCGGCTGGCGCACCTGCCCGGCGGCGGCGGCGCCGTGGTGCGGGAGGGCAACCGGCGCGACCATCGGGACGGGCTGCATGCCGTGCGGCGCGTGCTGGTGCTGGTAGTGCATGGACGGGCCGGGCGTGTCGCTGCGGATCGACGACGTCGCCCTCGGGTACTCGCCCGCGCGGCGGCCGATCATGTCGACGAGCGCCGAGCCGCCGCCGGCAATAACGTCGAGCGCCTGCGCCTCGACCGTGCCGGCGAAGACGTCGTCCTCGGTGCCCCACTTGGGGACGCGCGTGTAGTCGCGCTCGGTCGTGCCGCTCGCGCCGTACAGGATGGCCGGGATGCCGCCGCCGTCGCGTTCGCGCACGACATAGCCGACGATGTGCGGGCACTGGCACGAGTGCTCTGGGTGCGCCTGCGCGAGCATCGTGCGCAGCGCGTGCACCTCGGTGAAGAGGTTGCGGCACTCGGCCTGGAGGGCGAGATTGCGCGAGCACAGGTCGGTCGAGGCTGTTGCGACGAGAGGGAGAGAGCGTCAGCAGCTGCTCGTCACCGTGCAGGCAGGAGGGAGAGAAAGGGAGAGAGGGGACGCACCGGTCTCGAGAAGCTCGACGCGCTCCTTCTTCCTCCTGCGACTCTTGCTCGCCGCGACACGGTTGCGCTCGAGCGCGAGCTTGCGCTGCTTCTCCTGCTCCTCCGGGTCGAGCTCGACCGTCGTCTCGAGCGTCGGGTCCCAGTTCTTGGGCTTGCGCCCGCGCTTCTTGCCCGCCGGCCGAGTCGGCGCCGCCGGCGCCGAGTCGTCGTCGTCGTCCGCCTCGTCGAACAGCGGCGCCGGCCCGAGCTGCCTGCTCGGCCCAGCGACGGGCGACGCCTTCTTGCTCGCCTTGGCCGTGCTGCTGCTGACGGGCGCAGGCGGCGGCGGAGCGTACGCCGGGATGAAGGCCGACGTGCCGACGGGCGCGGCGGGCGGTGCGCGACTCGAGGCGGGCATGGGCGGCAGGCGCGAGTGCGGGATGGAGAGGGGCGCGGGGACGGTGTGCATGGCGGGTGCAGGGACCGAGTGCGGGACGGCGGCGTGCATGCCGAGGGGGTGGGGGAGGGGTGCGGCGAGCGAGGTCGGGTTGAGCGGGCCCTGCGCGAACGGCTGCGGCGCCGAAGGGTAGGTCGCGACGAACGACGCCATCGGGTCGAGCGGCATGGCGAGGGTGTCGAACGGCTGGGGCTCGGAGGTGAAGGGGAGGGGTGCGACGGCGTGCGGCGCGATCGACGCCGCGCCGAGGGTCGAGAGGGCGAGGACGCTCGGGTCGCCGTACGGCATGGCGGCCGTCGTCGCGGGCGACATCGAGAAGGCGAGCGGTTGCGGCTGGAAGTGGGTGAAGGTGGACGCCGCAGCTTGGCCGCCGAGCTGGGTCGTGTCGGCGCCGACGCCGAGTTTGGGCGAGGGCGGTGAGGGGGCGACCGACGTGTCGGGCGAGTCCGAGGCGCTGTGCGCACGACGACGACCGAGGAGCGACGTGCCCGTCGTCGAGTCGAACGAGTTGTGGCCCGAGGACGAGCCGCGCGACCGCAACGAGTACGACGAGGTCGACGCCATCATGTCGACGGTCGGGCCCGACTCGACGAAGCCGACGCCGCTGTCGTTGTTGGGCGCGAAGCGGAGCCCTGGCCGCTTGGCCTGGAGGAAGGCGCGCAGGTCGTCGTCCTCGTCGGCGCCCTCCTGCGCGAGGTAGTCGGGCTGGGGCGACCCGCCCGGGGTGAACAGGGCCGGGCTCGACAGGGCGCGCTTGCGCTTGAGGCGGCCGCCGAGGTGCAGGCCTGCAGCTCCAGCGCCGCCGCCGGCCGCAAACGGCGCGGATCCCCCGTCGGCCCCACGCGGGTGGATCGCGGCAGCGCCATCGAGGACGGCGAAGCTGCGCTCGAACGGGTTGATCTCGCGCGCGTGCGTGAACTGGCCCGGCTGGTGCGCCTGGGTGGCGGCAGTCGACTCCTTGAGGGGCGAACCGGCGGCTGGTGGTGGTGCGGCGGGTGCGAGGGTCTGGGTCGGGGTGGACGAACGCTGGCTGAAGAGGGACGGCGAGAGGAACCGGCTCCAGGGCGAGGGCGAGAGGCGGCCGCCGAACGCTGCGGCCAGCGAGCTGTCGTCTGCGGCACGGCGAAGCATCAGCGCCTGCGAGGTCGAGGCGGGTGCTTGTGGGACGGAGGAGAAAGGGCGAGCGAGAGCCCGGCGGCGGCGGCGGCGGGAACTCGATCGAACTCGCTCCTCCCCGCAAGCGAGGCGGTGCCGCTGCACAGGGAGAGAGAGGGACGCACGGAGGTGGGGGCTCATGGCCACGGCTGCTTGCGCCATCGTCGAGCTCGTTGCGGGCGTAGGTGCAGGAGCAGACGAGCTCTCTGCGTGGCCCTTGCCCGCGCAGCTCGCTCGCTCCCACCCACAAACCTCCCGCCGCGCCTCGACTCCGGCAGCATGTCTCAGCAGGCATCGCAGCTGCATCGCGTCGCTCAAAGTGCACCGCCTCGCTCGCCAGTTCGTCCGCCCCCGGCCGGGCTGCTCTCCTCCGGTCCTTGTGCCCCGGCTTGCTTGACCTCGTCGTCATCGTCCGACCGTTCTGCGGCTGTAGAAAGACGCGCGCTCTTTCGCTCGACGCAAGTACTGCGCCCAGCGCACGAGCCTCGTCTCCGCCTTCGCCTCGCACAGTGTACGTGGCCTCGTGCGAGCATGGCCTCGCGCCGGCTGCCGGATTGCAAACCGCAAGGATCGCTCTGCGATCAAAACGTTGCCGCTGCGGAATGCGGATCCTCGACTGCGGACCGCCGCGTGGCTCCGCTCGCTCTCAGGCCCGTCCTCGCGTCCTCGTCGCGGTGTGCCGACGGCTTCCTACGCACCGCTGTCTCGACGTGCACTGCGTCATGCTTGCGAGCTCGCGCCCTGCTCTCTCTGCAACGCCTGCTTCGCTCGCCGCTCGAGAGCCACGACCAGGCGACCTCGTTTGGGAAGGTCGAAGCGGCGTCGACTCTGAACTCTCTCGCACGAGGTGCAGCAGCTTTCGCAGTGCGAGCAGGACACCATCCGAACGAGCTCCATAGCGTAC
>Ga0308169_10002892_pt1 | contig 17297 bp, 13 predicted proteins | sample PhyBR1_2_FD_202139 | JGI IMG/M metagenome (GOLD analysis project Ga0308169, IMG submission 202139) | Phyllosphere microbial communities from UC Gill Tract Community Farm, Albany, California, United States - DLSLSB.R1 | ecosystem: Host-associated > Plants > Phyllosphere > Unclassified | place... | reverse complement strand
AAGCCGTGGAGTGCCGTCCGATGAGCCGCCTCGTCGTCATCTCGAACCGCGTCCAGTCGGTCGACGCACCCTCGGGCAACCAGGGCGGCCTTGCGGTCGCGCTGCTCGCGGCGTTGCGCGAAAAGGGCGGCGTGTGGTTCGGCTGGTCGGGTTCGACCACCGAGACCTTCACGGGACATATCAATTTCCAACAGGGCAAGGGCGTCACCACCGCGACGATCGACCTCGAAGAGCAGGATTTCGACGAATATTATAATGGCTATGCGAACCGGACCTTGTGGCCGCTGTTCCATTACCGAATCGACCTGACCGAGTTCGAGCGGGACTTTTCCAGCGGCTACGCACGCGTCAACAAGCGGTTCGCGGAGACGGTGCTGCCGTTGATCGAGCCGGAAGACCTCGTCTGGGTGCATGATTATCACCACGTTCCGCTTGGGCAGGAGTTGCGCAAGCTGGGCGTCGAGAACAAGATCGGCTTCTTCCTCCACATTCCGTGGCCGCCGATGGCGATGCTGTTGTCGCTGCCGAGCCACCGTGCGCTGGTCGAATCGATGTTCGCGTACGACGTGATCGGCTTCCAGACGCAGGATTGGCTCGACAGCTTCCTGCATTACGTGACGAGCCAGCTCGACGGCGTGGTCGGCGAGGATGGCTGGGTGACGGTCGGCGACCGCACGATCAAGGCGATCACGACGCCGATCGGGATCGAGACGGCGGACTTCGAAAAGTCGGCAAACAGCGACGCCGCGCGGCATGCCAAGGAGCGGATGTACATGTCTGCGACCGGGCGCAGCCTGATCGTTGGGGTCGACCGGCTCGATTATTCGAAGGGGCTCGCCGAGCGGTTCGCCGGATACGAGCGGTTCCTGGGGTCGCATCCGGACCGGCGCGGGCTGGTCTACATGCTCCAGATCGCGCCGCCGTCGCGCGAGAAGGTCGATACGTACCAGGAGATCCGCGCGAACCTCGATTCGATGTCGGGGCGGATCAACGGCGAATATTCGGATATCGACTGGACGCCGATCCGCTACGTCAACCAAGGCTTCCCGCGTGACGTGCTGGCGGGGATCTACCGCGCGGCTCGCGTTGGGTTGGTGACGCCGTTGCGCGACGGGATGAACCTCGTCGCGAAGGAATATGTCGCGGCGCAGGATCCCGAGGATCCGGGCGTGCTGGTGCTGTCGCACTTCGCGGGCGCTGCTACGCAGCTGAAGGACGCGGTGCTGGTCAATCCATACAGCCCCGAGGAAATGTCCGACGCGATCGACCGGGCGCTGAAGATGCCTCTCGCCGAACGGAAAGCGCGCTGGGAGAAGCTGATCGACAACGTCCGGAAGGAGGACGTGATGTGGTGGTGCGAGCTGTTCATCACCGCGCTCGAGGCGGTGCCGGAGCACGAGGCGGTGTAATTCGATCCTCCCCCGCCTGGGGGAGGTGGCTGGCACTCGCCAGACGGAGGGGGAGGACACGGAACGCACGTGGCGCGTGCCTCCCCCTCCGTCGCCTTCGGCGCCACCTCCCCCTGGCGGGGGAGGATTCGCTTAGGTCCGCGGCACCGGGTCCGGCGCCATCAGCAGGCGGTTGCGTGGGATAGCCTCGGGCATCTCGTCGCGGATGTACGTCAGCAACGCCTCGCGCACATCGCAGCGCAAGTCGAACGCGATCGCCGCGTCCTTGGCGGTCATCAACCCGCGCAACTCGATGCAGTCCGTCTTCACGTCGGTCACCTGAAGGTTGTAGAACCGCTTGTCCCAGCGTGGGTTCGAGGTGACGATCTCGCCCAGTTTCTCGCGCAGCCGCGGCACATCCGCGGACGGATCGAGATACCAGAACACCGACCCCATCAACTGGCTCGTCTCGCGCGTCCAGTTCTGGAAGCTCTGCTCGAGGAACTTCGACACCGGCACGACGAGGCGGCGTTCGTCCCAGATCTTGATGACGACGAAGGTCAGGTTGATCTGCTCGACCCGCCCCCATTCGCCGTCGACGATCAGCACGTCGTCGATCCGGATCGGCTCGGTGAAGGCCATCTGGACGCCGGCGATCAGGTTCTTCAGCGCGGGCTGCGCGGCGGCACCGACGACGAGGCCTGCGATACCCGCCGACGCCATCAGCGTGACGCCGATCGAGCGGATGCCGGGGACGCTCAGCAACATCAGGCAGACGCTGACGAAGATGATGAAGAACGTGCCTATCCGCCCCAGGATCGCCGCCCGCGTCCGCTTGCGGCGGGCGCGGAGGTTGTCCTCGACCGAGATGTCGGCGCGGATCTCGATGACGTCCTGAAACGCGCGAAGCGCCGCGACCGCGAGCCAGCCGAGCAGTGCTGGGACGAGGAAGCCGAGCAACTGCTTCCACAGATCCTCGATGTCGTTGTCCATCGGCAGGATCCGCGCGACGAACGCGACGGCGACGGAAACGAACACCGCGCGCAACGGCCGGCGGACGCGGGCTAGGACGAGGCCATCGGTATTGGCGGTCGAGCGCCGCTGCGCATGGCCGCCGATCCGCATCGTCAGCCAATGCGCGACCAGCGCGACGAGAACGGCCGCGGAGACGACGGCGACGCTCTCCAGCCAGACCCATTCGGGGGGTATGTGGAGCGATCTGAACATGCGCATTTGAGCGCAACGGTCGGGGGAAGCGGGATGTTCCGCTGCAGTGCAGCATTTTGGTCGGCAGTGAACTGAGGAAGGCCAGGCCGTCAAAGAGACCACCACCCCGGCGGAGGCCGGGGCCCAATTGGGGGACGGCCGTAACGAAGCACAGCCAGTCGTTACTGCAACCTTTCCAATTGGGCCCCGGCCTTCGCCGGGGTGGGCTGCTGATTTGGTTCGCATTGCCTCCTCGTCACCAGCGTTCCTGGATGACGTCTCCCCCCGATCATGCCAGAACCGCCCAACCATGATCGCCCAGAGAATCAGACACTTCCTGAGCGAAGAGGACTGGCAGTTCGCCGAGCACGAACGCCCCGTCCTCCCCGGCTCCCCCGGTTCGCCACTCCACCCGCGCCACCGCCAGATCGCCTATGCGCTGATCGGTATCCTGCTCGGCCTGACGGTAGGCTTCGGCAACGCGCTGATCAGCGCCAACACCTATACGCTCCAGGGCGCGCTCGGGCTCGATCCCGCCGAGATCGCGTGGTTGCCGACGGTCTACGTGATGACCAACGTCAGCATAAACCTGCTGATGATCAAGTTCCGCGCGCAGTTCGGCCTGCGCCCGTTCGCGATGATCTTCCTGATTCTCTACGTGCTGATCACGCTCGCGCATCTGTTCGTCCACGGCTTCGCGACCGCGATCGCGGTGCGGGCGATCAGCGGGATGGCGGGCGCCGCGCTAAGCAGCCTGTGCCTCTATTACGTGATGCAGTCGCTCCCCGCGAAATGGCGGTTGAAGGCGGTCGTGCTCGGCATCGGCATCCCGCAATGCGCGACGCCGCTCGCACGGCTGTTCTCGCCCGACCTGCTGGCGATGTCGCAGTGGCGCACTTTGTACCTGTTCGAACTCGGGCTTGCACTGCTCTCGCTCGCCGCGGTCGCCGCGCTTCGCCTGCCACCGACGACGCGGAGCAAGGCGTTCGAGCCGCTCGACTTCCTGACGTTCGTGCTGTTCGCCGGCTCGACCGCGCTGTTCGCCGCGGTGCTCGGGCTCGGGCGGATCGTGTGGTGGACCAACGCGCCGTGGATCGGCTGGGCGCTGATCGTCGCGATCCCGATGTTCGCCGCCGCGATCGTCGTCGAGCATCACCGCGCCAACCCGCTGCTCAACACCCGGTGGCTGGGCAGCGCCGACATCGTCCGCTTCACGATCGTGATCGTGATGGCGCGGATCGTGCTGTCGGAGCAGACCTATGCGTCGGTCGGGCTGCTCACCGTGCTCGGCCAGAACAACGACCAGCTCGTGCCGTTCTTCCTGATCATCTTCGTCGCGTCGGTCGCCGGCGTGATCGCGAGCGCGGTGACCTTGGACGTCGAGCGGCTCGGCCACCCGATCATGCTGGCGATCGGCCTGGTCGCTGTGGCGGCGTGGTTCGATTCCTACGCGACCAGCCTGACGCGCGCGCCGCAGATGTACGTGACGCAGGCGATCATCGGCTTCTCCGCGACGTTCTTCCTCGGGCCCGCGCTGCTGTTCGGGATGACCCGCGCGCTGAAGGAAGGCGCAGGGCACATCATCAGCTTCATCGCGCTGTTCGGGATCATCAATTCGCTCGGCGGGCTCGGCGGCACCGCGTTGCTCGGCAGCTACCAGGTGATCCGAGAGAAGGCGAACAGCTCTGCGCTCGTCCAGCAGATCTCCCCGACCGACCCGATCGTGACGCAGCGCATCGCCGCGGGTGGCGCCGCGGTCAGCCGGGTGATCGTCGATCCGACCCTGCGCAACGCCGAGGGCGCGGCGATCCTGTCGCAAACTACGACGCGGGAGGCGAACGTGCTTGCGTATGACGACGTCTTCCGGTTGATCGCGGTCCTTGCCGGCGGGACGTTCGGGTATCTGCTGTTCCTGCTGGCGAGACGCGCGCGACGTGAGAAACGGGCGCGGCTTGAGGGGATGACATGAGCGACGCACGCAGCCCGGTGGCCGAGGGGCCGGCGACCGAAGAGAAGCAGGCGGAGGTGGCCGCTGCACCGGCCGGCCCGGTCACGCCGGTCGGCTCTGGCTGGCGTCCGCAACCGCCCAGCCGCAACGTCATCATCATCATCGCCCTGCTCGCGATCGCCGGCGTGTGCGCGGTGCTCGCGGCATGGCGCCTGCCCCCGTTCGCGACGAGCTATCAGTCGACCGACAACGCCTATGTCCGCGGTCGGACGACGGTGATCAGCCCGCAGGTCAGCGGGTATGTGACCCAAGTGCTGGTGCGCGATTTCGCCGATGTTAAGCAGGGCGATCCGCTGGTGAAGATCGACGACCGCATCTACCGCCAGCGCGTCGACCAGGCGCAGGCGCAGGTCGATGCGCAGGCGGCGACGCTCGCCAACAGCCGGCAGACCGCGGCCAGCCGCGAGGCGACGTTCGCGGCGCAGGACGCGGCGGTCGCCAATGCCGAGGCGCAATTGATGCGCGCGCAGGCCGACATGGCGCGCGTCAACGACCTCGTGACCGACGGCTCGGTGTCGCTGCGCGAGCGCGACCAGACGCTGGCGGCACTGCGCCAGGCCCAGGCGCAGGTCCGGCAAGCCAAGGCTGCGCGGGAAATTGCGCGACAGGATATCCGTACGGTCGAGGTCGGGCGCGGCGGGCAGCAAGCGGGCGTCTCGGGTGCGGAAGCGGCGCGGCAGCTTGCGCGGATCGATCTCGCCAACACCGTGATCCGCGCGCCCGAGACGGGGCGGTTGAGCGAGGTCGGCGTGCGGCTCGGGCAATATGTGACGGCGGGGTCGCAGCTGATGTTCCTGGTACCGCCGGAAACGTGGGTCATCGCGAACTTCAAGGAAGCGCAGACCGCGAAGATGGTGGTTGGGCAGCCGGCGTCGTTCACCGTCGACGGCTTGGCGAACGCGCGGCTGACCGGGCATGTCGAGCGGATCTCCCCCGCGGCGGGGTCGGAGTTCGCGGTGCTGAAGGCGGACAATGCGACGGGCAACTTCACCAAGGTGCCGCAGCGGATCGCGGTGCGGATCCGGGTGGATGCGGGGCAGCCGCTGAGCGCACGGTTGCGACCGGGGATGTCGGTGCAGGCTCGTGTGGATACGGCTGGCGGGCCGGGGGTGCGGTGATGCGGCCTGAACCTGGCGTCGCGCCCTCGTCTTGTTCTCCCGCAAAGGCGGGAGCCCAGTCTGGATCCCCGCCTTCGCGGGGCAACATTGCTTGCTTGGGCCCCGTCCGCAGCAACGGGAAAAGAGGTGCAAGTCCCACCCCAAACGGCCCCACCCCGGCGAAGGCCGGGGCCCAGTTGGGGGACGGTGATAACGAAGCGCCGTCCGCTATTACTGAGACTTTTCCACCTGGGCCCCGGCCTTCGCCCGGGTGGCGTAGCGTTGCGGGATGGCGGCACGCGATTGGGCGGTCACGTCGCAAAACGACCGCCGCCCTGACCCTCGCCCTCCTCGCCACCGCCTGTATCGGCCCCCGCCCCGAGGCGCCCACAACCACCGCCGTAACCCCGCCCCCCGCCTGGCGCACCGCACTCGGCCCCGGGGCGCCGATCCGTGCGGACTGGTGGAACGCGTTCGGCGACCCCGTCCTCACCGACCTCGTCGCCCGCGCGCTCGCCAACAGCCCCGACCTCGGCTCCGCCGCCGCGCGCATCGACGAAGCCCGCGCCGCCGCACGTCTTGCCCGCGCGCAACAGACCCCACTCGTCAGCGGCTCCGCACCAAGCACCACCGGCCAGACGGTCAGCCCGTTCGGCACACCCTCCGACGCGATCGGTGCGCAGCCGGCGGTGTCGATCAGCTACGACCTCGACCTGTTCGGCCGCCTCCGCCTTGCGAGCCAAGCCGCCCGCGCGCAACTGCTCGCCAGCGAAGCCGCGCGCGACACCGTCCGGCTCGGCATCGCGAGCAGTGTCGCGACCGGGTACATCACGCTCCGCGCGCTCGACCAGCGCCTCGCCGTCGCGCGCCAGACGCTGGCAGCGCGTGCGGAAGGCCTGCGCATCGCACGTCGCCGCGCCGAGACCGGCTACACCTCGAACCTCGAGCTGCGCCAATCGGAGGCTGAGTTCCACGCCACCGAACAGCTCGTTCCCGCCGCCGAACTCGCAATCAGCCGGCAGGAAAATGCGCTCAGCGTGTTGCTCGGCGACAATCCCGGCCCGATCCCGCGCGGACGCACGCTCGACCAGTTGGCGGCCCCGGCGATCCCGGACGGCCTGCCCGCCGACCTGCTCCGCCGCCGCCCCGATCTGTATCAGGCCGAGCAGACCCTGGTCGCGACCGACCGCTCGCTAGACAGCGCGCGCGCAGCGATGCTGCCGAACCTTGCGCTGACCGGCTCCGCGGGGGTGGTGCTCTCGACTGCACTCGCCAACCCGATCGTGGTGTTCTCGATCGGCGCGAGCGTGCTCAGCCCGATCTTCGACGGCGGGCGGCTCGGGGCACAGGCGGATGCCGCGACCGCGCGTCGCGATCAGGCCGCGTTCGCCTATCGCCGCACCGCGCTGCAGGCGTTCCGCGAGGTCGACGACAGCCTGGCGGGCGTCCAGCGCTCCGGCCAGCAGGCGGTCGCGCTCGCCGGGCAGCGCGATGCGCTCGCGGGGGCGCTGCGCAATGCCTCGAACCGGTACCGCGCGGGGTATTCGGCGTATATCGACCAGCTCGATGCGCAGCGCGGGTTGCTGACCGCGGAACTGTCGCTGGTGCAGGCGCGCGCGGATCGGCTGACCGCGTATGTGACGTTGTACCAGGCGATGGGCGGGGGATGGTCTCGGGAGGATGCGGCGGCGGTGCAGCGCTGATGTTCCCCCGCGAAGGCGGGGGCCCAGGATCAAGCAGCGCAGCGTTCGTTACCCTGGGCTCCCGCCTCCGCGGGAGAACACGCAACAGGTAGAAGGTCACGCGACCATGCATTTTCCTGCCACACTTCGCCCGTAGAGCCGTACCCCATGAAGGCCATCATCCTTGCCGCGGGCCACGGATCGCGGTTGCTGCCGCTCACGCTCACCACGCCGAAATGCCTGGTCGAGGTCGGCGGTCGCGCGATCCTCGACCACCAGCTCGACGCGGTCGCCGCGGCCGGGTTCGACGGCGCGGTGGTGGTCGGCGGCTACCGGGTCGACCAGATCGCGGCGCATCTGGACGCGCGAGACGGTGGCCTGCCGACCGAGCTGGTCTTCAACCCGTTCTGGGCGATCGCCAACAGCATCGGCAGCGTCTGGGCGGCACGCGCGTATCTCGAAGCGCCGTTCGCCTTGATGAACGGCGATACGGTGTTCGAGCCGACGATCCTGCGCACCGCGCTTGGCGGCGACACGGGGGGCGTGGCGTTGCTGGTCGAGCCGCTGGCCAACGCCGGGCTCGACGACATGCTGGTGGAGGCAGACGGCGACCGGGTGATCGCCGTCGGCAAGCACCTCGTCGGCCATGAGGCGACGGATCGTTCGCTCGGGCTGATCGTGTCGCATGGCGGCGCCGCCTATGCCGAGGCGTTACGCGAAGTGATCGGCGAGGAGAACGGCATCCACGCCTATCACCACGCCGTCGTCGGCCGCGTCGCGCGGGGGCCGGGCGTCCGCGCCGTCCGTATCCCGCCGAACGTGCACTGGCAGGAGATCGACCGGCCCGAGGACATCGCGCTCTGGGAACGCGATCACCGGCCATGACCGGCTCCGGCGCGCAGGGAAAAGTCGCGTTCCTGTTTCTTGGCGAGACGCTGCTGATCCCGCATCTCTATCCGATCGTCGAGGCGCTTGCCGCAACGTCGCACGTGCCGATCGAGCTCTGGGTGAGCACGTCGGTGCACGAGACGTTGCTGGCGCGCTGGACGGCGCCCTTCCCGACCGTTCGTATCCGGCGGGCACCGGGGTTTCGTGTCGTTGCGGATGACGGCAGTGGACGTAATCCGGTGCTGCCTGCGAAGATACCGATGCTGTTGCGGCTGCTACCCTATTTGCGCAGCGCGACGGTCGCGGTGTGTGCCGAGCAGACGAGCTTGTGGCTCCCGCGGCTGTTTCCGATGCGCGCGAAGTTCGTGAAGACCTCGCACGGGGTTGGGTCGATGAGCGCGCGCGACGACCCGCGCCGGCGGGCGGCGGCGTTGACGCTGGTGCCGAGCGAACTGGAGCGGCGGACGTACCTCGACCGCGGGTTCGCGCCCGAACGGTTCGTCGCGACCGGCTATGTGAAGGCAGATTTCACGCATCGCACGCACGCCGCGCCGCCGTTCGCGGATACGCGGCCGGTGGTGTTGTATACGCCGCACTGGCAGCAGCATCGCTCGTCCTGGTGGCGCTGGGGGGCGGAGGTGGTGCGGCGGATCGTCGCGGACGGGCGCTACAATCTGATCTTCGCGCCGCACCAGCGACTGGTCGAGAAGGCTCCGGAGGTCGCGGACCTGATGCGCGAGATTGGCGATCTTGCCCATGTGCACTGCGATATCGATGGGTTCGCGATGGTCGATGGGAGCTATACCGGCGTCGCGGACGTGTATCTGGGCGATACGTCGAGCCAGGTGATCGAGTTTCTCATGCGGCCGCGGCCTTGCGTGTTCCTCAATGCGGGGGCGGCCGTGTGGGAGGGCGATACGAATTACGTGATGTGGGGGTGTGGCGAGGTGGTTGATGAGGTTGCGGACGTCGTGGCGGCGGTGGACCGGGCGGCGTTGATGCATGCGGAGTATGTGAAGATTCAGGTGGAGTTCGCCGGGCAATCGCTCGGCGCGGTCGAAGGGGGCGCGGCTCGGGCTGCGGGGGAGATTCTTCGACTGCTGGAGGCCACGCCGGCCCGTTAAGTCTCCACCACCCCGGCGGAGGCCGGGGCCCAATTGGGGGACGTTGCCAACGAGGGACTGCGCGAGATTACTCCGGACGTTCCAATTGGGCCCCGGCCTTCGCCGGGGTGGTTGCAATCGGTGTGGTGCAGTCGTGGTGGGCGGGAAGGTATGCGCCTCGACCTATCCCACGCCCCTCTCGCTTTCACGACCAGATCGGGTAACGGGTGCGGGATGGTAGATTCGACAGCCCCCACGCCAGCGCTCCGGACCGTCCGGGCGAACGACACGCTGCTCTGGGGCATGACCAATGCCGAGCGGATCCGGCGGATCGGCGTCGCGCAAGGGTTGCCGACCGATGGCGACGGCGACACCGGCCCGGTGATCCTCGCCAACCTCGCCTATGCGTTCGACCCGATGTGGATCGCGTATCTGAAGACGCGGCCCGGCACCGTCGTGACGCGCACCGGCGTCCCCGTGCTCGCGCATGTCCGGGGTGCCGACGAGCGCGCGCGGATGACCGCGGCGATGCTCGGCGAGGCACCGCTGGTGCCCGGGCTGACCGTGATCGCCGCCGAGGCCGAGGAAGGCATCCTCAACGAGGCGCTGCGCAAGCGCGAGCGCCCGTTCGCTGAACTGCTCACCCCCGCCGCAGTGCCGGCGATCGAGCGCGCGAGCTATGTCGGCGCGTACAAGGGCGTCACCGACCTGCTGACCAAATATCTGTGGCCCGAATGGGCGCTGGCGATCACGCGGGTCTGCGCGCGCGCCGGGATCACGCCGAACCAGGTGACTGCGCTCGGCTCGGTGCTGTGCATCGTGGCGACCGTGGCGTTCTGGTATGGCTGGTTCTGGACGGGGCTCGCGACCGGGCTGTTCTTCATGGTGCTCGACACCGTCGACGGGAAGCTGGCCAGGTGCACGATCACCTCGTCGAAGCTTGGCAACGCGTGGGATCACGGCGTCGACCTGGTGCACCCGCCGTTCTGGTGGTGGGCCTGGGCGGCGGGGTGCGCGCCGTATGGGCGGCCGCTCGAGGACGGCGTGTTCTGGGCGGTGATCGGGACGATGCTGTTCGGATACGTCGCGCAGCGGCTGATCGAGGGGGCATTCATCGTCCGGTTCGGGATGCACATCCACGTCTGGGAGCGGTTCGATAGCTGGTTCCGGCTGATCACCGCGCGGCGGAACCCGAACATGGTGATTTTGTTCGCGGGGTTGCTGGTGACGCGGCCGGATTGGGGGATCATCGGGGTGGCGGCGTGGACCGCGATCTCGCTGGTGGTGCATCTCGTACGGCTGGTGCAGGCGATGGCGCGCAAGGCCGGGGGCGAGAATCTGGTGAGTTGGCTGGCCTGAGGCTTCGCGGGGTCGCTACCTGCTAACGCCGACCTTCCTCCCTTCCGTTCGTCCTGAGTAGCCATCGAGCAGCTGCTCTTGCAGCGTATCGAGAGGGCGTATCGAAGGACAGGTTGGCGCGCCGAACCTATGCTTCGATACGCGCCCTCGATACGCTTCTGCGAAGCTACTCGGTCGCTACTCAGCACGAACGGTTAGGGAAGTGGGCCGGCCGATCCACCACAGGCAGTAGATCGCCAGCGCGTACAGGAATCGGCTGTAATCGCGCTTGCCCGCGCGGTGATCGGCGAACACCTTGTCTACCGCGCCCGCACGCCAGATGCCCTGTTCGCGCACACCGCTGTCGCGCCAGAGCTGTTCGGCATACGCGCCGAAGTCGCCCGCGAACCACGCGGCGAGCGGCATCTGGAAGCCCTGTTTCCGCCGGTCGAGAATCCCCTCCGGCAGCCACGGCGCGATCGCCTGCCGGATGACGTATTTCCCGATCTTGCCATGCAGCTTCATGTCGGCGGGCATCGACAAAGCGAGGTCGACCATCCCCTGCCCCAGCATCGGCACGCGCACCTCCAGCGAATGCGCCATGCTCGCGCGGTCGACCTTGGTCAGCATCGCGCCGGGGAGGTTGAGTGCAAGATCCGCGAGGCCGAACTGCTCGAGTGTGTCGGTCGAGATCGCGGCGGGATCGGGGAAATATTCCGCGACCAGCGCGGCGATCCCGCCCTCCTCCTCGGCGATGAACTCCGCCGAGAATATCTCGCGGCGAAAGGCCTCGTTCGTGATCTGCGTCTTGGCGAAGAATCGCGCGATCCCGTTCGGGAGCGCGGCGCTGCCGGTGGTCTTTCGCCAGCGTTGCAACACCGCGTTGGCGTGGCGCGACGGCAGCGTCGGCACTGCATCCAGCGCCCGCGCGAGCCTGCGCAACGGGGCCGGGAGCGACCCGATCCGCCGCTCGGTCGCGTGGCGCTTGTAGCCGAAGAACAGCTCGTCGCCGCCATCGCCCGACAGCGCGACCTTCACCTCCTGCGCGGCGATCTGGCTGACGTACCAGGTCGGCACCGCGGACGGATCGGCGAACGGCTCGTCATAGCAATGCTGGACCTCGGGCAGCATCGCCTGCGCATCCGCCAACTCCAGCGTGCGCGTGACGTGGTGGCAGCCGAGATGCCGCGCGATCGCCTCGGCATGCGGCGATTCGTCGAAGCGCGGGTCGGGGAAGCCGATCGTGAAGGTGCGGACCGGGCGGTCGGAGACCTGCGCCATCGCTGCGACCACCGCGGACGAGTCGACGCCGCCCGACAGGAACGCGCCGACATCGACGTCCGCGACCATCTGCTTGCCGATCGTGTCGAGCCATTCGTCGCGGAAGCGTTCGATCCACTCCGCCTCGGACCTGGGTTCAGAGGGATGATAGGCCGGCGTCCAATAGGCGCGCATCGTCGGCGGACCGCTCGCCTCGATCGTCATCACATGGCCCGGCGGCAGGGTGCGGACCTGCGCGTAGATCGAGCGCGGGGTGCGGACATGACCGAAGCTGAAATAATCGTGGAGCGCGCGGCGATCGACGTCGAACGCCATCCCCGGCAGCAACGTCAACGTCTTGAGCTCGGAGCCGAACGCGAACCCGGCCGCCTGGTTGGTATAGTATAGCGGCTTGATGCCGATCGGGTCGCGCGCCAGCGTGAGCCGTCGGGCGTGCGTATCCCACACCGCGACCGCGAACATGCCGTCGAGCTTTGCCCAGACATCGTCGCCCCAGCGTTCATAGCCGGCGAGGATGACCTCTGTATCGCCCGCGCTGTCGAACACGCGGCCGAGCGCCTGCAACTCGCGCCGCAATTCGCGGAAATTGTAGATCTCGCCGTTGAAGACGAGCGCATAGCGATGGTCGGGCGAGTGGAACGGCTGGTGCCCGCCTTCGATGTCGATAATGCTCAACCGGCGCATCCCGAAGCCGAAATCGCCATCGGTCATCACGCCCTGGTCATCGGGTCCGCGGTGCAGGATCGTGTCGCACTGCGCGGTAATGAGGCGGGGCAAGACGACACCGCCACCTCGTGCGTAAAGGCCGGCAATTCCGCAGATGACGAACGATCCCTCGCATGACGGCAGCACCGCCGCCCGAACGCGCGCGGTCTAGGAGCCGGCCAGCGCTTTGTCACCTTCGGGCGCGCCGGCCCCTTCTTCACACCTCACGGCCCCCGGGCACCTTGCCGCACTCGCCGTCGCGCTCTAGGGGCCGATCGCAGATGGTTCAGGACCCCGCTCCTTCTCCGGCCCTGGCGGATGCGCCGGCACGCGCCGGCACGACCGGGATTTTCCGGGCGGCAGCGCGCAACCTCGGCTGGCTGCTCGCCAGTCGCAGCGTGCTGGCGATCCTGTCGCTCTTCTATCTCGGGTTCGCGACCCGCACGCTGGGCGTGGTCGATTTCGGCCGGTTCGCGCTGATCTCGGGTGCGGCGCAGGCGCTCGCCACGTTCGTCGGCTTCCAGACCTGGCAGATCATCGTCCAATACGGCGTCGAACCGATGCAGCATGGCGACACGCCGCGGCTCGCACGCCTGCTCCGGTTGTCGGCGATCCTCGACATCTGCAGCGCGCTAGTCGGCGCCGTGCTGACCGTCGCGATCCTGTTCGCCTGGAGCGACGGGTTCGGCATCCCGCCCGACCTGATGCGCGATACGCTGATGTTCGCGGTGGTGCAGCTGATCACGATCCGCTCGACCCCGCTAGGCATCCTCCGGCTGCGCGACAAATTCTCGCTGTCGGCGGTGGCGGACAGCATGACGCCGATCATGCGATTCGTCGGCGCGGGCGCGGCGATGCTCTTCGAACCGACGATCCGCGGCTTCATGCTCGCCTGGGCGGTCGCCGAGATCGTTACTGCCGCGACCTACTGGATCATGGTCGCGAAAAGCGGCGACCTGCGGCTGCTCGCGAGCGGCCGGGGGACATGGCGGCAGGTCCGCGACGAGAACCCCGGCATCGTCCGCTTCTCGCTCAGCACCAACGCGAGCGCGACGCTGGGCCTGTCGAGCAAGCAGATCCCGCTGCTGCTGGTCGGCGCGTCGATCGGCCCGGCGGCGGCGGGTGCGTTCCGGCTGGCGACGCAACTAGCCCAGGCATTGGCGAAACTGTCGCAGATGCTGTCGCGCGCCGCCTTCCCCGAGATCGTCCGTGCGGTCCGCACCGCCGAGCCGTCGCGCCTGCGCCGCATTCTGATCCGGACGATGCTCGCCAGCACCGCCGCCGCGCTCGTCATCCTCGCGATCGTCGCGCTGGTCGGCGAACCGATCCTGAAGGTCATCGGCGGCAAGTCGTTCGTCGGCGCCTACCCGGTATTGTTGTGGCTCGCCGCCGCCGGGTGCTTTGACCTTGCCACCGTCAGCCTCGACACGGTGATGACCGCGCTGCACCGCGCGGGCACGGTGTTCGCGATTCGCGCCGTCGGGGTCGGGTTGCTGTTCGTGGCGGCGTTTGCGTTGATGCCGACATATGGCTCGGCAGGGATTGCCGCTGCGGTCGCCTCCGGATCGGTTGCGGTGGCAATCCTGCTGGGCTTCGCGGCGGCACGGATGACGCGGGCACCGAACCAGGCATAAGCCCACAGAGCGACCGGCGTTTACGATAAACGCCGCGTTCACGTCGCAAATGTCATCTGCGCGCCGCTCTATCGCCACTATTTTCGGGTCTTGGTCTAGCGATGAACTACGCATTCCTTATCGCGCTCGGCGCGGCGACCGCGCTCGTGCCGGTTCAGGCCCGCGCCGCCGAGACCTGCGAAGGCGCACCGGGCAACGGCAACGCCAAGCTGACTCTCGAGGCGACGACACTGCACAACACCGCCGGCGAAGTCGCCTTCGCGATCTATCCCGACGACAAATCCCGGTTTTTGGCAAAGGGTGCGAAGGTAGGGCGAGCTCGCGTGTCTGCCGCAAACCCGCACGCCTGCTTCTGGATGAAGCCCGGCCATTATGCGATCGCGCAATATCACGACGAGAATGGCGATCATAAATTCAACCGGACGTTGCTCATGCCAAAGGAGGGCTTCGGCTTTTCCAACGATGCACCAACCTCGATCGGACTGCCGTCGTTCGACGCGGTCCGCACCGCCTTGCCCGCATCCGGCGCCGTCGTGCGGATGAAGATGCGGTATCGCGGATAACTTGCGTCCGGACTGCGACCGACGCGGAACGGAAATCCTACTGACACAAATTTGTAGCGGTTCTGTACCGTGACGGGTATCCCTATATCGTGGCCGATGCTGTTTCGAACTTTGATGCCTTTGGCGGGCAATCGCTCTCCCCTCCGGTGGTGCCCGCGTGGCTGCCCGAGGGGATGTTCGATTCCGCCGCCTTGGATCGGCCGGGCGTGAACCCGCGCGAGGCTGCTGCGAAGATCCGTACCGGGATCATCTGCAACCCCAAGAGCCATCGTAACCGCAGCAGCGTCGAGGCGACCAAGCCCTTCCTGTCGGGCACCGTTCTGGCCGTCACGCCGCGCACGCAGGATGAGCTCGCCGAAGTTCTGACCGATTTCGCACGTCACGGCATCGAACTGCTGGTTATCGACGGCGGCGACGGCACGATCCGCGACGTGATGACTGCCGCCGCGCGGGTCTGGACCGGTGCTGCGCCGCGCGTTGCGATCGTTCCCTCGGGCAAGACCAACGCGCTCGCGCTCGATCTCGGCATCCCCGACAGCTGGACGCTCGATCAGGCGCTGACCGCGGCACGCCATGGTCGCGTCAAGTTGCGCAGTCCCGTCGAAGTGATCCGCAAGGACAGCGGCGCCAAACTATGTGGCTTCCTGTTCGGCGCGGGCGCGTTCGTCGACGCCACCGCGCTGGCCCAGCGGACGCACCGCGCCGGCGCCTTCAACGGCGTCGCGGTCGGGCTCGCCTTGTGCTGGGCGATCCTGCAGACACTGTTCGGCGGCGCTAACAGCGCTTGGCGTGCGGGCAACCGAATGCGGATCCGCTTCCAGTCTCGCGGCGACGAGGGCGTTCATGCTGCCGGCAAGCACGCCGACACCGATCGCGCGCGCTACATCCTGCTCGCCTCGACGCTGAAGCGCATGCCGATCGGCATCCGTCCGTTCGGCGTCCCCCGCGCCGGGCTGAAGACGCTGCTGGTCGATGCGCCGCCACGCTGGCTCGCCGCTGCGACGCCGTTGATCGTCGCTGGCTCGCCCGCCGCATGGCTCGACCGCGCGGGCTATCACCGGATCGATTCGCCAAGCTTCGACCTGTCGATCGACTCGGGATTCATCCTCGACGGCGAAGTCTATCCCGGCGGCGACCTGACCGTCCGCGAAGCGCGCGCGCTCAGTTTCGTCGTCCCGTGATCACGCTCGGCGACGTCGTCCGCCGCCAGTTGCACGTCCCGACCATCCCCGCGGTACGCGACGTTGCGGCGTTGCTGGCGGAAGGATCGGACGACATCGTGGCGGTGCTGTTCTACGGCTCGAACCTGCGCACCGGCGCGACCGAAGGCGTGCTCGACTTCTACGTGCTGACCGCTGGCCCACCCGAGCGCGGCATGTGGCCGACCGTCAGCTACCGCGAGTTCGACCTGCACGGCGAGACGCTGCGCGCGAAGATCGCCACCATGCGGCTGGCAACCTTCGCGAAGGCGGCGGCGGCGCGGACGCTCGACACGACGATCTGGACCCGGTTCGTGCAGCCCTCCGCACTCGTCTGGGTGCGCGATCCGGACACCGCGAGGCAGGTTGCCGAGGCCATCGCCGACGCGGCCAAGTCCGCCGCGCGCTTTGCCGCCGCGCTCGGCCCCGAGTCGGGCACCGCAGACGAGTATTGGCGCGCGCTGTTCCGCCAGACCTATGCCGCGGAACTCCGCGTCGAACGCAAGGGTCGCGAGGGGCAAATCCTCGGCTTCGATCCAGTGCGCTATGCCGAACTCCTCCCGCTGGCGTGGACCGCCGACGGCATCGCCTTCCGCGACGAGGCCGGCATGCTGAAACCCGACCTGGCGCCGGCACGACATCGCGCCCTGCTTCAGGCCTGGGCACGCCGCCGCCGCGCGGGCAAACCGCTCAACATCGCTCGCCTGGTACGCGCTGCCTTCACCTTCGAGGGCGCCGCGCGCTACGGCATCTGGAAGGTCGAGCGCCACACCGGCGTCGCCGTGCCGCTGACCCCATGGCGTGAGAAGCATCCGATCCTCGCGGCACCCGGTGTACTATGGCGGGTCTGGCGCGCGCGAGCGCAGACGAGTGAAAAGACGGTATGAGCAAAGGATTCAACGCGCTGATCCTCGCGGGATCACGCGGCGGCGTCGATCCGGTCGCGGCCTATGCGGACGTATCGCATAAGGCGTTGATCGTGCTCGATGGCCAGACCCTGCTCGCCCGTGTCGCGCAGGTGCTGCATGAGGCCGGCGCAACGCAGATCGCGGTCTCGGTGTCCGACGACACGGTCCGAGACGCTGCCACCGCGCTTGGCCTCACTGTCCTGACCGCCGCATCCGGCCCCAGCCGCAGCGTGCGTGACGGGATCGAGGCGCTCGGCACCCCGCTCCTCGTCACCACCGCTGACCATGCACTGCTCC
>Ga0308169_10002891_pt1 | contig 17298 bp, 17 predicted proteins | sample PhyBR1_2_FD_202139 | JGI IMG/M metagenome (GOLD analysis project Ga0308169, IMG submission 202139) | Phyllosphere microbial communities from UC Gill Tract Community Farm, Albany, California, United States - DLSLSB.R1 | ecosystem: Host-associated > Plants > Phyllosphere > Unclassified | place... | reverse complement strand
TGGCGACCTGCTCGCCGTGGACGGGGTGCAGCTGGTGTGCTGGTCTGAGTGGCGGGAGGACCTGGGCTGACCATCCCCTGCCGTCATAGGATGGACGTTTCGTGACGGAGGGGGCAGCTGTGGAGCGAGCGCATGGGTTCCAAAACCAGCGGCTGGTGGTGGTGCCGCGGCCGCTGGTCCTCGAGGCCCTCAACCGTCCCATCACCCGCCGGCTGGTGGTCACCGACGCAGGCGTGTTTCCCGCAGCGAAGGACCATGGCCGCTACCGGCCGCAGGGCGCGGAGGAAACCATCGTCATCCTGTGTGTGGACGGACGGGGGTGGGTGGACACCGCCGGTGTGCGGACCGACGTCGGCAAGGGTACCGCCGTCGTCCTTCCCGGCGGAACGGGCGAGGCCCATGCGTATGGTGCCGCCGCGGATGACCCATGGACGATCTGGTGGTGCCACGTCCGGGGAACGGATGCGGCGGAGTTGGTTGAGGGCGCCGGGGTCAGGCCGGGACGGTGCATTGTTCCGGTCGTGGCGGCAGACCGGTTGACGGCGATGCTCGATGAGATCATCAGCGCCCTGGAGAAGGACCAGTCGCCCGCCCGGCTGGTGGCCACGGCGGGGATGGCGTGGAAGCTGCTTGCCACGTTGGCCGTGGACCGGCGGGTGCCGGAGAAAGGGACGCCGCTGCAGCAAGCCATGAACTACCTGGAGGACCGGGTGGATGGAGCCGTCCGGCTGGCTGACCTTGCCGCGCTGGTTGGTGTTTCGTCGTCGCACCTGAGCAAGCTGTTCCGGGAGGCGACCGGCGGGGGCGTGCTGGCCCACCACACTGCCCTGAAAATGGCGCGCGCACGGCATCTGTTGGACACCACGGACCTGACCATCGCGCAGGTGGGCCGCGACGTCGGGCTGCAGGACCAGTTCTACTTCTCCCGCCAGTTCCGCCGGCTGCACGGGGTCAGCCCCAGCGCGTACCGCGCTGAGCGCAAGGGGTAGGCCCGCGTGCATCTTGCCGGATCCGGGGACGCCGGAGAGACTGAAGGCAACTATTGGCAGCAGATTCCAGCAGTAAGAGGGAGCCCCGTGAGCGAAGAGAGCATGACCCGGCCGCAGGCGCCGGCCAAGGGCGTGGCACTGATTACCGGAACGTCCACCGGGATCGGCCTGGCTACTGCCATCGAGGCTGCGCGGGCCGGCTGGACCACAGTTGCCACCATGCGCGACCTTGGGCGGGCGGATGCGCTTCGGGCGGCCGCAGATGCCGCCGGAGTGGTCCTGGACGTCCGCCGCCTCGACGTCACGGACGCCGCCGATATCGAGCGGGAAGTCGCTTACTGCATTGATGCCTATGGCCGGCTCGACGTGCTGGTCAACAACGCCGGAAGCGCCGCAGTGGGTACGGTGGAAATGTTGGGACTGGAGGCCTTCCGCAGTGCCATGGAAGTTAACTTCTTTGGCGTGGTGGCCCTGACCCGTGCCGCGCTGCCGCACCTGCGCGAGAGTGGCGGACGCGTCATCACCATCAGTTCCGTCGGAGGGATTGTGGGCCAGCCGTTCAACGAGGCGTACTGCGCCGCCAAGTTCGCCGTTGAAGGCTTCCTGGAAAGCCTGCAGCCCGTGGCCAAGACCCTTGGCGTCGGGGTGCACGTCATCGAACCCGGCGCCGTCTCGAGCAATTTCGTGGAAAACGCCGGGATCGATGTCGACTCCCTGCTGGCCTCGGCCGGATCCTACGGCCCCGCTATCTCGGCGTACCTGGCGAGGACCAGCACGCAGTTCGCCAGCAGCAACGCGCAACAGCCGGCAGACGTTGCCGCGGTGGTCCTGGCGGCCATGGAAGAGGAAAATCCCGACTTCCGCATCCAGACCTCCGCCTGGGCGCACGACTTTGTGGCCACCAAACTGGCTGACCTGGACGGCAGCCGGGTCACCGGCCTGACCGCCGGCTGGGTGGCCTCAAACTAGCTTTTCAGGCGCCGGCGCCCCCGTTGGGCGGGGACGAGGCCGCACATTGCCCTCTGCTATTTGTCGAGGTCCTCAAGGAGGGCCTTGGCTGCCTTGGCAATGTCGTCGTAGTTGTTCTGGGCAGCGCGGCTTTCGATGGCGAGGATGGCGCACCTGTGCAGCCGCCGGAAGTCGCCGAACGGAAAGCTGTACCTGCCTTTTGTCTCCGGCGTTTTGTCGGTGTCTTCGCCAAGGTGCCAGCGGCCGTATTCCGGATAGCCGTTCTTCTCGATGAACTTGTTCTCTTGGTCGGCGTCCGGAGCATGCTCGCTCCAGTCATCGCGCGTGTCCTTGGCGGTTTGGGAGTCTTTGATCAGTTGCCGGGCGTGACGCAATGCGGCCTGATTGAGTTTGATGGTCATGGTGGTCCTCCGGTTCTCTTGTTTCTCCCCGTACCCACTGCTGCACCAAAGTATTGGTGCGGCTATTCTTCCTTTTCGGCGGCGTCCTCGATCCGGCGCCGTTGCCGTTCGATTTCTTTTTCGCCCTCTTCTTCAGCTTCATGCAACTTCGCGTTGCTGATCTTGAGTTCAAGCATCAAGGCATCAAGTTTCACGTGCAGGGCGGCGGTATCCCTGTTCTGGGTGTTCTGGATGATGAAAACCATCAGGAACGTCACGATAGTGGTGCTGGTGTTGATGACCAGCTGCCAGGTGTCCGAGAAGCCGAGCAGCGGGCCGGTCAAGGCCCAGATGATCAACACGGCGACGGCCACTACAAACACCCAGGCATGGCCGAGAACCTTCGCCGTCCTGGTGGTAAACCGGGTGAAGATGTCCGGCTGGTCGGTATCGGGTGCAGTCATTGTGGTCCCCTTCCGCGCGCTGTCCACCTGGCGGTCCCCCTATCAAAACTTTAAACCCGTACTCTTCTGGTGGCGCCGTCTGCAGGGCTTCAAAGCAGATGCATCCGCAGGTCAAAGGCGCGACGCCGACGGTCCGTATGCGGCGTTCCGGTGAAGGGTGACGCCGACCAGGGCGCGACACAATGGGCGACTTTTAGCTAAATCTTTGGGCGTTCGAAGGGTTCAGGCGGATTCCTCGGCGGGGTCGAAGACGTCTCCAGGTGTCGGATTCTTCGGGTTTCGGTTCGAGTGGCGCCGCGCGCCGGTGTCATGGGAAGGGTCCAGGAGACGAAGGGTGACGCCGTGCGTCGGCGTACCCGTGGGTACGTTGCCTTGCCTTTCGTTGGATTTCGCCACCTTTTCGCCGCATGTCGTGGTGCGTCTTTTTTGCCCTGTGCGACGGGGCATGAGCTGTGGATTACTCCTGGTTTCCCAGCGTGAACACTGCCCTTCTGCGCTGGTTTCATCTCTGCTCTCATGGTGGACACAACCGGGCCGGACAGACCGCCGGCCGCGGGAATCCCCATCGAAAGCTCAGAAAGTCCCTCATGAAAAATCCGCACATGTCCCGACGAACCTTCTCCGTCCTCGGCGTGGCAGCGGCCATGTCCACTGCCTTGCTGGCCTCCGGCTGTGGGGGACCGGCCACCGCCCAAGGCGGCTCCGGCGGCCCCGAGGTGACTGAACTGCGTTATGAAGGCTCCGCCAACAGCGTCAGCCTTCCCGAGCTTGCCGAAGACCTCGGCTACTTGGGCAACGTGAAGCTGAACTGGGTTGGCAACACCATCAGCGGGCCGGCCAGCATCCAATCGGCCGCCACCGGTGCCACCGATTTCGGTGGCGCGTTCTCCGGCGCCGTCGTCAAACTCATCGAGGCAGGCGCACCCGTCACCGCCGTCATCAACTACTACGGGGAGGACGAGAAGACCTTCAACGGCTTCTACGTCAAGAACGACAGCCCCATCACGTCACCACGGGACCTGATCGGCAAGAAGGTCGCCGTGAACACCCTGGGTGCCCACTCCGATGCCGTCCTGAACAGTTACCTCAAGAAGAACGGGCTCAGCCAGGACGAGATCAAACAGGTCCAGCTCGTCGTGGTGCCACCCAACGATACGGAGGAAGCCATCCGCCGCGGCCAGGTGGACGTCGGCGTCCTCGGCGGAGTGCTGCAGGACAACGCCGTCGCCAAGGGCGGCCTTCGTTCCCTGTTCAACGACTTCGAGCTGTTCGGAACCTTCGCCGGAGGCCAGTACGTGCTGCGGAAAGACTTCATCCAGCAGAACCCGGAGACGGCCAAAACCTTCACCACCGGTGTCGCCAAAGCCATCGAATGGGAACGCACCACCCCCCGCGACGAGGTCATCGCCCGCTTCACCAGCATCATCGAAAAGCGACAGCGCAACGAAAGCACCGCGACGCTGAAGTACTGGAAGAGCGTCGGGGTGCCGGCCAAGGGCGAAATCACCGACCAGGACTTCAGCCGCTGGTCCGACTGGCTGAAGGACACCGGCATCGTCACCGGAGATGTAACCCCGTCGAAGTACTACACCAACGATTACAACGGATTGCTGAAGGTCTCATCATGACGCAAAATTCCACCCCCAAAATCAGCCTGCACACCATCGGGAAAACCTTCACCGTCAGGCCCACCAAGGACGCGCCGCTCGGGTCGACCCTGACGGCACTCGATGGCATCACCCTCGACGTCGCCGCCGGAGAATTCCTTACCCTGGTGGGTCCCAGCGGATCCGGGAAAACCACCCTCCTGGACCTCCTGGCCGGACTGACCCGGCCCGACACCGGAAGAGTCCTCGTGGACGGCAAAGAGGTCACCGGGCCCGGAAAGGACCGCGCCGTCGTCTTCCAGCAATACGCCCTGTTTCCCTGGCGCACCGCGGCGGCCAACGTCTCCTTCGGACTCGAAGGCCCAGGGCCGGACGGAAAACGACTCAGCCGCAGGGAACGCGCAGAAAGAGCCCGCACCTACCTTGACCTTGTGGGCCTCGCCGGTTTCGAAGACCGCTACCCCCACGAACTCTCCGGCGGTATGAAGCAACGCGTGGCCATCGCCAGAAGCCTCGCCTACGAGCCGGACATCCTGCTCATGGACGAGCCATTCGCCGCGCTGGACGCCCAGACCCGCGAACAGCTCCAGGACGAGCTCCTGCGGATCTGGCGGACCACCGGGAAAACCATCATCTTCATCACCCACGGCATCGAAGAGGCGGTCTACCTGGGCCAGCGCGTCGCCGTGCTCAGCTCACGCCCCGGCCGGCTCAAGGCCATCGTCCCGATCGACCTTGGAGAGCGGACCGGAGAGCGTGACATCCGCTCCGACCCGGCCTTTGTGGAGCACCGGCACAAGGTCTGGTCGCTCCTGCACGACGAAGTCCTCAAGGCCCAGCAGGCCGGCCACGCCAAGATCCTCCCGGACGGCACGGCACCCGATCAGACACCGCAAACCCTCAGCGGAAAGGCAGCCTGATGAGCGCCCCAACACTGACAACAGACACACCCCTCACCCCACAGAGCCCAGCCACATCCGGCCGCCCCGTCCCGGGCAGCATCCCCGTCCCGGGCACCGGCCGTCCACTGGTCCTGCGCTGGATCAGAAGCGGCGCCAAGGCAGTATGGGGAGCAGGTGCGGTCCTGCTGTTCCTGCTCCTGTGGGAACTGGGACCGCTCTACCTCGCCCCCGCATCCACCAGGGTGTTCCTGCCTCCCCTGCACGAGGTCCTCGCCGCACTCGGGACACTGATCGCCAAAGGCCAGCTGCAGAACCACCTCGCGGCCAGCCTCACCCGCTCAGCAAGCGGATTCGGCATCGCCGTTGTCTCGGCCGTGATCCTGGGCCTGCTCGTCGCCTGGTACGGGGCCCTGGACCGGTTCCTGAACCCGCTCCTCGAAGTCTTCCGGAACACCGCCGCACTGGCCCTGCTCCCGGTCTTCACCCTGCTGCTCGGGATCGGTGAAACCTCGAAAATCAGCATCGTCGCCTACGCCGCGTTCTTCCCCGTCCTCCTGAACACCATCGCCGGTGTACGGACAGTGGACCCGCTGCTGATCCGTGCCGCCCGCTCCCTGGGACTGTCCAACGTCAGTCTCTTCCAAAAGGTCATCCTGCCCTCGGCGGTCCCCACCATCTTCACCGGCATCCGGATGGCGGGCACCTCGTCCATCCTTGTCCTCATTGCCGCCGAAATGGTCGGCGCGAAGGCGGGCTTGGGCTACCTGATCGTCAACGCCCAAAGCAGCTTCCTCATCCCCGATATGTACGCCGGCATCCTGACCGTCGCCCTGCTCGGGCTTGCCGTGAACTACCTGCTGGTCGGCGTCGAACGCCGCTTCTCCCGCTGGCGCACCGCCGTCGGCTCCGGCACCGCCTAGCACCCGCCGCACAGCCCACCCAACCCATCAGCGCATCTGCGCCTACCGAACGCAAAGGAAACCACCATGTCCGTCATCACCGAAACCAAGCTCACATTCACCAAACTCGGCTCGCGCATCGGCGCCGAAATCCGCGGCCTGGACCTCAGCGCTGATCTCAGCGACGCGACCATTGCCCAGATCCGCGAGGCGCTGAACGAGCACAAGGCACTCGTCTTCCGCGAAGCGAACATCCTCGACGACGACGCGCAGGTCCGCTTCGCCAGCCGCTTTGGACCGCTCACCAACGCCCACCCGACGGTCGCCTCCGTGGACGGCAAACCGGCCGTCCTCCCGGTGGACAGCGAAAACGGCAGCGCCAACAACTGGCACACCGACGTCACCTTCGTCGTCAACCCGCCCCAGGCCTCCACCCTGCGCAGCATCACCCTCCCGGAATATGGGGGCGAAACCCTCATCGCGTCCTCCGCCGGCGCCTACCGGGACCTTCCGGAGGAACTGCGGAACTTCGCAGACACCCTTTGGGCCATCCACACCAACGACTACGACTACTCCGTGCCTAAGAACCTCGAGCACGCCAACGCCGAAGAACGGCGCAAAGAGTTCACCCGGACCCACTTCGAAACGGCCCACCCGGTGGTCCGCGTCCACCCGTTGACGGGGGAGCGGGGGCTGTTCATCGGCGGGTTTGCGCAACGGCTGCGGATCGTGGGCCTGTCCAACACCGAGTCGAAGGACATCCTGCGGTTGCTGCAGGCCTACATCACCCGCCCCGAAAACGTGGTCCGGGTCAACTGGGAACCGAACCAGCTTGTCCTGTTCGACAACCGCATCACCCAGCACTACGCCCCGGACAACTACGACGGCCAGCCGCGCACCCTGAACCGCGTCACGATCGCCGGTGACATCCCGGCCGGTGTGGACGGACGCCGCAGCACCGCGATCAAAGGTGACTCCTCCACCTACTCCGAAACCGTGGTCGTGAACGGGCCCGTATCCGAAGGGGCGCAGCGATGAGCGGGCAGAGGCAGCTTCACCTCAACGCGTTCCTGATGAGCACCGGCCACCACGAAGCATCCTGGCGGCTGCCCGAAAGCGACAGCCGGGCCGGGACCGACGTGGCGCACTTCCAACGTCTCGCTCAAACCGCCGAACGCGGGAAACTGGACTCCATTTTCTTCGCCGACTCCCCGGTGCTGCACGGCGACGTCACCCAGCGGCCCTACGGGAGTCTGGAACCCACCGTTCTGCTGGCGGCCATAGCGGCCGTCACCGAACGAATCGGGCTCATCGCGACCGCCTCCACCACCTACAACGAGCCGTACAACCTCGCCCGCCGGTTCGCCTCGATAGACCAGATCAGCGGCGGCAGGGCCGGATGGAATGTGGTGACCACCGCCGGTGACGCGGCAGCGAAGAACTTCTCCCGCGCCGGCCAGCCCGCCCACAGCGAACGATACGACCGTGCCGCCGAGTTCCTCGATGTCACCAGGAAGCTCTGGGACAGCTGGGACGACGACGCCATCGTGGGCGATAAAGCCGCCGGTGTCTGGGCCGACAACACCCGGGTGCACCAGGCCAACCACCACGGCCGGCACTTCCAAGTGGAAGGCGCCCTGGACGTCCCGCGGTCCCCCCAAGGACACCCTGTGATCGTGCAAGCCGGCTCGTCAGAGAACGGCAAAGACTTCGCCGCCCGCTACGCCGAAGCAGTCTTCACCGCACACCAAACCCTCGCGGACGCCCAACAGTTCTACACTGATCTGAAACAGCGGACGGCCGCAGCCGGACGTGACCCTGAGGCGATCAAAATCCTGCCCGGCATCGTTCCCGTCATCGCCTCCACGCTGAAGGAAGCAGAACGCCTGGAGCAGGAACTCGATCACCTCATCCTGCCCGAACATGCCCGCAACCAGCTCGCCGGCGTCCTCCGGGTGCCGGCAGAATCCCTGAAGCTGGACGCCCCCTTGCCCGACGACCTGCCCTCCGAAGACGCCATCGAGGGTGCCAAAAGCAGATACACCCTGATCGTGAACCTTGCCCGCCGCGAACACCTCACGGTGCGCGAACTAATCGGCCGTCTGGGCGGCGGCAGGGGGCACCGGACATTCGCCGGCACCCCTGCCGAGGTGGCCGACGCGATCCAGGAATGGTTCGAGGCCGGCGCCGCGGACGGGTTCAACATCATGCCGCCGGTGCTGCCATCAGGGCTGGACATCTTCGTGGACCAGGTGGTCCCCATCCTTCAGGACCGGGGGCTCTTCCGCCGCGAATACCAGGGACGCACACTCCGGGACCACTTCGGCCTGGCTCAACCCGCCACCACGCGCGGGCTGCAGCCCTTGCCGGCATAGCAGCGCCCAGGAGCGCCGTGCCCCTTGAACGCGTTTTTACGTCGAGGGGTGCGGCGCCCGGACTGCAGCGACCGCTGTCACTGCCCCGATTCGTAACCGATGAGCCAGTGGAGGCCATGGCGGTCGATGACCTGGCCATCGGAAGCACCCCATGGCTTCGGGCCAAGCGGATCAACAACGCGTCCGCTCCCGGCGAGTCTGTCGAACCATTGGTGCAGGGTGGCAGGTTCGGCGGTTCCCAGCAGGGAGAGCATCAAACCCTCCGACCGGAACGTCGCCTCGCCCGCTGCCGCATCCGCGCCCGCCACGGCGACTGCGCCAGAGAGGACGCCATGGGCTATGGCGTCAGCGGGGCCGTCCTCCCGGCCGAAATCCCTGTAGGTAAACAGGGAAAGCTCTCCGCCGAAAACTTCCGCATAGAACCCGAGAGCCTCGCGCGCCGTACCAGGGAAGAGGACATAGATCTGCGGCGCCGTCATGGCCACAGCCTACACAGCGCAGCATGCGCTCCGGTGGGGGAGCGTCCGCCGTTCGGCCGGAATTTCAGCGGCCCGCGACCTGAGGATCGTGTGCAGGACCATATCGACCTCAACCCCATACTGGCTGACAATCACCGTGTTTTTCGACTCCCAAGGGATGGCCGCGGACGTCCGCCCAGGTTGCCAACATCAAGGGACGGCTCTGTTTCGGACGGTCCGGCGGGCGACGTCACCTTGTGCGCTTCGACAGGTTAGGCGCCTATTCGTAGCGGAGTGAGTCGATCGGGTTTTGTCGCGCGGCCCTCCACGCCGGAAGGGTGCCGGCGATGAAAGCTATGGCCATGACGAGAAGGATGACCACCGCGACCGTTCCCGGGGCGAAGCTGAGGATTTGGAGCCCGGCGAGGTCGCTGAGGGGGCCGCGAGCCAAAGCATTGCTGACGACGGTGCCCAGGGCTATTGCGGCGCCGGAGCCGATCAGGCTGCCGAGCAGGCCGATGAACGCAGCTTCGGTGCTGAAGAGGGCGAAGACCGATCCGCTGCCCATGCCCATGGCCTTCATCAGCCCGATTTCGCGGGTGCGTTCCTGCACGGACATCAGCAGGGTGTTGACGATGCCGAACCCGGCGGCGATGAGGGCAATGACCGCGAACGCGTCCAGGACGCCGATGATGCCGTTAATGACGGTCTTCACCGTACCGATCCGGTCATCGAGTGTTTGTGCCGTATAGCCAGCCGCGGAGAGTTGACTCTTCATGTCGGATATCTGCGCCGCAGTTGAGGGTGCGAACAACGCTGTGGCCGTCGTGTACACCGGCGCTGAGGCCGTAGTTGTTCCGGTTGCCTGGGCTTGGGCGAGGGCGGTTGAGAGCGCTTTGTTGATGAACGCGCCACCGGAGCTGAGCAGGGCGTTTTGTTCGATGCCGTTGATCGTGGCCGTCACGGTCCGCATGGTGCCGGTCGCGTCGGGGATGCCGATGGTCACGTCCTGGCCTACTGCCTGGGCGCTGTCGCTCAAGCCCAAGGGACTCACGTAGCTGGACGGGAGGATAATCTGCGGCACCGTGGAGGCGTCGTCGAGGTTTTGGCCGGCGTCCAGCTGCGGCTGGGCGCCTGCGAGCACACTCACGGACAGCTGGTACTTGTCCTGGTTGTTCCACTGGATGTAGGCCGTATTCAGCCGCGTGACCGGGGAGACCCCGGTGATTCCTGGGATGGCGCTGATTTTGTCCAGGTCGGCCTGTGTGAGGGCGACCTGGGTGGAGCCGGGGCGGCCGCCGGCGGCGAGGACGCGGGTGTTGGGGTCGTATTTCTGCGGCCCGGAGCCCAGGCCCGCGTTGGTATCGGTCCGGGTGATGGTGAAGGCGTTGCTGGCGCCGATGGCGGCGACCTGGCTTTCGATGTAGTTGGAGATCCCCGTGCCGAGGCCGTTGGTGATGGTGAGGGTGAAGGCGCCAACGAAGATGGCCAGCACGGTGAGGGTGGTGCGCAGTTTGCTGCGGAAGCTGTTGGCGATGGCGGTTTTCAGGGTTTCCAGCGGATTCATGCCGCGTGCTCCTCGTCCGTGGTGATGAGCTGCCCGTCCCGGATGTAGACGCGGCGGTTGAAGCGGGCGGCCAGGTCGTGGTCGTGCGTGACCGTGATCAGGGTGATCCCCTGGTTGTGATTGAGGTCGAAGAGGATGTCTTCGACGATGCGGCCGGTGGCGGAGTCCAGGTTCCCGGTGGGTTCGTCGGCGAAAAGAACACGGGGGTTGTTGGCAAGCGCCCGGGCGATGACGACGCGCTGCTTCTGTCCGCCCGAGAGGTTCCCGGCTTTGTTGCGGGCCTTGTCGGCCAGTTCCAGCTGCTCCAGGACGGCCATGCCGCGGGCCCGGCGTTCCCGTGCCCCCACGCCGGCGATCTTCAGCGGCAGCACGACGTTCTCCAGCACGGTGCTGGCGTGGTTGAGGAAGAACTGCTGGAACACGAACCCAAACATTTGGTTGCGGAGTGCGTTCAGCTTGCGGCCGCTGAGGCTGCGGGCATCGGTTCCGTCCACATGGACCGATCCTGCGCCGGGGGTGTCCAGGAGCGCGAGCAGGTGCATGAGGGTGGATTTTCCGGATCCGCTTTTGCCCACGATCGCCACGGAGTCGCCGCGGTCAATGTCCAGGGAGACGCCGCGGAGGGCGTCGAAGCGGTCGGGGCCGCGGCCGTAGGTTTTGGTCAGGTCGCGGGTGGACAGGATTGGCACAGGCATGAGGGGTTTCCCATCAGGAATGAACGCGGCGGGGGTTGCAGGAGGGGGGCAGGGCCGTTGTGGGGGTTCTAGAACCCGGGAGGCAGCAGTCCGGCTGAGATCCGTGCCGCCGCTTCGAGGATTTCGTCCTCGTCGGCGTCCAGGTCACGGGCGGCGATGCCGAGCATGTTGATGGTGAGCAGGGCGAAACGGACCCGCAGCCGGTCCTCGACACTGGCCCCGGGCGGGGTGATGATCGAGAACAGCTCGATGACGGCCGCGGCCATTCCCTTTTGCTGGCCGGGCTCAGACTTGATGTCCCTGAGCAGGCGGTAATTCGAGCCCAGGAAACGGAACATGCGCAAGCCCTGGGCCTGGACGATCCCGGTCCAGCGGGCGATCACGGTTCGACGCAGTTCCGGTCCGGGCTCCTGGGTGCGGGCCCACTCCAGGAGGTCTGTGATTTGGGCGCGCATCGCCTCCATCAGGGCGCGGACGATGTCTTCCTTGCTCCTGAAGTGGTAGTAGAGGGCCGCTTTGGTGAAGCCGAGTTCCTCGGCGATCTGGCGCATCGACGTCGACTCGTACCCCTGCTCGGCAAAAAGGCGCAGAGCGACGGTCTGGATGTTCTCGCGTGTCCCGCCCTCACCGTCCGCAGGGGCCTCGCTCGTGGACCTCATGTAATCGCTTCCCTCTCAACCGCGCTTCTTCAAGAGCGTTCCTCTTGCTAACTAACCGGCCGGTAAGTACTATGCTAACCGCGCGGTAAGTGAACCGACAAACCCCCAGACCCCGAGGACGAATTCCCGATGACAGCCCAGGACGCTGGCCAGGCCAGACTTTCACCCCGGCAAATCCTGACCGCCATGAGCGGGCTGGTGATTGCCATGCTGCTTGCCCAACTGGACAACATGATCGTGGCGCCGGCGCTTCCCACTATCGTGGGTGAACTGGGCGGCATGGATCACCTCGCGTGGGTCACCACCGGGTACGTGTTGGCCTCGACTGTGGCCACGCCCATTTGGGGCAAGCTCGGGGATATCTTCGGGCACCGCCGCACATTCATGGCCTCGATCGTGGTTTTCCTGGCTGGCTCGGCGCTGTGTGGGATGAGCCAGGACATGGCGCAGCTGATCGGGTTCCGCGCGTTCCAGGGCCTGGGTGCGGGCGGGCTGATGGTCGGCATCATGGCCGCGATCGGGCTGATGGTCCCGCCGCGGGAGCGCGGCAAATACCAGGGCGTCATGATGGCCGTTATGCCACTGGCGATGATCGGCGGCCCGCTCCTGGGCGGGTTCATCACTGACAACGCCTCCTGGCGGTGGGCGTTCTATGTCAACCTGCCCCTGGGGGTCCTTTCCCTCGTGGTGTGCTGGTTCACGCTCAAGCTGCCCCGGCAGGAGCGCACTGCCAAGGTCCGGATCGACTGGTGGGGTTCGGCGGTCTTGACGGCGTGGATCACGGCGCTGGTGCTGATGCTCAGCTGGGGTGGAAGCCAGTACGAATGGAACTCACCCGAAATCATCGGCCTGGGCGCGGTGGCGGCCGTGGGCCTGGTGCTCTTCCTGTTCATCGAGCGGCGCGCCGCGGAACCCGTTATTCCGCTGCGGCTGTTTAGCAGCCTGAACTTCACGCTCGCCAATGCGTTGGGCTTCATCGTTGGCTTCGCGATGTTTGGCGGGATCACGTTCCTGCCCCAGTTCCAGCAGTACGTCCAGGGCCAGTCGGCCACCAGCAGCGGCCTGCTCCTGATGCCGATGATGATTGCGGCCATGGCGGTCTCGCTCAGCGGCGGACTGGTGGTCAGCCGCACCGGACACTACAAGCCCCTGCCCGTCATTGGGTCGGCGCTGATGGCCACGGGTCTGTTCCTGTTCTCCACGATGGGCCTGGACACCCCTGCCTGGCAGTCCGGCGTCTACATGGCGATCCTCGGTGCCGGCATGGGCTGCATGATGCAAACCACCAACCTCATCGCCCAGAACAGCGTCCACATCCGGGACATCGGCGCGGCCACCGGTACCAGCACCTTTGCCCGCAACATGGGCGGTTCCCTCGGAATCTCGGTCCTCGGCTCAATCTACGCCGGCAGGCTCGCAGACAGCATGGGCGCCGGCGGGCTGCACCAGAGCGGGCAGATCACCCCGGCGGCCCTCCAGTCCCTCCCGCAGGCAGTTCAGGACCTGTTCAAGACCGCCGTGACCAACGGCATCCAGTCGGTCTTCTTCTTGGCCTCCCTGGTGGCCGCGGCAGGCTTCGTCCTGGCCCTGTTCATCCGGCACGTCCCGCTCCGTGGGCATGCGCCCTCCCCCGCCGAGGCGGCCGAACAGGCAGCTGAAGAACTTGCGGTCTGACGGCGACGCGGGGAGACGGTGAATATTTCGGCGGCCGCACTGGCCGCGGTGCCTGGTGCCCGGGACGCTGCCTGGTCAGCGGGCCCTCATTTTGTCGGGTTCAAAATAGGGCTGGTCGTCCTGGGCATCCTTCTGGTCCTGCGTGCCCGCAGGCGGATTATGGTGCGGCTCAGGGGCATGGGATGGCGCCGGACAGCGATCGTCTGCGCTGCCGCGGCAGTGCTGTTCTACGCCGTCTGGATCTTCTATCTCAGTGGCACCATGCCGTCCGTCACCGTGGCCTACAACTGGTCCACGGCCTGGCTCGCCCTGGATGGATTCGAAGCCCTCGCAGCACTGCTGACCGGTATCTTCCTCTTCAAGGGCAGCAGCTATGCGGCGCTCACGGCGGCCGGCTTTTCCACGAGCCTGTGCATCGATGCCCTGTTCGACGTGACAACCGCAGCGCAAGGGACACCGCTGGTTACTGCAGTGCTGGAAGCTGCCCTGGTTGAACTGCCCTTCGCTGCCCTCTCAGGCATGCTGGCCATCAAACTCCTTACCGCGGGCACGGCCCCGCAGACCGCAGCCGTTGAGGAAGGCCGCCGCAGCTAGCTGTACTCAGTACAGCTAGCTGCCGTGTGATCGCCGGCAGAGGCGCGCCCGTCAGACGGCGATAGTGGCGGATGTGGCCAGCAGGTTGCCGTTCTTGTCCAGGGCTTGCACGGCGACGTACTGGGCCGCGGCGATCGCCATCGAGGTCTCAAACCCGTGCTTCGGGAAGGTGCCGGCCTCGCTGAGCTCCCCGGCGGTGGGGCCGGTGAAGAAGCGCCATTTGTTGATCTCCGTGGCACCGTTCCAGCTCGCGTAGACCTGCATGGTGGACCCGTTGCCCGGCACGGCGGTCAGGTCCGGCAGCGTCTCGGGCTGGGCCGTCCAAGGGCTCCGATAAGCCCGGTAGGATCCGGTGCCCACCCGGCTGGCCTCGTACACGGCGGTGCCGTCCGCCGTGAATTCCGTGACCGCGGGGTCCGTGCCCCAGCCCACCAGCACATTGCCGTTGGGCAGGAACTGAACGCTGCCCATGGCATTGCCCCGGTGTCCTGCATGGTTGAACTGCCGCTGGAGCGTCGCAGTCCTGGCTGTCTCGTTGACGTTGAGGACCAGGCCGCGGGATGTTCCGGTGGTGCCGGCGTCGTAGTGGTTATCGAACATGCTGATGCTGCCGTCCGCCTGCCGGCGCGCATCGTGCTGCCACGCGAACCCGGCGTCGGGTCCCAGGGTGAAGTCGCTCTGCTTTCCGCCCATGCGCCACCGGACGGCCCCGGTGGTGCGGTCCACCAAGTACAGGGTGTGGGTATGGCGGGCGGAGATCAGCAGTGTTCCGCCGTCTGCGTCCACGGAATTCAGGTGGTAGGGATCGAAGGCCTTTGCCGCAGTTGATCCGTCACTGTTGGGATCCTCTTGCGGGCGCAGGTAGGAGTCCGTCAGCGGTATGTGCTCCTGGGCATTCCAGTCCAACAGCACGGCCCCGGTGCGAACGTCCACCTCCTGCACATGGCAGTTGTACATGTAGCCGGCGGCGGGGCCGCCCAGCGCGCTCAAGTCCTGCTGGATGGTTGGGTAGGAAGTCAACAGGGCTGTCCCGTTCGAGGTCAGCGTGAACTCGTGGAGGTCTGCCTGGATCCCGTTTCCGGCCTGGACTTCGTGGATGGTGCGGTAGGCGCTGTCCATGACCACGCCCTTGCCCAGACCGTGGCCGCCGATTCCCGTCCCGGTCCAAAAAGTAAGCACGGGCCGGCCTTCGAACGTCTGCACCCGCAGGTCCATGACGCCCGCGCCTGTCGGCTCCATCCACACCGGTTCGCCGGCGTCATTCATGATGAGCCCGTTGGAGCCGTGCCCCATTGGCCCGGTAAACAACAGCCCGGATGCCGGCGCGGCCGTAGCCCAGCTGGTCACGTGCGGCGCCGTCAGGTGGGTGCTGAGGAACGTTCTGTCCGGTGGGGCGGAGGCTTGCGCAGCAGTGGGCGACGGCGCCGGCGTGGGCTGGGCGCTGGGTCCGGGCTCGCTGCGTGGAGCGGTGGCGAGGGCTGGCAGCAGTCCGGCCTTTGAGATTCCCGCGGTCACCAGGGCCCCTGTACCCACCAGGCCGGCACCGTGGAGGAACCTGCGCCGGCTCACGGTCGGCCAGCCTCTGGGCCCGCCTTCCGCCGGTGTATGGAAAAGTCCTCCGTGTCCGGCCTCGCGTGCCGGATCCTGCTCCACGTCCACGCGTTCAACCTACAGCTGGAGCCTATGCCCCAGCCCCGGCCAACCTATGCATTCGCTGTGACGGCGCCCGGCAGCGGCACCTGCGGTGGCTTACTTCGCCGTCATCCGGTACCGCTCGATCTGCCGCAGCCGCCGCAGGAGGCTGTCGCGCCGCGGGTGCGGGACGGCGTCGGCCGGTTCTGCGGTGAGGTCGATGTGTTTGGTGCCATACTGCCAGAGCAGGAGGTCGTCCATGAGCCGGTCCGGGCCGGGGGAGTAGCGGTGGTCCAGGGCCTTGCGGACCTCGGTGATGCGATTGGCGCTGAGCAGCCCTGCCAGCTGCACGGTCTGGTTGAGGCCGTGGGCGGCCAGGAGTTCCGCAGCCCAGCCCCAGTCGTCGTCCACTTTCCGGTCCACGTGCGGGAGCAGGGTCCGCCAGACGTCGCGGATTCGGTTCGGTGTGAGCGCTGCCGCTCCTTCCCCGTCCAGGTCCCAGAAGCTGCGGACTTCCTCGTACCGTTCGTGGAGGTCGGCGAACGCCGTTTCCACGGTTTCCAGCATGGCGGCGGTGGCGGTGAACTGCCGGTCGAAGTGCGGTGTCCACGCGCGCGGATCCTCCGCCTTGAACCGGATGTCATGCTCAATCTCACTCCAGGCGTGGGCGAAGATGGTCCGGATCTGGCACTCGAAGAAGTAGCTGCCGTTGGGCACGGCATCCGGGTTGAAGACCTGCTGGTACTCCTTGACGGCCTCGTTCTGGATGGTCCGCAGGATCAGGTGCCGGCTGGAATACCCGTACGTGCCGGACTCGATGGACCCGATGTCCTTTTCCCGGTCGCCGCGGCAGTCGAACAATTGCCGCTGGCGCTTGATGATGTTGGCCACCACTGCGTTCTCCGCCGGGAGCTTGGTGATCACCCGGATCCCCACCATGTCATTGAGGGTGCGGAACGGGTCCGGGAACTTGAGCAGCCGCGGGCCTCCGGGCTCCAGCGGTTCCTCGGTCCGCGAGATCTTTTCCCTGAACGACTCCACGGTCTTGGTGCGGCCGCTGACGAACAGCGGCGTCACCTCGGTGCCCTTGAGCATGTCCCTGAGGGTGAGGAGGACATCCCGGGTGATGAGCTTCAGGGCAGGGCGGACGCGCTCGTAGATCTCCACATTGTGCTGTACCGACTCACGCTGCGGCGCGTCAAGACTCTCCCAGTTACTCGGCATAATCCCAGCTTACGGCCGGGGTCCGACAGGAACCCGCCGGTGCAGCTACGTTTCGCCGGCCGAGGTGGAACCGCGCACCACCAGGGAACTTTCCAGGACGAGCTGCGCCTGCTCCAAGGCCTGGCCTTCCATCAGCCGGCGGAGTTGTTCACCGGCCTTCAGGCCCAGGTTCGCTGCGGGCAGGTGCACGCTGGTCAGTCCCGGACTGCT
>Ga0308169_10002890_pt1 | contig 17309 bp, 14 predicted proteins | sample PhyBR1_2_FD_202139 | JGI IMG/M metagenome (GOLD analysis project Ga0308169, IMG submission 202139) | Phyllosphere microbial communities from UC Gill Tract Community Farm, Albany, California, United States - DLSLSB.R1 | ecosystem: Host-associated > Plants > Phyllosphere > Unclassified | place... | reverse complement strand
GCCTGCTCACCGAATGGGGCAAAGTCACCGTGACCTGGTGGAGCCACTCCATCAAGGGCCTGCACCGCAACGACTTCATCATGGCTGCGCGCACCGACGAAGTGGCCAAGACTGCCGAGGGCCGCAAGTAATGCACTTCGATGCGATTGGCCGCGTGCCCGGTGACCCGATCCTCGGGCTGATGGACCTGTATGCCCAGGATGCCAACCCGAACAAGTTCGACCTGGGCGTGGGCGTGTATAAGGACGACCAGGGCCTGACGCCGATTCCCCACTCGGTGAAGCTGGCGGAACAGCGCCTGGTTGAGACCCAGGTGACCAAGACCTACATCGGTGGCCATGGTGACGCGGCTTTCGGCACCCTGATCAGCGAACTGGTGCTCGGTGCCGATTCGGCCTTGCTGCGCGAACGCCGCGCCGGCGCCACCCAGACCCCAGGCGGTACCGGCGCCCTGCGCCTGAGCGCTGACTTTATCGCCCAGAGCCTGCCGGGCCGTGGCGTGTGGCTGAGCAACCCGACCTGGCCGATCCACGAAACCATCTTCGCCAAGGCTGGCCTCAAGGTCAGTCACTACCCTTACGTGGGCAGCGACAATCGCCTGGATGTAGCGGCGATGCTCGCAACCCTGTCGACGGTGCCCAAGGGCGATGTGGTGCTGCTGCACGCCTGCTGCCATAACCCGACCGGCTTCGACCTGACCCAGGATGACTGGCGCCAGGTGTTGCAGATCGTGCGGGAACGTCAGTTGCTGCCGCTGATCGACTTTGCTTACCAGGGCTTTGGTGATGGCCTGGAGCAGGACGCGTGGGCGGTGCGCCTGTTTGCAGCCGAGTTGCCGGAAGTGCTGGTCACCAGTTCCTGCTCGAAGAACTTCGGTCTGTATCGCGACCGGGTCGGCGCACTGATCGTGTGTGCGGCGAATGCCGAAAAGCTCACTGATGTACGCAGCCAACTGGCGAATATCGCCCGCAACCTTTGGTCGACGCCGCCGGATCATGGGGCCGCCGTGGTGGCGACCATTCTCGGTGATACCGAGCTGAAAAAACTGTGGGGCGAGGAAGTCGAGGCCATGCGCTCGCGGATTGCGCACTTGCGCTCCGGGTTGGTGGAAGCCTTGAAGCCCCATGGCCTGGCCGAGAAGTTTGCCCATATCGGCGCGCAGCGCGGGATGTTTTCCTATACCGGTTTGAGTGCCGAGCAGGTCAAGCAACTGCGCGAGAAGCACAGCGTGTATATGGTCAGCTCAGGCCGGGCTAACGTGGCCGGGGTGGATGCGACACGTTTGACGCTGCTGGCCCAAGCTATCGCCGACGTTTCCAACTGAAAACCGCAAGATCAAAAATGTGGGAGGGGGCTTGCCCCCGATGGCGGTGGGTCAGCAAGAAATAAGCTGACTGACCCAACGCTATCGGGAGCAAGCCCCCTCCCACATTTTTAACCGAGTTGGTTTTTAGCCCGTGACCATTTCAGCTTTGAGCTGCGCCTCCCTGGCCTGCGCATCCGCCAACCGATACAGCTCGATATGCCCATCCCAGTGCTCGATCAGCGCCGTGCACGACTCTACCCAGTCCCCGCAGTTGAGGTAATCCACCTCGCCCACTTTGCGAATCTCGGCATGGTGGATATGCCCGCACACCACCCCATGCAGTTCGCGCCTGGTGACTTCGTGGGCAATCGCTTCTTCGAAATCGCTGATAAAGCTCACGGCGGTTTTCACCTTGTGCTTCAGGTACGCCGACAGCGACCAGTAGCCGTAGCCATAGCGCGCACGCCAATGATTGAGCCAACGGTTAAGCGTAAGGGTGAATTCGTAGGCCGAGTCACCGAGGAACGCCAGCCAGCGGTGATAACGGGTGATCACATCGAACTGGTCGCCATGGATCACCAATAGATGCCGGCCATCGGCAGTCACATGCACCGCCTCATCGACCAACTGGATATTGCCCAGGATCAGCTTGGAATAGCGCCGTAAAAACTCATCATGGTTGCCAGTGACGTAGATCACCTCGGTGCCGCGCTTGGCCATGGTCAGCAAGCGACGGATCACGTTGGTGTGCGCCTGGGGCCAATACATGCCGCCGCGCATTTTCCAACCATCGATAATATCGCCCACCAGATAGACCTTGTCGGCGTGGTAGCCCTTGAGAAACTGCGACAAGTGCTCGGCCTGGCAATCCCGGGTGCCCAGATGCACGTCGGAAATCCACAGGGTTCGCACCCTTTGTTTACGGCTGGGCTTGGTGAACTCGGCATGGGTCATGGGCATCCCTCGACGCTGTTTTCGCGAGCTTGCGCCTTGGCGATTAATAGCCCATGACAGCTGTGCGTCAGTCTGATGACAGCGTTCAATGCCCGCAAAGCGTTGTAGACTGGCGCCTTGCCGCCCTGGAGACCGCGATGAGCCCGACCCTCACGCTACGCCACTACCTCGAAGCCCCCATCGCCCACAGCCATGATCATGCGCAGTTGGTGTTCGGCCTGTCCGGGCACCTGGACCTGGAAGTCGATGGCCGTGGCAGCCAGGTACGCGAGAGCAGTGTGATGGTGCTGCCCTTCTCCACCCACCATGCCTGTGGCAGCCGCGATGGCAGCCGCTGCCTGGTGCTGGATGTGCCGACCGAGCATTGGGTGGTGCAATGCCTGGGCGAGCATGCCGATGCCAGTCGCCGCTTGCTGGGGCAACCGGCGCGACTGACGCTGGATCCGCGGCAAAGCCAACTGGTGCAGTGGCTGGCGCACAGCCCGGTGGACGACCCGCTGATCGTCCAGCAAGGTGCGGTACTGTTACTGGCCAGCCTCAATCATCCCCAGGCTCAATCGCAGCCAGGCCGGCGCCTGCCTTATGCAGCGTTCAATGCCCATATCCAGCGCCATGCTGCGCGCCCGTTGCAGGTGGCCGACCTTGCGCGCATCGCCGGGCTTTCCGTGGCGCGCCTGCATGCCCGCTTCATGGCCGAATGCGGGCAAACGCCGATGGATTATCTTCGCAGTCGTCGCTTGCACATGGCGCGGGGACTTTTACGCGGCACACCGCTTGCCATTGGTGAGGTTGCCGAGCGCGTCGGCTACGCCTCGCAAAGCGCATTCAGTGCCGCCATGCTGCGCGAGTTTGGCGCCACGCCCAGCGCCCTGCGTCGGGCCGACTGACAAGAGCCCCACGCTAAAAATCGCGAGGCCGCCGACAGACGCCCGCGAACCAACCCTCTAGACTGCGAGGCTGTTACCCCGTTGGTTCAAGGATCGCAATGACTCCCCGTTCAGCCCTTGGCGCCCTGCATATCGGCGCATTGATGTTTGGCCTCACCGGCGTATTCGGCAAACTGGCGGCGGCCTCCCCTGCCATCATCGTGTTTGGTCGCGCCGCGTTTGCCGTGCTTGCCCTGGCGGTGTTTGCCCGCTTTGCCAGCAACGCGCCCTGGAAGACACTGGAGATGCGCGACTGGCGCCGCCTGCTGGTCAGCGGTGTGCTGCTGGCCGCGCATTGGGTGACGTTCTTCATTGCCGTCAAAGTCGCCGGCGTGGCCGTGGCGACCCTGGGGTTCACCGCCTTTCCGGCCTTTACCGTGATCCTTGAAGGGTTGATCTTCCGCGAGCGCATTCGCGCCAATGAAGTGCTGCTGGTGGTTCTGGTCACCGTTGGCCTGGTGCTGGTGACCCCGGATTTCAACCTCGCCAGCGAAGCCACGGGCGGCCTGCTGTGGGGGATCGCCTCGGGGCTGTTGTTCTCGTTGTTGTCGCTGAACAATCGCGCCAGCTCCGGGCGCATTCCTGCGGTACAGGCTGCGCTGTGCCAGAACGTGGTGGTCGCGGCCTGCCTGCTGCCGGTGGCCGCGCCGGGGCTGGCGGATGTACGTGGGATTGACTGGCTGTGGATCGGGTTGCTGGGGGTGTTTTGTACCGGCCTTGCCCATAGCCTGTTTGTCGCCAGCCTCGCCGTGATCAAGGCGCGCACCGCCTCGGTGGTGTTTGCCATGGAACCTGTCTACGGCATCACCGTGGCCTGGCTGTTGTTTGCCGAAACCCCGACCTTACGCATGTTACTGGGCGGCGCCTTGATCATCGTCGCCATCGTGCTTTCCGGCCTGATGGGCAGCGCCAGCCAGGCCAAGCAGCCGGCGGCTGTCTGACGTCACACAGTACGGTCGTTATGCCCGAGGTGGCGCTGCGGGTCGATCTGATCGCGTACCCGCTGTTTTAGTACCTTGGCCTCGGGAAAGCCGCCGTCGGCTTTGCGTTCCCAAATCTGCGCGCCATCACAGGTGATGCGAAAGGCGCCGCCGGTGGCCGGCTCCAGCGCCACGCGCCCCAGGTCATCGGCAAATGTACTGAGCAACTCCTGGGCCAGCCACGCGGCGCGCAGCAACCACTGGCACTGGGTGCAATAAGTGATAATGATCTCGGGTTTGCTTGCGGACATAATTTAAGCGGCTCCTGACATGACGGGCCCAGCGAATCGAGTGGCTATAATAGCGGCCTTTATCGCCCAGCCTCGAGATTGATGATGCGCCGCCTGTTGTCCTGCCTGCTCCTGTGCCTTGTCCCCCTGCTTGCCGAAGCCTTGGAAACATCACGCCCCAAAATCGGCCTGGTGCTGTCCGGTGGTGCCGCCCGTGGCCTGGCGCATATCGGTGTGCTCAAGGCCCTTGAGGAACAGGGCATCCATATTGATGCGATTGCCGGCACCAGCATGGGTGCGGTAATTGGCGGGCTGTACGCATCGGGCTACAAGATCGACGAACTGGAGAAGCTGGCGCTGGGCATCGACTGGCAACAGGCCCTGTCGGACGCCCCACCACGCGAAGACGTACCGTTTCGGCGCAAACAGGACGACCGGGACTTTCTGGTCAAGCAGAAACTCAGTTTCCGCGACGACGGCAGCCTGGGCCTGCCACTGGGTGTGATCCAGGGCCAGAACCTGGCGCTGCTGCTGGAAAGCATGTTTGCCCACAGCAGCAACACGCGCAACTTCGACAAGCTGCCGATCCCGTTCCGCGCGGTGGCCACCGACATCACCACCGGCGAAAAAGTCGTGTTCAGCAAGGGTCACCTGCCCCAGGTGATACGCGCCAGCATGTCGATCCCCGCCGTGTTCGCCCCGGTGGAACTGGACGGCCGCCTGCTGGTGGACGGCGGTATGACCGACAACATCCCGTTGGATGTGGCGCGGGAGATGGGCGTCGATATTGCCATCGTGGTCGACATCGGCACCCCGCTGCGCTCGCGCAAGCAATTGGCGACCGTGGTGGACGTGCTCAACCAGTCCATCACCCTGATGACCCGGCGCAATTCCGAGGAGCAACTCAAGGCTCTGAACCCCAAGGATGTGCTGATCCAACCGCCTCTGGCCGCTTATGGCGTGACCGACTTCGGCCGCGCCAAAGACATGATCGACGCCGGTTACCGCGCCACCCGCGCCCTCGATGTGCGCCTGGCGAACCTGCGGCCGGTCGAGCCTATCGACGCGCAACTGGTGGCTGCGCGCACGCCGGGCGAGCGCACCCCGGTGATCACCGCCATCAAGGTGGAGAACGACTCCAAGGTCAGCGACGACGTGATCCGCTATTACATCCGCCAGGGGCTGGGAGAACCGTTGAACCTGGGCCGCCTGCAGTCGGACATGGGCACGTTGTACGGTCTGGATTACTTCGAGCAGGTGCAATACCGCGTGGTCAAAAAAGGCCAGGACAACACCCTGGTGATCAGCGCGCGGGGCAAGCGCAGCGGCACCGACTACCTGCGCCTGGGCTTGAACCTGTCGGATGACATGCGTGGCGACAGCGCGTTCAACCTTGGTGCCAGCTATCGAGTGAACGGCATCAACCGCCTCGGCGCGGAGTGGCTGACGCGGGTGCAGATCGGTGATCGACAGGAGCTGTACAGCGAGTTCTACCAACCGATGGACACCGGCTCACGCTACTTCGTCGCGCCTTATATCAGAGCCGAGGCGCAGAACGTTGAGCTGATCCTGGACAACGACCCCATCTCCGAATACCGCCTGGAACGCTATGGCTTCGGCTTGAACGTAGGACGCCAGATCGGCAACAGCGGCGAAATCCGCTTCGGCGTAGGTGAGGCGTGGGGCAAGGCGGATGTGCGTATCGGCGAGCGCGACCTGCCGAGCGTGAGTTTCAGCGAAGGGTTCTATGAGCTTAAATATTCCTTCGACTCCCTCGACAACGTCTACTTCCCGCACAGCGGCGAAGACATAGGCCTGGCCTTTCGCGAATTCGAACCCGGGTTGGGTTCGGACCAGCGCTACCGTCAGTGGGAGTTCAAACTGGACAAGGCCATGAGCCATGGCCCGGACACCCTGATACTCGGCGGTCGTTATGGACGCACGCTGGATAATTCCGATGTGGTGATCTCCAGCTTCCTGCTGGGTGGGGCGCGGCAATTGTCGGGCTTTCGCCAGGATGCGATTTCGGGCCAGAACATCAGCCTGATGCGCGCGGTGTACTTCCGCCGGCTGACCCCACGCTCGTACCTGCCACTGGACTTCCCGTTGTACCTGGGTGCCTCACTGGAACGGGGCCGGGCGTGGAACAACGACAATGAATTCGACAGCGGCTATATCAATGCCGCGAGTATTTTCCTGGGGTTTGATACACCACTGGGGCCGCTGAATTTCAGCTATGGGTTCAATGATGATAATCAGAAGGCGGTGTACCTGAACCTGGGGCAGACTTTTTAGACTTCAGCACACATTAAATGTGGAGGGGCTTACCCTAATGTCTGTAGGAGCGAGCTTGCTCGCGAAAAACCCATAGGCGCCGCGTTTATTCAGGAAACACGCGTTATCGTTGACGTTTTTCGCGAGCAAGCTCGCTCCTGCGGACATCTTGAATCAGGACTTTTCCAGGTTCGCCAGAATGTGCTCATGCACACGCATGCACACGCGCAGATCCTCTTCATTCACCCCAACGAACAGCTCATGACGCAAGGCCGTAGCGATGGTCTCGATCTGGTCGATCAACGGTTGAGCGGTATCACACAACAAAATGCGTTTGGCGCGGCGGTCTTCCACCACGGCCTGGCGTTGCACCAGGCCCTGGCCTTCCAGGCTGTCGAGCAGGCGCGCCAGGGTCGGCCCTTCAACGCCGACACTTTGTGCCAGTTCACGCTGGGTAGGTGCTTCGACAAAACGGGCCAGATGCAGCAGCACCAGCCAGCGCGCCTGGGACAAACCCAGCCCCGCCAAGCGGCGGTCCAGTTCGGCGCGCCAACCTCGGGACATTTGCGCCAATTGCATGCCAAAACGGTGTTGATCGGTTAACGGCATAAAAAACTCATGTTTAAGACTGAAAATAAAATGTGGCTAATTATTAGTCAGCTAAGCATGAGCCATGCCAGTAGGCAAGGCCCGGTATGTACTGATTCGTTACATTGTCGTAATTGCCACACTAAATTTCGAATTCCGACTGCAAAGCGGCCCGCACGCAGTACAAAACACCCTCGGGAACACGTCCGGTGAACAACGGAGCGATTTCCACCACAGGTGGCAATTCGCCTTCTCCGTCGAGGAAGGCGTCCTGGATTTCGCCGAGTAAATCCTCAGGCAAATCAAGGGCCTGCTCCAGCGACAACTGTTGCTTGCCAATGGCTTCGGCGAGCAGGGTATACACGTTTTTTTCCGAGCATTGCAGTTGGCCGGCGATCTGGATCGGGGTCATGCCAGCGCGGGCCAGGCTGATCAGTTCGTGGCGAATATCGGCGATTTCCTTCGGCGCTTCTGCCTGGCCGCCGAGCACTTCGAGGAAGGCCTGGCCGTAACGCTCCAGCTTGCGCGCACCCACGCCACTGACCCGAGCCATCTCGGCCATGGTGGTGGGTTGCTCGCGGAGCATTTCCAGCAAGGTGGAGTCGGGGAAGATAACGTAGGGCGGCACGCTGTGTTCCTGCGCCAGTTTGCGCCGCAGGGTACGCAACGCCTCCCACTGCTCGCGCTCCTCGCCCCGCACCAACTGGCTGGCCTGGCTGGTGCTGCTGCTTTTGGCGCTGGTCTGCGGCTTGAGGTCACGGCGCAGTTCCAGGCTGACTTCACCCTTGAGCAACGGCCGGCAACTGTCGTTCAGGCGCAGACCGCCATAGCCTTCGATATCAATGTCGACGAGGCCACGGGCAACCATCTGGCGAAACAGCGAACGCCATTCGCCCTCGGCCCGGGCCTTGCCGACACCATAGACCGACAGTTTCTCGTGGCCGAAGCTGCGGACTTTTTCGTTGTCCTTGCCGAGCAACACATCCACCAGATGGCCCACGCCATAGCGCTGGCCAGTGCGATAGATCGTCGACAACGCCTGGCGGGCCGGTTCGGTAGCGTCCCAGGTTTGCACGCCGTCGATGCAGTTGTCGCAGTGGCCGCAGGGTTGCGGCATGTCTTCGTCGAAATACGCCAGCAGCGTCTGACGGCGGCAGCGGGTTTCTTCGCACAACGAAAGCATGGCGTCGAGCTTGTGCTGCTCCAGACGCTTGTGACGCTCGTCACCTTCGGAGTTCTGCAGCATCTGCTTGAGCATCACCACGTCCTGCAGGCCATAGACCATCCAGGCATCCGCCGGCAGGCCATCACGGCCGGCACGTCCGGTTTCCTGGTAATAGGCCTCAAGGGACTTGGGCAGGTCCATGTGCGCCACGAAACGCACGTTGGATTTGTCGATGCCCATGCCGAAGGCGATGGTCGCCACCATGATCAGGCCTTCCTCGTTCAGGAAGCGTTTCTGGTGCGCAGAGCGCGTTTCATTGGGCAGGCCGGCGTGGTAAGGCAGCGCCGGGTAGCCTTGCTCGCACAGGAACGCAGCAACTTCATCGACCTTCTTGCGGGACAGGCAGTAGACAATACCCGCATCGCTGCGCCGCTCGGACAGGAACGCGAGCAACTGCTTGCGTGGCTGCTCCTTGGGCACGATGCGGTAGAAGATATTCGGCCGGTCAAAGCTGGACAGGAAGCGCTCGGCATTCTGCAAATGCAGGCGCTCGACGATCTCTTCACGGGTACGTTTGTCGGCGGTGGCGGTCAGGGCGATGCGCGGCACGTCGGGGAACAGCTCCGCCAATTGACCAAGCTGCAGGTATTCGCGGCGAAAATCGTGGCCCCACTGCGATACACAGTGGGCTTCGTCGATGGCGAACAGGGCGATTTCCAGGCTCTGCAAAAAGGCCAACATGCGTGGCTGCACCAGACGCTCCGGCGCCAGGTACAACATCTTCACTTCACCGCGCTTGATTCGTGCGGCCAGGTCGCGCTGCTGCTCGGCGCTGAGAGTGGAGTTCAGGGAAGCGGCGGCGACGCCCAGCTCTTCGAGGGTGGCAACCTGATCGTCCATCAACGCGATCAGCGGCGACACCACCACCGCCAGGCCGTTGCGCAACAGCGCAGGTACCTGGAAGCACAGCGACTTGCCGCCACCGGTAGGCATCAGCACCAGGGCATCGCCGCCGCTGGCCACGCGCTCAATGCTCGCACCCTGGCGGCCACGAAAACTGTCGTAGCCGAAGATGTCCTTGAGGACGCGTTGAGCCTGCTCGAGCATGTAAAACTCCAAAATGGTGCCGAAATCCCTCTGTACAGGCTGGCCGAAAAAATACGCTTTCACGGAAAATAATCCGTAAGCGAAGTTTTCCCGGATTGGCGCTAAGCCTGCAGGGGCATCACAAAACGCGGCAGTATACCCGAGCGTCATCGGCCAAAGGGCGCGACTGACGAATAGACGCCTGCTCTAAAACCGGGCAAATATGCCGTGCGGCTGGCCTGGGCGCTCAAGAAAGCCTAGAATTCAGCATCGTTTATTCCCAAGGTAGCCCTTCAATGTCCCGGACCGTGAATGGATCGACGCGCTGTTCGCTGAAGAGCCTCATTACAGCGACGCCGCCCAGCGCGAAGAGATCGAATCCACCCTGATCGCCCTCAAGGCCCACATTGCGCGCCAACTGGCCTCCGACGAAGAGTTCGAGCTGCCATGCGACCTCGACCTGGGCGACGACCCGGACGACTCCGACCTGCGCGGCTGGTGCATCGGTTTCATGGAAGGCGTGTTCCTGCGTGAAGCCGCCTGGTTCGAAACCGCCGAAGAAGAAGTCAGCGAAATGCTCCTGCCGATCATGGTCGGTTCGGGCCTGTTCGAAGAAGAAGCAGAGTTCTCCGACATCGCCGCCGATGCCAACCTGATGGACGACATGATCGTGCAGATCCCGGAAGCCCTGACCGCGCTGTACCTGCTGTGCAACGCGCCTGACGAAAAACCGGCGATCCTCAAGCCACGTCACCACTGAGTCGCTTGCCCGTGGCACCCATGGGCGACCGCTCACTGCTCCTGCGCTACGTACTGCTGGCCATCGGCTGGCTGAGCGTAGCGCTGGGAGTGATTGGCATTTTCCTGCCGGTATTGCCGACCACGCCCTTTCTACTGCTGGCCGCCGCCTGCTTCGCTCGAAGCTCCCCGCGGTTCTATCACTGGCTGGTGGAACACCCACGGCTGGGCCCATGGATTCGTGATTACCTGGATGGCAACGGCATTCCACTCAAGGGCAAGGTGTACGCCATTGGACTGATGTGGCTGAGCATCGCGCTGTCCTGTTACCTGGTGCCGTTGCCGTGGGCTCGCGGCTTCATGCTGACCAGCGCCGTGCTGGTGACGATCTACATCCTGCGCCAGAAAACCCTGCCTCCGCGCTGAATGCACCTGCGACATTAGATCCCACGCGACCTTGGTCGACACTGACTAACAACAGGCATCATGCGAGACTGTCCAACCGGGCCCGGAATGCCCGGGTGTTCTTATGCTCGGAGTTACCATGACGCTGTCCAGCGGGCTGATCGCCGCCGTTGCCCTGGCCTATATGGCCATTATGTTTGCAATCGCCTTTTACGGTGACCGCCGCCATGCGCCGCTGCCACCGCGGGTGCGTGCGTGGGTCTATAGCTTGTCGCTGGCGGTGTACTGCACCAGTTGGACGTTCTTTGGAGCAGTAGGCCAAGCCGCCGAGCAGCTGTGGGCATTTTTACCGATCTACCTGGGGCCGGTGCTGTTGCTGGTGTTGGCGCCTTGGGTGCTGCAGAAGATGATCCTGATCAGCAAGCAGGAAAACATCACCTCCATCGCCGACTTTATCGCCGCTCGCTATGGCAAATCCCAATCCCTGGCGGTGGTGGTCGCGCTGATCTGTCTGGTCGGTGTGCTGCCCTATATCGCGCTGCAACTCAAAGGCATCGTGCTGGGCGTAAACCTGTTGATCGGCGCCGGCCCCGACACCACCGGTACCCGGGCTCAGGACACGGCCTTGATCGTATCGCTGGTGCTGGCGCTGTTTACTATCGTGTTTGGTACGCGCAACCTCGATGCCACCGAACACCACCGGGGCATGGTGCTGGCGATTGCCTTTGAGTCTTTGGTCAAGCTGTTCGCATTTCTCGCGGTCGGTGCGTTTGTGACCTACGGCTTGTACGACGGTTTCGGCGATCTGTTCAGCCAGGCCATGCTCGCGCCGCGCCTGGAGGAATACTGGAAAGAAACCATCAACTGGCCGTCAATGGTGGTGCAGACTGGCGTCGCCATGATGGCGATCATCTGCCTGCCCCGGCAATTCCATGTGACCGTCGTTGAGAATATTGACCCGCAGGACCTGCGCCTGGCCAAGTGGGTATTCCCGGCGTACTTGATCCTCGCCGCGTTGTTCGTGGTACCGATCGCCCTGGGCGGCAAAATGCTGTTGCCCGGTTCGGTGCTGCCCGACTCCTACGTGATCAGCCTGCCGATGGCCCAGGCCCACCCGGCCCTCGCCGTGCTGGCGTTCATCGGCGGGGCTTCGGCAGCCACCGGCATGGTCATTGTGGCCAGCATCGCGTTGTCGACCATGGTCTCCAACGACATGCTGTTGCCCTGGTTGCTGCGCCGCTCCAGCGCCGAGCGGCCGTTCGAAGTGTTCCGCCACTGGATGCTCTCGGTACGCCGGGTGAGCATTGTGATCATTCTGCTGCTGGCCTACGTGAGCTACCGCCTGCTGGGCTCGACCGCCAGCCTGGCCACTATCGGCCAGATCGCTTTTGCCGCCGTGACCCAACTGGCCCCGGCGATGCTCGGTGCGCTCTACTGGAAGCAGGCCAACCGGCGCGGTGTATTTGCCGGTCTGGCCGCCGGTACATTCCTGTGGTTCTACACCTTGGTCCTACCGGTGACGGCGAAAAGCCTTGGCTGGTCGCTCAGCCTTTTCCCCGGCCTGACCTGGATGCACTCCCACCCATTCGGGCTGTCGGTGACGTCGCTGACCTTGGGCACCGTGTTCTCCCTGGCGGGCAACTTCACCCTCTTCGTTTGGGTATCGATGCTGTCGCGCACGCGGGTTTCCGAGCACTGGCAGGCCGGCCGGTTTATCGGCCAGGAAATCAACCAGCGCGCCAATGCTCGTTCCATGTTGTCGGTGCAGATCAGCGACCTGCTCAGCCTGGCTGCACGTTTCGTCGGCGAAGAACGTGCCCAGCAGAGCTTCATTCGCTTTGCCTATCGCCAGGGTAAAGGCTTCAACCCCAACCAGAATGCCGACAACGATTGGATTGCCCATACCGAGCGTTTGTTGGCCGGCGTACTCGGCGCCTCCTCGACGCGGGCAGTGGTGAAAGCCGCGATCGAAGGGCGGGAAATGCAGCTGGAGGACGTAGTACGCATCGCCGACGAAGCCTCCGAGGTGCTGCAATTCAACCGCGCCCTGCTGCAAGGCGCTATCGAGAACATTACCCAGGGCATCAGCGTGGTGGACCAGTCGCTCAAGCTGGTGGCCTGGAACCGGCGCTACCTGGAGCTGTTCAACTACCCGGACGGTTTGATCAGCGTCGGCCGGCCGATTGCTGACATCATCCGCTACAACGCCGAGCGCGGTCTTTGCGGGCCTGGCGAAGCGGAAGTGCATGTGGCGCGCCGCCTGCACTGGATGCGCCAGGGCCGCGCGCACACCTCCGAGCGCCTGTTCCCCAATGGCCGGGTGATCGAGTTGATCGGCAACCCCATGCCCGGTGGTGGTTTTGTCATGAGTTTCACCGACATCACCGCGTTCCGCGAAGCCGAACAGGCACTGACCGAGGCAAACGAAGGCCTGGAACAACGAGTGACCGAGCGCACCCATGAGTTGTCGCAGCTCAACGTGGCGCTGACCGACGCCAAAGGCGTGGCCGAATCTGCCAGCCAGTCGAAGACCCGGTTCCTGGCGGCGGTCAGTCATGACCTGATGCAACCCTTGAACGCGGCGCGGCTGTTCTCCGCCGCCCTCTCCCACCAGCACGACGGCCTGTCCGACGAGGCGCGGCAACTGGTACAGCATCTGGACAGCTCGTTGCGCTCGGCCGAAGACCTGATCAGCGACTTGCTGGATATCTCGCGCCTGGAAAACGGCAAGATCAATCCACAACGCCAGCCCTTTGTACTCAATGAGCTATTTGACACCCTGGGCGCAGAATTCAAGGCGCTGGCCCATGAGCAAGGCTTGCGCTTCCGTTGGCGCGGCAGCCGCCTGCGAGTGGACAGCGACATCAAGTTGCTGCGGCGGGTGTTGCAGAACTTTCTGACCAATGCCTTCCGTTATGCCGACGGGCCCGTGCTGCTGGGCGTACGTCGACGTCAGGGCGAACTGTGCCTGGAAGTATGGGACCGCGGCCCGGGCATTCCGCCGGACAAGCAAAAAGTGATCTTCGAAGAATTCAAGCGCCTGGACAGCCACCAAACCCGCGCCGAGAAAGGCCTGGGCCTGGGCCTGGCGATTGCCGACGGCCTGTGCCGAGTGCTGGGCCATCGCCTGAGCGTGCGCTCGTGGCCGGGCAAGGGCAGCGTGTTTAGCGTGTGCGTGCCGCTGGCGCGCAACCAGGCCAGCCCGCAGCCAAAAGCCGCCGTAGAGAACGGCCTGCCCCTGAGCGGTGCGCGGGTGCTGTGCGTGGATAATGAGGAAAGCATCCTGATCGGTATGCGCAGCCTGCTGACACGCTGGGGCTGCGAAGTCTGGACCGCCACCGACCAGGCCCAGTGCGCAGCGCTGCTGGCCGACGGTATGCGACCGCAACTGGCGCTGGTGGATTATCACCTGGACCACGGCGAAACCGGCACCGAACTGATGGGCTGGCTGCGAGCGCAATTGGCCGAGCCAATTCCCGGCGTGGTGATCAGTGCCGACGGACGCCCGGAGATGGTGGCGCAGGTGCATGGCGCGGGGCTGGATTACCTGGCCAAGCCGGTGAAGCCGGCGGCGTTGAGGGCTTTGTTGAGCAGGCATCTACCTCTGTAGGAGCGAGCTTGCTCGCGAAAAACGTCAACGATAAAGCGTATTTCCTGAATAAACGCGGCGCCTATGGGGTTTTCGCGAGCACGCTCGCTCCTGCAAATCGGGAGCAAGCCCCCTCCCACATTTGGCCCCACGTCTATTCGGGGAGATGCGCCACACCATCCGAATCTGTCATCGCTCGCTCCAGCAAATCCGCCGGAAGGCTCTTGCTGGCTCGGGCACCGAGCAACCTTAACTGCTCGGTACGGCTGACCAGATTCCCACGCCCGTCCGTCAATTTGTTGCGCGCCGCACTGTAAGCCTTGTCCAACTGCTGCAACCGATTGCCCACCTCGTCCAGGTCCTGGATAAACAACACGAACTTGTCGTACAGCCAACCGGCACGCTCGGCGATTTCCCGGGCGTTCTGGCTCTGACGCTCCTGCTTCCACAGGCTGTCGATCACCCGCAGGGTGGCGAGCAAGGTGGTGGGGCTGACAATCACGATATGGCGATCGAAGGCTTCCTGGAACAAATTCGGTTCAGCCTGTAAGGCCGCGGAAAAAGCCGCCTCGATCGGTACGAACAGCAGAACGAAATCCAGGCTGTGCAAACCTTCCAGGCGCTTGTAGTCCTTGCCGGCCAAGCCCTTGACGTGATTGCGCAAGGACAGCACATGCTGCTTCAACGCCGCCTGGCCAATCACTTCGTCATCTGCCGCGACGTACTGTTGATAGGCGGTCAAGCTGACCTTGGAGTCGACCACCACCTGCTTGTCGCCCGGCAACATGATCAGCACGTCCGGCTGGAAGCGCTCGCCATCCGGGCCCTTGAGGCTGACCTGGGTCTGGTATTCGCGGCCTTTTTCCAGGCCCGCGTGTTCCAGCACCCGCTCAAGAATCAGTTCCCCCCAGTTGCCCTGGGTTTTCTGCCCCTTGAGGGCGCGGGTCAGGTTGGTGGCTTCGTCCGACAGGCGCAGGTTCAGTTGCTGCAGGCGCTCAAGCTCCTTGGCCAGGGAGAACCGCTCACGGGCTTCGTTTTGATAGCTTTCTTCAACGCGCTTTTCGAACGACTGGATGCGCTCCTTGAGCGGGTCGAGCAACTGGCCCAGGCGTTCCTGGCTGGTTTCGGCGAAGCGCTGTTCACGCTCGTCGAAGATTTTACCGGCAAGCTCGGCGAACTGAGCACGCAGTTCGTCCCGCGAGCCTTGCAGGTCAGTGAGGCGCTGCTGATGGCTCTCCTGTTGCTCGCGCAATTCCGCGCTCAAGGCTGCGGCCAAGGCATCGAGACGGCGCAGTTCGGTTTCCTTGGCGCTGCGATCGAGGTTCCAGGCATGGGCGGCATCGCGGGCGTTATCGCGATCGATCTGCAACAGTTCGACTTCGCGGCCCAGTGCCGCCAGGTCGGCTTGCTTGGCAGCATTGGCCTGGCTCAGGTCGCTGATTTCATCGCGACTGGCGTCCAGCTGGGCGGCGAGCCCTTCCTGGGCCAGTTGCGCGTTTGCCAGGCGTTCTTCCAGCAGTTCCCAGCCGGTGTTGCGCGCGTTCAAGCGCCGCTGAATCTGCCAGCACAGCGCCAATAAAGGTACGGCTGCGCCAACAAGCCCCAAGGCAATACTGGTCCAGTCAAAAACCATAGCCATTTCTGCCATCACCAAAAAAGATCAAGGGTAACCAAGCACAGGGCGCGAAGACAGCTCAGTCTTCGACCTGGCCCAGTTCACGCTGGGCGCGACGATCGCCGGCGCGAGCGGCCGAGCGTAATAGATCATGACCAATGCGCCGATCACGGGCGTTTCCGCACTCACGGCACATCAGCTGGCCGAGACGACTCTGTGCGGCCACCACGCCTTCCCGGGCAGGCTGCTTGAGCAAGCGCCCAGCGAAGTGCTTGACGTTGCGGCTCTGGCCCAGACGCGGGCTGTCGAGCAGCCACAGAGCGACCTTCAAGGAAAAACGCTTGGGTGCGGTAACAGTTTGAGTAGTGTCGGTAACAGAAGGTGATACTGAGCGAAACTTCATAAAGCACTGTGGGACAGAACGGAAGGCGCGCCACTCTACTCTTTTTTTCGTACAGGTAAAGCTGAAAAAAACCTGCACGCCCGTCCTAGAGCAAGCGCTTGGGACAATCCACAGAAGCTGTGGATAACTCAGTGGACAACCCTCCTCGAACTCGCGCAAAGGCCCATGGAACGGGGCCCCCGGTCAAACTGACGATTTTTTCACCAATAAAAAAAAGCCAGATTTTTCATTGACTTAAATTTTGATTACAGGCAAATGGGCGCCCTTCGCGGTGAGTGGCAGGAGGGTTACACATGCCGCAACCAATGTGCACAAGTAACTATTCAAGGGTTATATCGCCGGCGTTTTTTGATTCAACACGCGTTAAACATGTTACTGCCAGGACAAACCCAGGGGCTTTTCAAATCTGTCCCGGCTCGCCACACTGCGCCACCGTCAATGCAACTTTGTAGGGCCGATGAAAGGAATTCTGCTTTTCGCCATGCTGCTGTTGGCCATCTGCGCGACATCGTTGGGAATCAATGCCGCGCTACCCTCTCCGGATGGCGCGTTGTTCGCCATCGCGATTTTGCTCTCGGCCGCCTTTACCGCCGCGAGCCTGTGTATCGAACTGAGTGACGGCCGGATCAATGATCTGCACGAGGTCATGAAACTGATCGAGACCGGCCAGTCCTTGCGCCTGACGCTCGCCGCCTACGCACTGGGCTGCGCCCTCGCTGCGTCTGTGACCGTATTGGTCTATCGTGGACTGCTCGGCGGCTGATTGAAGTTTTTTGCCAACCCCCTTCCCTTCCCTGTTTCATTCCGTTACTATCCGCGGCGTTAGTACCAAGCTGAAAGTCAATTCTGGTCGAACAAGTCCCCTGAACCACACGGGATCGACCACCTCGATGGTTTCCAGGTATCGCTTGCGACGACACTGCCTTTGAACAAGCAAAGGGTGTCGCGAAGTTTACATACTCTGACCGAACCAACCTGCAAATTGATCAGGATCTTCACCCCGGGCCCAGAACCTTTGCCCCTGTTGTGTTGCCTGCCCTCCTAAGTACC
>Ga0308169_10002888_pt1 | contig 17312 bp, 16 predicted proteins | sample PhyBR1_2_FD_202139 | JGI IMG/M metagenome (GOLD analysis project Ga0308169, IMG submission 202139) | Phyllosphere microbial communities from UC Gill Tract Community Farm, Albany, California, United States - DLSLSB.R1 | ecosystem: Host-associated > Plants > Phyllosphere > Unclassified | place... | reverse complement strand
CGTTCCTTGTAAGCAGGACTGGCTCGACGCCATTTGTCTTCGGCAGCTTCGAGATCCTTCGAGATACGTTTACCGAGACTCTCGCAGTGTTCTCGAGAGAAGTTGAAGAGAATAGCGGGAAGTTGGTTCTGAGCGTTGAGATCGGCGAGAAGGGGAGTGAAGAGGGAGTTGAACTGGTCTTCGTCGGCGTTCTCGATGAGCTCCTCGGAAGTACTGAGGGAAGCCTTGAGGGGATCTTCGAGGACGGCAACTGTTCGGCGGAAACGAGATGTAGGATCGCTGTAGTTGGGCTCTTGACGCCATTCGAGTAGAATACGCTTGAGTTCGGTCTCGTACTTGATGACATCTCGGATCGCGATGATGGGAGTCGAAGCGAAGTACTTGCGGGGCTTTAGTTTCGAGTCGAGGTCCTGGTCGACAGCAGACATCGCCTTCCAAAGAGCGAGGCAGTCTCGAGGTTCGAGAGCGAGATCCTCAGGAAGCTCGGGATCTCCGAGACCAAGGGCAGCGATAGGGTGAACGGGAGCGAAAATTGTTGGTCGTGATCGGTACTCGTCGAGAGGTCCGATGGTCTTGACTGGCCATTCGGTAAGTTGAGGAGCGTAAGCGAACTTGCGAAGAGCGTTGAATCGATGAGTGCTGCGGAGGAATTTCTATTTTAGCGAAGCATTCTGGGATAACCGAAAAGGAGAAACGCTTACTGAATGACGAGGGAGTATTTGCGACCACATCGTTCCTCGACTGACTCGAGCCATCCCGAGAATCGCTCAGGAGCTCCGACAGTAGCGGAAAGACCGATGATGGGAGCAGGGTTCATGAGCAAAACTTGCTCCCACATACCACTTCCCTCCTCTGCGACAGCGTGAATCTCATCGACAATGACTCGGCGAATGCGAGGGGTCCAAATCCTGGCGAGAGCGGGGTTGAGCAACATCTCCGAGAAGACTTGAGGAACAGTGACGAGAATTTGACAGTTTTGAGGGTTGTTGACTCTGTAGATCAAGGAAGTTCATCGTCAGCAAAGGTCACGAGGAGATAGCAAGATTGAAGAAGACGAACCGGTAATCACCGGTGTGAACAGCCCAAAGAGATTGACCAGCAACTTCTTTCGAGAAACGAGCGAAACATTCGGCAGCGACTTGATTGACCAAAGCCTTCGAAGGAGCGACATAGACAACTATAGAGAGAGGCCAGGGTCAGTTCGGCGTTCTCGCGCTAGGCATGGAAATGATAGCGTACCAACCCCTTCATCAGACTCGCGAAGAACACGTTCCATGGCGGCGAAGGAGATAAAAGTCTTTCCGGATGAAGTAGGAGCGACGATGAGGATCGATTCGTCGGCATCGATCTTGTCGAGGACGTCACGTTGCCAGGCATCGGGGGAGAAGTCGACACTGTAAGACGAAGCGTGAGTGAATCGTCCAGTCTTCGAATCTGAGAATAGAGACTGACCGAGGATCAGGCTTGCTGTCGAGTTCTCGAACCATGAACTCTCCGAGATTGCGAAGTTGCCAGTCCAAGGGGTGTTCGTCGATCTCCATCCAATCGTAGAGAGGTTCGTCTTCCTCCTTGTCGATGAGAGAGCAGTAATGGAAAGTAAGCTTGTCACGAACATCCTTCTCCTTCTTGACGGGAGCTGCGGCATCTTCCTTCTTCTGCAAATGGATGGGCGGGAAGACGACGTCAGCAGCGTTCTCTCGATTCGAGAGACGAGAATGGAGCTCACCTTGGTTTGAGCAGCTTTACTTCCAGGTTTAGCGGCACCCTTCTTCTTCTTTCCATCATCATCTCCCTTACTCTTCTTGCTCTTCTTATCATCATCTCCGTCGGATCCAAGACCAGCAAACTTGATGCCTTCAGGAACGAGGCAACCGAGACCCATCACCTCGAGAGTGTTGACCAAAGCCTTTCCTTGCTTCTCGTTGATGACCACCGATCCCGTACCTTCCTCAACACTCTTGACGTACTTTTGAAGAAGAGGAGTAGCAGTTCGAGCGAGGTAAACTCGGTATTGATCCTTAACGTCTTCGGCTTCACGTCGTTCGTCGGCGATCCACTTGCGAAGTTCGAGATCGAGGCGCTTGATAGTCATCTCAGTTCCGAGCCAAGGGTCGTTTGATCGCTTGTTCTTGAGGTAAGAGTTGAGTTGAGCGATTTGACCGGGAAGAGGGAGAGGCTTGAGATCTTCGAGACGTTCAACCCACCACTTGTAGTTGAGGAGACCTTCTTCTTGTTGCTTCTTGACAGCGTTGTCGGCGATGAGCTTCTCTCGACTGTTGAGGGCTTTGGGTTTCTCCGCCTTCTTTCCACCTCGTTCCGATCCAGTTGGCGTAGCTGCACCAGATCCAGCGGGAGTGTTTGCACTTGATCGAGCGGCCTTCGAAGCAGCGGCAGCCTTCTCCTTGATAGCGGAAGCTGATCGTTTGCCGACGGCAGGAATGACCTGCTGTTTGAGGGTTCCTCCGAGAGCTCCAGTCAATGAAGCTGCTGATTTCTGCATTTGCGCCATGAACCTCTGATCTTTCCTGTCTCGCTTTCTCTTCTCCCTGAGGTCGAGTACTGGGGGAGGAGGTCCACCGAGATGAGTAGGAAGTGTAGGTTTCGGGTTGACCCATCCTCGTTCGTCATCGAAGACTGACTCTTTGTCGAGCTTGTTGGCGAGCTTGTTGGGTAAGGTCGCGAGGGTAGAGTCTGCGTTGACAGAAACATTGACGGAAGAGAGGTGAGCGGTGAAGATAGGGGAATCGTATTCGAGGACTGAATCTTCGACGATGGGAGCAGGGAGTTCGGGGAGATCGGTCGATTGCGAGGGAATGGCGGATCGGAGGGCAGAGAAGTCGGGGGCGGCAGAGGGTGAAAGTTTCGACCAGAGACTGTCGAGTCGAGAAGCGGCGTCCGAGCCGAGGAGGTCGGTAAAGGCGGGAGCATCTTGCGAGGATCCGAGAACGTCGAGGAGGAGGAGGAAGAAGATTCGACCATCGAAGTCGAGTTCAGGGAGTGCATCGGTGGAATCGGAAAGAGAATCGACAGCAGCGCCAGTGGCTGAATAGAAAGCGGCGAGGAAAGGTTCGAGGACTGTCATGATTTCGGCTGATGGTTTGGGAATGCGTTGAGCTCGAGATCGAAGAGGAAGGGTTGGGAGAAGGTAAGCATGGGCGAGGTAAAGCTGGAGAAGGGCAGAGGCGTGGGGAATGGAGGAAGAGGCGGAGAGGAAAGTAGAAGCGGCAGAATCGAGGATATCGTCGAGACTGGATGAGGAAGCAGGTTTGGAGACTGAAGGAAGGGCGAGTTTCGCCGAGTCGAGACTTGATCGAGCAGCGTCGGTAGCAGAAGTGATGTTTGCTGGTAAGGGTTCGACTGATCCCTTGACGACATCGTAGAAGTAAGAGTTGATCTTCGTGTCGGTGAATTCGGCAGCTTGAAGCAGGACGAAAGGAAGACTTTGATGAACAGTGTCGTAAAGATGTTTCCTTTGAATCAAGATTCGCTCCGCCTGTAACTCTCCCTCATTGCTCTGTAACCCTCCATCATGACCGAGGTAGTACATCGGTCTTCGGTGCAAGTACCAGGCCTTCCATTCCTCGTCTTGTAAAGAAGCGAATCGATGAACTTTGGTTCCCGGTAGATTCGCTCGTCGGATTAAAACTGAACGGGCGAGTTGTCGAGCTGCCGATACGTAGTCGGATTCACCAGTGTGAAGAGTAGCGTGTGCTTGACCTGCTCGAGAGAATCAATTGTTAGCTTCAGGAGAACATCGCCTGACTTTGAAGCAGAGAGAGGGAACTCACTTTCGAAGAAGACAATCTCGAAAGCACAATCCTTCTTGAGTAACTCCTCTACAGTCTTCTCCAATAACCATGTTGCGTGTAATAACTGGAACGAAGGGTCTCCTGACTTGGCAAAGGCGAGGAGTCTATCATCGAGAACGAATTGAACGAGTGCGTCTCCATCGACGATGAACAGTTCTTGACCAGAGTAGATTAATACGTCCATCCATCCTGGATACTGAGAGATGAACCAGGTACTACAAGGAGGAGAATCGGGTCAGTCGCTTGGTCTGCATGTCATTTCTGAGAAGAGCTTGAATAGAACAGCGAGCGACTCACCTATCGAGCTGGTTCAGGGCTTGTGTAGCCGAGAGAGGAGCATTGCTCTGAATCCCATTACTAGCTTCAACCAATGTGGCGGTTGAATCGTCGGCCATAATTTGTGAGGGAAAGGAAGGAAGTTTCGCTTTTCGCTTCCTCCACTTCACTCAATTTCGCCAATTAGCTTACTACTGTATACTGATCGTGTAAAATAGCCTAGAACTGTAAAGCAAGTCCTGCCGCCTCTGTTTAGAAAGTTGAGTTTTCCGAGTTTTGAGACAATTTGAGAGCTTGAAGTCTCAACAAGTTGCGAGAACGCGCTGTCGATGCATGGGCGACTTTCGCGAGAGCTATAACTACACTATGTCAGCGTCAGAGAACGTGAAAGTGTTTGCTGCCCCAAATTTTGAAAATGTTCAATGATTTCTTTCTTTCCTTCTCACACTTCCCTGCAATCTCTCCATGACCTCTTCGAACCGGCAAGCCCTCTTTGAGCCCCGTAAAAACAACACAATCGACCTCACAGTCTCCTCCGATGAGGAGGACTCGCCGGTCGAACCCACTAAACCTTCAAGACGCCGACCTCCTATCGTCAACAGTGATTCAGACTCGGATGACAGTGACGTGAACATCATCAGTAGTCAAAGAGCTAGACTAGCTGTGCAAGCGAGCGATTCAGAGGATCAAGAGGAGGAGCTTCGTGCGATTCCGAAAGTAAACAAGCCTCATCTCGTTACTCGAGGGAACAGTGAAGAAGATTCGGGAGAAGATATAGAATCGTCGGGCTCAGAGGAGGAGGAAGAGGATGAGCTGGAGGAAGACGAATCTTCGGATCATTCTATCGTCGTTCCGGACGACAAAGTGGAACCTCGTCCCAACCCGAGACCTGCCAGCATGGCTGACGCTCTCGCCGCGATGTCGTTCAAGAAGAAGGCGTCGTCTGCTCCTGTGGCTCAGGAGGAAGCCATCGAACTCGACTCGGATCAAGAGAACGCACTTCGCGGATACGGCTTTCTCCCAATCTCGAAACCCAAACCCACGACAACCGACCCTCGATCTTTCCATACTTCACTCACTTCGAAATCGAATCCGACCTTTCTCAAACCTAAACTCACCGCTCCCCTCGCCCACCGCACGTCGAATCAACTTCCCGCTTCTTCCTCTTCTTCTTCCACCAACTTCTCGAGCACTTCGGCTGCCTTCAACCTCAAAGCTCAACCAATCTCGGTCAAATCGAGGCTCGGAGCTCAGATCCAGCAGGAGAACGTTAGAAAGGGAATCCCGATCGACGTTCCCAAGAATCCCCCTTCGACCAGTTTCCGCCGCGAAGAGAAGCCGAAAGCTTCGAAAGGTGAGCTCTCTCTGCTTTATCTAGATCGTTATCCCTTCTGAGCTGACGAGACATATCCTTCGATATTTTAGGTATCGACGTTGATGCGGAACTCGAGGACTTTGGTGAAATGAAAATCCAAGATGGTGTCAAGGAGGATAAGGCTGTCGCTGCTTTCCGAAGAGGGCTAGGTCCATCGAATATCGATGTCGACGTTGACGAAGAGGAACTAGTCGAGGTAAGGGTTCGCTCAACAATAAACACGAAGCAATCTTGCTGATCATTCTCTCTGCTTGATGTCCCAAAAGATCACTCCTGCTCATCTCGCCTGCACTCTCCTCCCTCACCAAGTGCAGAGTCTTCTCTGGTTGAAGAGTCGGGAAACTGGAGAGAAGAAGAACCATGGAGGTTTACTCGCAGACGATGTACGCTTCCCTCTTCCGTATTTCGCTTCTTTCGTGTGACTGATTGCCGCTCAACAACGAGTAGATGGGTCTCGGAAAGACTGTTCAGATGCTCGCCCTCATTCTTGCGAACCCTCAGGACCGAGAGAAGACTGGCAGCAAGACAACGCTGATTGTCTGTCCTGTCGGTCTATTGAGACAGTGGAAGGTCGAAGTTGAGGGAAAGACTAAGAAGCGCTTGCGAGTACTCATTCATCATGGACCGAGAAGAACGAAGGGTTCGTCTTCTCCTTCTCGTCCTTGAAGAGCTTCGGACCTCGCTGACGCCGAGGATGTACAATAGAGTCTCGAGAAGTACACAAGTACGATGTTGTGGTTACGAACTACGAGACGGTTCTTTCAGAACGGGGCACAAAAGACAAGAATAAAGCACTCTTCGATACGGATCCGGATCGACGGTTCTATCGAAGCGAGTCCTCTCCATTCATTCTGATATAAACTCGCGTGACTGATGTCGAATCGTTGTTGCTAGTCATTCTCGACGAAGCGCACACGATCAAGAATCCTTCCTCGAAGACAAGTCAAGCTTGTTCGGAATTAGAAGGACAGTATCGTTGGGCTCTCACCGGTACACCGTTAGTTCGCTTTCAAGCATGCCCTCACGCTATGAAACGATTGACGAGTCTTCGACCGATAGGATTCAAAACTCTGTGAACGACCTGTTCTCCATCTTTCGCTTCTTGGGTCGTCGAGTCGTTCCCGGCCAACTCTGGGAGAGACCCACCTTCGATGCACAGATCGGTAAGCCTATCAAGTCGAAGCAGAACAAGCTCGCTTTCGAACGTCTCTCGGTGAGTTATTTACACCTTCCAAGGAAGAATCTCTCAACTAATCCAAGTTGTTCTTCAGGCCGTTTTGGGAGTCGTTATGCTTCGTCGCACAAAGAGCACAACTGTCAACGGCAAACCCATTCTACCTCTACCTGAGCGGATCGTCAATATCGTTGGTGGTCCTTTCCTCGATTCGTGAGTGAGCTCTCTCAGCTTGAGTCAAAGTCTTTGCTGAACGCGCTTCCACTGTTGCAGGGAGGAAGCAGCATTCTACAAAGCGAGTGAGTCCCGCTATCTTTAAACCTCACATCTCATTCATCGTCTCTAACGTTCTCTAGCATTCCCTACAGTCGAAGACAAGATGGCTCTAACTTACAACGCTTACCTCAGAGGAGGCTCGACTGGATCTGAGAACTACGCTCAAGTTCTCGTTCGACTCCTCCGAATGAGGCAAGCTACGAATCATCCCGCCCTCGTAACGAAAGCTTCGATCGAATCCGATAAAGATGACCTCGATCCTGAGGCGGCGGCGCCCGGAAACGACGATGAACCGAAGTCACGGTCGAAAGTCAAGAACGTCCCTGGTTCTTCGACTGCCTCGTGCTCGATCTGTGGAGACCCGAGTGACGCTGGCCAACACTGCAAGGCTTGTGCAGCGGAATTCGCGATCTACGCCCATCTCCAGACATCAACGAAGATCAAGAGGACTATGCAATTGCTTCAACAGATCCGAGACGAGTCGAAGAAGGTCGATGAGAATGGGAAAAAGATTCCGAAGAAAAAGACCATTATTTTTTCGCAAGTAAGCACCCTTTCGCTGCGTCTTCCTCGATAACATTGTGTGACTGATCGCTGCGTTCTTTCCTCAGTTCACTTCCATGTTTGATCTTCTCGAAAAGTTCCTCGTCGCCGGTGGTTTCGGTTTCGTTCGATGTCAGTATTTCGTTCTCTTCTCCTCCTTCTCGAACGTATCTGATTTCTTCGAACACAGTCGATGGTCAGTGCAACCTCGTCCAGAAGGATGCTGCCATCGATAAGATCACGAACGATCCGAAAACCACAGTCATTCTGATCTCGATCAAGTCCGGAGCTGTCGGACTCAACCTAGTTATGTGCTCTCGTGTTATCCTACTTGATTTGTGGTTCAACCCTCAGATAGAGAATCAGTGAGTGCTCCCTTCTGTCCTCACTCACCACTCGGCGCTCATGTAATCCTCATGTCGCAGAGCTTTCGACCGGTGCGCGATCCTTTCATCTAATGCTCACAATCGTCGCTGATTTTCCCCTCCGGCTCTGCATAGTGCACATCGGTTTGGACAGAAGGAAGACGTGCATATCTACAAGCTTGTCATTGACAACACCGTAGAAGATCGGTAAGTTCCCTACTATTATCTCGCTCGCCGGAGGCTACAGCTCGCTGATTTCTCGTGTCCGATATAGTATCTTGACTCTACAGCAAGCGAAATCTGAGCTTGCTAGTAACGCTCTCGAAGGAGGAGACGCTGGTAAAGCCAAACTTACGCGTCAAGACATGGCTTTCCTCTTCAGAGGTGATGCTAAGGGTCGTAAAAAGAAGGCTGCTGAGGTTTAAGCGCGTCGTTGCCGTTGGTGGTTTCTCAAAACAGGATCGTTTGTTCGTCTGTGTGTGCTTGTTTACAATTTCGCAATAGATTCCTTTTCGTCAATTTCAAGCTTCGTCGCATAAAAGGAGAGCCAGACTCGTCGCTCCCAGTCAAAGCGAATGGAGAGGAGTTGTTACGCCCAGGTAGACAATCGGTCTTCAGAAAAAGCTTTCGATCATTACAATCTATTTCGCAAACCTTCCTTCGTTACTTCCTTTCTATCCTCGGACCAGGGGCTCACTCCATTGAAGCTGTATGCATCTTCCCGACGGCATCTCGATAAGCGCTGAGGCTCTGATCTTCGTGAAGCTGCTGAGTCAGATCCTCCTCGAGCGCCTTGACAAGACAGTTCTTGCTAGAAGCTGAAACTGGTCCACAGGCAGTCGGTTCTTCGTCGATGTCTTCGTCGGGCGAGGACTTTGGCTCGAATGATCACTCCTATACAGCTCTTCAATCGAAAGTCGCGAGATTCGTTGTCTCCACCGTTCTCAACCGACCTTCTTCGAGTCGTTCTTCCAGTAGGAGATGCTTGAAGAGCTTGGGATACGATACAGCCTCGAAAATATTGCTAACGAGGGATAGACGAGCGAGAGATCGAGTTTCGAGATGAGAAGCGATGAGGTCGAGGAATTCGAGAGAGAGGACCTTGAAGTTGTTAGACGGGATCTTGTATTGATCTTGTGTACTCTGTGGCATACTCGTGATCGATCAGGGATCGGGGTGTAGAGGTTTGAGGTGAAACGGCTTCTTTGTCGTTTCTTGCCTCTTCCTCTTCTCCCATCTCTTACTCAGCAACTTTTATCAATCTGTCGTCTGTTCAACAACTTCGCTTTCAAGCCCGAAGGCTGTACAAAGAGGTGAGCTCTTCTTCTTCTTCTCCCTCTTCGCCCCCACTCTGAGAATGATCCGATGAAGATCGCTGACTCTCGCTCTCCGCTCTGTACAGCTCTTCTACCTCGCAAAGGAGTACCCAGATCCTAATTACCCAATACACAAGAAGTTGCACGGATGTTTCCTGGCTCATGTCGGAGGTGAAAAGGAGAAATTGGTCGAGGGGATCAAGAAAGCTGAATGGATCAAAGCAGGTGAGCTCATACTCTTCTGTTGACAAGGCTGAACGCAGGCTGATAGTTTGGTTTGAACAGAACTCGAAGCGTTGTATAGTTTGAAGAAGTATAGAGCTTTGAAAGGAATGTATTACAAGGAGGAATCATGATTGCTTGCTGTCTCCCTTTCATCGTTCGCGATAACACGAGATGAGAAATTCTGAGACGGAGGCTTCTTCGAGTGTCGACAAAGGCTCGAGATTGAAGAGCTACCTTCGCAGAAAACGATTCGACATTGTGTTCCTCGCCACTCGCATCTCGTCGCTACAGGCTCGTATCGGAGAGCTTCAGACAGCAATAGAACGTGCGACAGTGTCTGTTTGTTGCACAACCTGAAAGAGGTAGGAAGAGTAGATACATATTCTGATGATAGTTTGCTGAAGAAGCGAGTAATAACCGATTCTGTCGAATGGCGAGTCTAGAGGTGATATGTACGAGTCGTGTGGGAAGGTGCAGTCTATCCGGAGGTTTGAGTAGAGTCGATCGAGCAATCGGGGAAGGTGATATCTTTCAGTTTGCCTGGAAATCGTCGCAAAGTTGTCAGAACAGAATTATGATAGTCTGGGAGGGTGGGAGCGCACGGTTATGATCGAACAGACCCCAATACGGCTCGACTGATTTGGTGCATGAGAAATAAGGAGTCAGCTACGGCTCCACGAGATGAAGAACGATGGAAAGGGGACGAGAGGGGGAAAGCGAGAGAAAGAAAGATGCTGGGGACTCACCTCCTCCGAACTGTACTTTCCACTATACATAGTCGATAACGAGTATAAGTCAGCGGAAGCCTCAGGTGAAAGAAAGAGGAGCAAAAAATACCGGCTCATCGAACTTCGACGCGAAGAAAAGTAGCTAGTCAGCTTCGTACGTCTCGTGCAAAAGAATGGCTCTCGAGACTCACAGGCTCAAAGTAGAAGTAGTAAGATCCGTTCGTGTTCGCTTGACAAGGATAGGTATCGAGGAAAGTTTGAAGCTGCGGAATTCCAGCGACAGCTGCTCCGAGGGTTGCGTTGAGAGGGGTCATCGACTCGGTTGGCCATCCAGTTTCAGCTATGTAGGCTGTAGGATTGTTCTGCGAATGGGAAGATGTCAGAGTGGAACTGCGACTGAAAATGCATAAGAAAATGTGAACGTACGCTCGCCGCTTCCGCCGCCGCTATTGTGTTCTTCTGGAAGTATTCCCAAGTCCAGCCGGCACTCTGATCGATAGGCACACCTCCGAACCAAGGATGCGTGTTGGCCATGACATAGTCAGCTCCTGAAGCGTAACTCGTCGTGATCACATATCCAGCATCGCTGACTCCGACTGGGAGAGTCTTGCCATAGTTCTTGGATGCGAGTCGAGTTCGGAACTAGGTACGATCGACCGTCGTGAGTACGGAAGCTCTAGTCAACCAACGGAGTCCATCCAAACTCACAGCGCTCATTTCGGAAGTCAAGTAATCGATTCGAGTCGTGACATCAGCGGCATCGACAGCGTTGAGGACGTATCTGAACCGTCGAGACAAAGCTTGTGAGCTTGCGAGAACAGGAAGAGCAAGAATTGAGATCTCGAAACTCACTCGTTTCCGATCGTAATTCCTCCGACGTGATCTACTCCATACTTGTCGAGTGCTTCGATCAACCAATCTTGTTGTTGAGCGCTATTGAACGTCGATCGATGATGAGTTTCTCAAAGTTCGAAGCTGGAAAGTTTTTGCGAAACTCACTTGACGGTAGTGTTGTCTCCGACATAAGCTCCGAGCCATACTGTCATATTGATCTTGGTATCCTGAATCGCTTGAAGGACGAGTTCTGACTGATTGCAGGCTGAGCCATACGTTCGAATTCGAGCTGTTTTCGAAAGTGACGAGTTCAGTCAGCGTTCAGCTCTCAAAACGATGCCATGAAAACGCTCAAGCTTCGCTCTCCTCCTCCGCTCCGTCCCTCGTTTGACCCACCACAGTCGATATACCGGCCGGACTTGATCCATTTTCGAAGATAGTGAGAAACGTCAAACTCACTGGTCAACTGACTCAACAACTGCATGTCCTCTGTCACATTTGCAAGGGTAGCGCCGCAAAATGGCTCGAGCACCGCGTAAGGAGTGTAGGCGAGACCGTAGAAGATTGGTTTCAACCTCGAATCCTTTTCGAATTGCGAAGGATCTGAAGGATTCGACTTGACGACCTTGGCTGTTCCCGAGATGAACTGCAATTTGCCATCTCCTGACGACGACGAACCGGACGAGTCGTTCTTGTTTGCCATAACTCGCCAGACGGCGATTCCGACTGCGATCGCACTGCAGAGAAACGAGCAGTTAGAGTCAGTCAAGTCCCGCGAAGAGCACATAGACACCGAGTTCGACGATACCGATCCCCTGAAGACTAGTGGATAAGAAAGAGCTTACATTACGACTATCAGCGCAGCGATAATCCAAATCCATTTTCGCACTCGATTTCCCGGAGGTTTATTCCCACTCTTGAACTCCTTACTGAACGGATTACTCTTATCCCTCGATACTGCACTGTAAGCCGCTCCACCTGCACCAGCACCTCCCGCTAGAACCGGCTGCTCATCCAGCGACCAAGTTGAACCCGTCTTTCCTTGAGATTCTCCCGAGTATGGTCGATGATGGGGAGGATACGATGATGGTTGGTCGAAAGATGCGCGAGAAGCGAAAGGGTCTTGAGCGTAATTCTGAGAATAGGGAAGTTCGGGTTGAGCAGAATTCCCGTACTGAGGATGCTGAGGGTAATCGCTGTAGCCGGAGTAGCCTCCTTGCTGCTGATTGTACGCCATCTTGCGAGAAAGGTCGACTTGATTCAAGTGGAGGAAAAGGAGAAAGGGAAACGCCCTAAATTCGAAGTTGAGTGATGGGAAAGGAGTTGAAACGCGGAGATGAAAGGGGAGTTCGGTCAGGTGTCTGTAAGGGTGTCCACTTGTGTGATATTCGAGTCGATGTTACGAAGCAGATGAGTGTGGAAGAAGAAGAAGAAATCGAAGCCAAGGTTCGGATCAAAAATCGCTGGGAACTCTCAAATGAAACTTGCATCGCACGACTTTCCGATGCTCGATCAATGATCACTTGCTGCGATTGCTGATCAGACTGTTCTGAGCCGCTGTGGGCCGCCAGAGCGTCGTTCTCCTTTCGCTCGACAATTTTCAGTTCGCGTTTCGCTTCGCAGCTCGAAATCGCTAAGGGTCACTATTTCTCCCATCGCAAGACGAAGAGCAGCTGTTGCTTCGTGAGTCAGTAGGAAGAGAGCGCGGGCGAGCGAAGATGGACGGAGAAGGGGAGGGCAAGGGGAATCGGAATCGCGTAGACGAAGCGGTCGAAAAAAGCTTCGTGAGATCCAATCTGGGACCCTGAACTCTTCAGAAGGGCCAACAGCTGAGCAGCTCAGAGTGAAACTGAGAAGGTCTGCGATCTGTGAGGCTCAAAGAGATTTGTAAGGGCGAGTTTGTGAATGGAACCCTAAATCGTTCGAGGCGACTGGCTGAACCAGTTCGAGAGCGATGTGGAAAGGTACAGATCATGTGAGATTGCGCGTGGAACTACTGGGTGGAACGCTTCGAGGCGTTGTTCGAGAATCGAGGGAGAGTACAGAGAGATGGCGAAGTAAAGAAGGGGGAATCTAGGACTGCATTTGCTCGGATTGCTTCAAAAGTTCTCCCCTGTGGACGTGCAGAGAGTGTCAGCGCGACTAGTCTCGGGCGGAATGAGCGAGAGGAGCAAGGAGCCAGTCGAGAATGGATGGAGGGATCGAAACTCGAATTGAGACGGTTCTCCTCCAACTCCGCACGATAAGAGGAAGGTGTAGAGACTGACCTCAATTGTACGCTGAAATCGTCACTAACATCATCGTCATCCCAGTTGTCCTCCCACAACAGATCTAATGATTTACCACCTTTTGCACCTGCAGCTCCGTTCTGACCTGACTTGCCAGCTAAAGAAGCACCGAATGTATCTGAATCTTTCCAGTCTACTCACAGGAGATCCGTCAGCAATCGGAAGGGGGAGAGGAGCTGGAGAGATGGGGCGGTGATGCGTTCCCTCTAATCTCCTCTGCAGTGAAGGGGCTTACCTGATTCGGGAAACTCTTCAAATTCATCATCCTGTTTCATGTAAGCTAGTGTGAGTCGATCGTGAGCCGTGGAGAGATGATGGAATATGAGCGAACCTCTTGGAGTGGGAGAAGATGAGGGTTCTGATTCGAGTCTTTCGTAGGCTGAGCAGTCGAAGTAGATGTTTGTGCAGCAGTTACCGTAGACATGGTGATGGTTTGAATTGAAGTGAAGTGAGGTGGAGGAAGGAGAACCTCATTTCGCATCGAAGTTCGACAATCGTCTCAGATTTCGCAATAACATACTTTGTCATGGTCAAGCAGACTTGTCAATCCAGCTCTGCTCGTCAGGTCAGAGCTGTTTCGTCCAGAGGTGAGCAGAATTCCCGAGTTTCGCAACCCTTGCGAAAAGCTTTCGAAGGTCTGGCGAGGTCAACGGCAGCGCTATGTTCGAAAGCGGCTCGACATCGAGCCGACTCCTCGATAAATACACTCTTGCGACGGAACAGCAGCGGACTTGCAAACAGGAGAACGGCAGAAGACCGTTTCAATTTTCGCAAAAGGGCGTCTTTCAGGTCTTTCCGCACGCTTTGGCCCGCTGACGGCCCCAAGCCAGTCCTCGATCGCTATCTCATACGTTGTGGAGATAGACTGGGTTACAAGCAGAACGGATACTGAAGCAGGAGCCATGAAAACTAAACTCAGAAATCGCGAAACGTCCAACGCGAGCAGAACACGGTCCTGTCGGACAGCGTTGGGAGTTGTGTGGCTAAAGCGAGATTCTATCAAACGACTTCGTTACCCTCTCGATGAGTTTTGGCACCGAATAAAGGCGTAGTTTCCAAATTTTCCCCTGCGAAGAGCCGTCAGACGAGCGAGAGCAGCCGGCTGCTCTGAGCATCGAACCCATCCGTCCCATGTACCGGATATATCCCGTGAACCGCCAACGAGCGTCGGAGATACGATCGCTATGAAGTGGCGAGGACAAGCTGAACACGAGCTGTGCGAAACTCAACCTTTTCCAGCTCAATTGCGCAACTCACACGAGGAATCGACATCTGAGCAAGAGGTGATTGACCTGTTGTCTCCAGCCATCCCGCGTCGACGGTAGTCGTGACAAGCAAGCGCAATTGAGAGAAGAGGTCAAAGCCCTGTCGATTTCACAAAGCTCTCATTTCCTTGACACACGAGCAGCACTCCATCCGACAAGACATCTCATTTCGAGCTAACGGACCTTGAGAATGGCCTTGTACTCGGGAAGGTTCTATTTAGAGCGGGAAATCAAGATTGTCGTGTCAAGCTCAAGTGTTTCTATTTGTATATGTTATTTTTGGCGCACACTGTATGGATCGCCCGGTTAGCTCAGTCGGTAGAGCACCAGACTCTTAATCTGGTGGTCGTGGGTTCGAGCCCCACATTGGGCGCACCTTTTTGCTTCGTCAACGTTTTCGGATCACTCGAACCAAGCTTTAGCTTTTCCCCTCTCCTTTCGTCGATGCGAGCCGGTTGCAAGCACCTCGATAGCTTCTCCCTGTCTGAGTGCAGTGAAGGAGGAGCGCGGAACGGGCCTCGCGAAAGATGCGAAAAAAGCTTCAGCCTCTTCTGTCGGCGATCTTGATCCGCTCATGGTCTCCCGAGCTGTACTCCAGCGGTCAGAAGCTGGTATCTCCGAGCGCTTACTGTGCCCGGAGGAGTACAACGAGCTAATCGCGCATGTTGAGCAGGTTCGGGAATAGACGCAAAGGAGGATTCGTCCTTTGCCTCTGGCTCACACGAAATCATCATCGTTTTACACCTTGACTACTACAGAATAGACATAGTGCTGCGAGGATCTCCTCTGACCGGTCGATCAGGCAGGCTCAACAGATAGGAGCAACTCGAACCACGAGTAGACCCCTAGCCACAACTCCCTCTCACACTCGCAACAAATCTCTCAATTCTTTAATTCTGCGATGTCACAGCTGATAGAGAACAGGCTTCATCAGCATTTGAAAGGTGCTCTATGTTCTATAGATTCCCACCGTCGTTCTACAGCAACCGACCAAATTCTCCTCTCCTAAGCTTCCCGTCCCTCACCCATCGATCTCCTCCATCATAACCTCAAGATCTCGACATACGACCCCAAGCTCTCGATATCCGTCTTCCTCTTTCCGTCCCCTTCTGATCACTATTTTCCGTATCCGTAATTTCCGCTGATAGATCAACAACCCCTCTGCCACATGCCTCAGATCCATTCCACCCGCTTCTCCTATCGACTGATCCCTGATACACTTTACCCGTCGATATTGTAGAGCGTTCTTGAGTAAGTTTCTCGCATCGATTCTTGTCGAACTTTCGAAACTGAGTCGTTCGAGATGTGGACAATGTAGTGGCATACTCTCTATCGCTTGAGCGTTGGCCGACGAAATATAAAGTGCTTTCACTCGGATCGGCGCCCAGTAGACTGAATGGATAGTCGAGGGGAGTACGTCGAGGGGTAGAAAGAAATCGAGAGTTCTGAGGGATTCGGCGAAAGTCGAGGAATCAAGCAACCACGAGAGCTGAGAAGAATGGAGGAAGGGGGTTGCGTAGAGCGTGAGAAATCTGAGATGGAATGTGGGAGGGGATAAACCGGAGAGGGATTGAGGAGAGGAACGAAGGTTTCGAAGTTTGAGATGTAGGAGTTGTGGGAGAGTTCCGAGGATTTGCCCTACTGTCGTCAAATTGAAACCACCGTCGTTCGAGTCGAGTCTACCGATGATTGAGAGTCTGGTGAGATGTGGAAGGGAGGAAGCGAAGGAAACTTGTCGACGTCGAAGGGAAGTGAAGGAGAGTTGATCTAGTCGGAGCGCGGTTATACTTGGCGATAACTGACATAGCTTGACTAATTCCTCCTCTGTAATGCTATCTTCCACCTCTCTCTCAACTTTTGATCTCCCCATTTTCACCTTTTCAACTCTCTTCCTCCACCCTCTTTGCAAGGTAAGACTCTGCGTTTGTTGTCCCGCCTTTCTTAATAGCCCCTTGAGGTAATGCTGTGCTTGTGTAGAGCTTGAAAGGAGTAGATGAAGTGAACGATAGGATTGGACTGAATGAGCGAATCGAGTCGAAACGAGGGCGAGGTGAGAGAGGTCAGTCGTAGAGGGTGAAGTGAAGGCTACTATGCTGTCCACAACCTCTCTCGGAAGGTTTGACGCCATAATGAGTGATTGGTAGAGGGTCAACGATTCTCTCTCATCTCCTCTCCCTCTTCTCACTCCCTCGCCCTCTCGGACCTGCTATTACAAGCTCTCTATGTCCTCAAGACCTCTATAAACATCGACTATGCTTAACCGCTGGCGGATCTATGGCTTCCTCGTCATTCTTCGGCTGCTCATCGCCTTGACTTCGTTTTCCATGATTCACCCAGATGAACACTTCCAGAACCCAGAAATAGCAGCAGATCTCGTATTTGATTACTTACGGAGTGGAGCTGGACCTCTCAAGACTTGGGAATGGACTGGAGATGAACCTTGTCGGAGTATCGCACCAGTTTGGATTTCTTCGGGAGTCGCTTTCAAACTCGTAAAGGCGTTCGTAGGCAGTCGTGAGTCTTCCAGTAGACCGAAGGAGTATATAGGCGCTGATGAAGCTCAAGCAGATCCGTCGGCAAAGACTCTGTTCTATGCCGAGAGACTCGCCATGTTCCTTCTCTCCCTCTCTATCGGTATGCTTCCTCTTCTTTCACATCGAAAAGCCTCGTTTGATGCTTCAACCGACAGATCTCTCTATCTATCTCATCTCAAGCTCCTCTCTCTCCCTCCTACTCTTCGCTTCCTCCCCTGTTGTTCTCACTTTCCTCGTTCGCCCATTCTCAAATTCACTCGAAACGGTCACTCTCGCTCTCGCCCTCTACTTCACGACAAGGATC
>Ga0308169_10002887_pt1 | contig 17314 bp, 29 predicted proteins | sample PhyBR1_2_FD_202139 | JGI IMG/M metagenome (GOLD analysis project Ga0308169, IMG submission 202139) | Phyllosphere microbial communities from UC Gill Tract Community Farm, Albany, California, United States - DLSLSB.R1 | ecosystem: Host-associated > Plants > Phyllosphere > Unclassified | place... | reverse complement strand
GGTGAGATCAAGGGTCAGACGATCTACTCCATCGGTGACACTTACTCCCTGTTCTCTCCCGCGGGTAACCTCGTCGCCAGCGAGGCGGAGGGCTACCGGATCGTCAATCACCGGGCCGGTCTCTACGACTACAACAACAAGAAGCGCGGCGAGATCCAGGAGCAGTTCTCCATGTTCCTCGCTGAGTACAAGATCAAGGATGCCGAGGACAAGACCCTGGGCACCGCGAAGCAGAAGTTCAGCATCACCATGAACTTCGACATCGAGGGTAAGCACGGCGACTCCGAGTACAAGATCTCTAAGGCCGCTTTCTCCATGGGTTCCAAGGTCACCATCGATGCCCAGAGCAAGGATCGCTCCGTGGATGCTGTGGATGCGCTCTGGCTCGCCGTGATCGCCTCCGAGGTTGAGGACGCCAAGAGCGACGACAGCAGCAGCAAGAAGAACCGCTAGCTCTAAGCTCTTTCCTCGCTTTGAGTTGACAGTTCTGCGCCTTAGGGCATAGGATTGTACCAGACCACATCTTCACCACAGACTGAAAGTAGGTTTCCTATGGACATGGATCTCAGCAAGCTCAACCCCGTCGGCTTCACGGATCACGGCAATCCTGATCCGGAGTACCACTACGACGGGATCCGCCAGGATATCCCGGAGTTCGAGGTCGAGACCCCGGAGATCGCCCGTGAGGTCGTCGAGCTCTTCACCGGCGCGGTGGAGAATGGCGCTCCCGTCGCCTTCGGTGCCGGGCAGGCCTTCTCGCGTAAGGCTGTGCTCGATGTGAACCCCATCGGAACCACGGCTCGCAACACCTTCCGCGGCCGAGACACCGATGACCTGCTCCTGCAGATCACCGTTCGCATCGACTACCGGGACGCCAAGAAGTTCCTCGATGGCGTTGAAGCTCGTCGTGTCGAGGCAGAGAAGATCCGCACTGAGCTGGAGATCGCCGATCTCGAGCGCCAGCGCGACGAAGCCAACGCCCGGCTCGAGAACCTCAAGAACCGGGGCTGAGGGTCAACTTTCATAGCCTAAGCAGCGCTCCTGGAACACGATCCAGGAGCGCTGCTTTCTGCTATCCGCACCATAGGACCGCCGGAACTGCAGCCTAGGCGTCAACAGCTGTCGATGCCCTAGCCTGCGCGCTCAGACTGCCCTTCAGAGCTTCAGTTTCACTCTCAGATGGTTGAACTTCAAACCCTCGGGACGCTGTTTCACTGGGGAGTTGCGGGAAGTCTCCTCAGGGAGTATAGTGGGATCCAACAGTACAACTCTCAACTCAGAAAGCGTCCTCCCTCATGGCCATTGCCCTCGCTCCGAAGCCTGAGGCTTCCCGGAAGCGTGTCTCCAATCGCCGGACCGTCTTTCTCTCAATCCTCCTCATCCTCGTCACAGCTGCCGGCATCTTCGTCGGACTTCGGCTCGAATCGATCCACGCTTCTCAGGAGCGTGAGCTGCAGTCGCTCCAGAGTGAGAAGAGCGCCCTGGACGCTATCCAGGAAAGCCAGCTTCGAGCTGTCCAGGAAGCAGATGCCCGTCGGATGCTCCTCCAGTCCCGCATCGAGCTCCAGGAAGAGCGACTCAAGAACCAGGATGGATTCCTCCGATGAGCCGCCCACTGAAGATAGCTGTTGCCCTATTCCTCGTCGTAGGCTTGGGCTTCCCCGCCTACGCTGGCTACAACATCTCAACCACCGATTCGAAGCTCACAGAAGCGCGCCAGGAAATAGACTCTGCGCGCAGCGGATCCCGGGGATGGGCCGCAACTGAGAAAGACGCTCAGAGCGAGCTCCAGAAGACGGAGCAGCGCGCCCATGAGCTCGCAGAAGCCGTGAGGGCACGAGCATCCTTCGACAGCAGCCTGGAGGCAGTCAAGGAGCAGTTACAGCTCTCAGCGGGTAGCGTTCCCATCGATACTGAACAGAAGCGCATCATCAAGGCGCAGAGCCGAGTACTGAAGAGCCCAGAAGACGGGAAGATCATCGAGGCGCAGGCTGCTGTGCTCGATTCGATCGCTGCTGAGCTCAAGGGGCGCAGCGGTCGTTGACCGTAGCTTCCCCCCATAGACCAAATCGAAACCAACGAGTAGAAAAGAGATAGCCATGGGCGCACTGGACATCATGGTCGAGGAGACCGCAGAGAAGGCTGGAGTGTCCTCCGAGGTCGTTCGTTCGGCCCTCGCCAAGGGCATCAGCTTCGTTCCCGAGGGCGTGAAGCTCACCAAGGACAATCTTCGACCCGCACTGGCCTCTACCCGGGCCTTGGGCTCCTCCGTGAGCGCCGATGAGCACCGAGTTCTGGATACCCTGGACCACGAGCTCGGCACCATGGGCAAGCTCAAGTCCCTGGCGGTCTTCGCGGTCATCAACTCGAGCATCGGCAGCCTGCGCTCAGAACTGCAGGGCTGAGCCCCTTCCGATAGAGTCTCTGACCGTAAGCTCGTCGAGACAGTCTGGAGTAGGATCATGGAGCAGCAGAACTACAGGGAAGTGTTCGCCACCCTTCTAGGAGCAATCGGGAAGCCCGTGCTCATCGAGAAGCCTATTCAGTCCACCGATCTTGGTGCCTTCAGCGAGCCTGATACCCAGATCCAGCTGGGGGTCCTTGAGCGCGCTTCGGGAAACGCTTCTGGGGGAACGATCCTAGTAGTAGTCTCGGGAGTGGAAATCCTCCTCAGTCCCTTCGCTCCAGGCGTGATTGTGAGCGTCTACGATTCGACCGGTGAGGCAACTGTGCTCTTCGGCCAGCACTGAGAAACTATCGAGCTCAATCCCCTGGGCCCGATCGCAGCTTCGGTTGCGGTCGGGCCCAGCTTCGTGTATGGTTGACCGTGAATGGATCCGACCACCACAGAAAGAGATCCCATGGCCATCGCAGACGAGCGTCCCGAGAGCATCTGGACGCAGCTCAAGCAGGATGCTACAGCGAACCGCAATCCGGTCCGTCAGCTCGCCCGACTCGTCGATGGAGCTGCGATCACAGCAGCAAATCCCCAGGGTGCGAAGTTCGACGCCAACTTCATCGACGCTGGATTCTTCCATGTTTCAGCGGTTGACTTCGATGGTCGCGAGCTCGTCACCGTCGAGGAGTTCACCGAGGCCGTAGGCCTGGCGCTCGAGTTCAGCCACGGCGAGTTCACCGACATCTCCCGGGATCACTTCCAGGGAGGCCTCTCCTACATCGAACTCGGGGCATGGATCGGCGACCAGGGGCGGGCCATCAAGCTCATGGGTCTCGGTAAGGCCCTCGGCCTCTGGGATCTGGCTACTCCTGCTCTTCTCGGAATCCAGGGTGAGATGGCTAAGGATCTCCTCGGTAAGGGCATGTTCTTCATCATCCCTCAGTCGGATTCGCTCCTGACTGCCTGGTTCGAGGCCCGGGAAGAGAAGGGTGGTATCCTGTGATCGGCGTGGTGGAATCGAGCCAAGAGCCCCAAGAGAGCATTGCGAACCATCGGGAGCTTCATGAGATCCTTCGGGATCACATCGAATCTACAGTTCTTGTGCGGCGCAGGCCCGTGGAGCGAGTTGGCGTCCTTGCGAGGGTTGACTTCGATCGGAACGCCTCGGTTGACTTCCCCGTGACGCTCTACTTCACCGTGGGCGAGCCCTTCATGGTCAACGGACAGCACCACATCGAAGTTCAACGGGATGGCGGCCGATGGAAGCTTCTCAATCCCGGCATTGACGACAATAGGGAGCTCTGATCACAGATGCTTGATCTTCAGCAGAAGGCGCAGACCGCAACGCTTCCCCAGACCGCGGAGGAGCTCTATCCCCGTCTCGAGTCGCTCTACGGCCGAGTGATCAAGGTCGTGAATAACTCTAGAGGCAGCTACGCCGTCTGCCGCGAGAGTACTTCGGTCGGCCGTATCGAAGCTCTGAACTTCACCCGATCGATGGATCGAAAGAACAAGGAGTTCTCCTTTTCCATCACGGTCCACCTCAGCGGAGTAGCCGAAGGAAGAGATGTGGACTTTAGGCACAGCAATGTCTGGAGCCTTCAGGAGGACAGCGGCGAGTGGACACTGGTCCATGCGGGAATCCTTCGCAACGAGACCTTCTTTGCCGAATACGGCGTTGGCGACGACATCTCAGTAAAGGAGTTGACAGCGTGATTACAGTTGACGGAAACCTGGAGCCAGAGCAGCCCACCACTCTCCGGGGTACCTATGAGCTCATCGAGCCCTACTATCTTCGTACGGTTCGGCTGGGCTATGAGGAAAGCGTCTATGACGCGGCTGTCGGCAGCTACAGGGATAAGGTTGCGCGTACCATGGGGAAGCTCATCGGTTTGAGCGAATCCTCCGTTTCTCTCTACGGATCCAGATCCCATGGGAGAGATCCCATCGAGAGCATCAGCTTCTTCCTCGAAGGGCAGCCCCTTCGAGATGCTGTTCTCAATGAGTTCACCCTGGAAGTTCTTCAGGAAGACACTCGAGAGTGGATCACCGTCTATGTACCTCAGCGACTCCAGAGAGGTATCCGATGATCGATCTCAGCAAGGATGGAGCGCCTAAGAGCTATCCCAACGGGAGCGACAAGGTCTATGAGCTCTTGCAGTCCTACTACGGTCGCCTTGTCAGGGTGCAGACATCTGTGATCAAGATGAGAGCGAACAGCTACGAAAAGGATCGAGAGATTGTTCAGAGCTTCGGTCGAGTTCAGGGACTTCGCTTCCTCAGGCGAGGCAACAGCTACTCAGGTAGCGACCTCGCCCCCTACCTTTATCTCATCCTCGAGGGTCAGGATGAGATGTTTCTCAAGATCTCAACCCTGGTGGTAGAAGTTCTGCAGGAGGACACCGGAGAGTGGACCACGGTCTACCTCGGTAGCGAAGAGAGGAAGAAGCGATGATTGGAGTCACCGACGAGCAGGAGCTTCAGCAGAACCAGAGCGCAGTGGATGTTCAGGGTGTCCTTGGGCTCCATGTAGGCAGAATCCTTAGGGTTCAGAACCTCACCAAGAACGAGGATGGCTACAGCTACGGAGGCAGTGGCTACTCTCGCTTCATCCATCTCGACGAGATCGGTGAGCTCGAAGCCCTTAAGCTCGAACGCAATCAACGCTACCAGGGCCACATTTCAAAGAAAATCCCTCCCAGATACCGTTCTACTCTGCTTTACTTGAAGCTCAAGGGTCTTTCGGAAGCTGTCATTGACCTTGACAGCTCGATGATCGAGGTTCTCCAGGTAGATAGCGGATCCTGGAAGACAATCCACCGTAGTGAGAAGTGGATCGAACTATTCGCAGAGTTTGAGTCAATGGAGAAGAAGTGATGATCGGCATGGCAGAGGAAGCTCAGCTTCGAACGGTGACAAAGCTCGAGGATCTCCACGGGATTCTGATCGGCCTCTACGGTCGAGTGCTCCGGGTGCAGTCCCTGAGTAGAGAGATCGACTACGGCGGACTCTTCGGTTACTACGATGAGCGCTACGACGGTCCATCCACCGTGAACTGGACCAAGTTCGATCGGATCGGCAGGTTGTCCGGCCTGGAGCTCGACAAGCACACCTCGCAGGCCGAGGATTCTGCCGACAGTACCTCGTCCCCCTACCTCCGGATTAGGCTCGAGGGGAGTGCGGATACGATTGCCCTTGAGCTCCGCGGCAGCCACATCGAGGTACTCCAGGAGGACACTGGAGCGTGGACCACCGTCCAACGACCCGCAGACTGGCAGGAGAGGAACGAGGAGGCAGGTACCGCATCGTGATCGAAGTGCAGAAGGACAAGGACAGCTCCGTGGAGCGAAGCTCCAAGCCCAAGAAGATCTACAGGACAGTTGAGCCGGCCATCGGTCGGATCATTCGACTCGAGGTAGACGAGCGTAGCTGGGGCATCGAGCTCACCAGCGGTAAGCTCCTCAGTATCCGGCTCAATGGAGACGAGGATCTCGAGTTCGCCATCGAGGGCGCTGAACGCATCGAACTCGACACTGCGGAAGAGGTCTTCAGGGTCTTCGTGCTCCAGTCAGACAGTGGTAAGTGGAAGAAGATCTACGAAAGCAAGGACTGGGAAGGCGAACAGGAACTGTGATCGAACTCGAGAAGCTCGGAAAGATCGCTCAGCTCAAGGACAAGCGTGAGCTTCGGGATGTGCTCGCACCTCACATCGGCAGGCTGGTCCGGTTGAGCTACTACAACGGATCCATCGGAAGTCAGCAGCTCGTGGTCGTTCAGCGGATGGCTCAGCTCAAGGAGGTCCACTTCGAAGGTGGCTATTCGGCCTCGAGATCCTACGACGATGACAGAAGCATTCTTACGCTTCATCTCTCGACCGGATCAGCCGAGAAGATCACTCCAGGAACGGACACAGTAGAGGTCTTCCAGGAAGACAGTGGCACCTGGAAGTTCCTCAATCGTGCTGGAGGATGGAAGCAGCTCATCGACTCCGGCTATGAGGTTTAGCCCCGTAGAGAGTAGCAAACGATAGCGTAGCCCCATGGACATCTTGCTCGCAACACTGCTCTCGGCACCGGTTCAGAGCTGGGTCCTGGGGCAGATCCTTGGACTTCTTCTCTCATTCCAGGTCGGTGCACTGAAGGATCTGAGGATTCGCCGATTGCTGAAGTTCAGCAGCTCGCTCTTCTACCTCGTCGGATTGATCCTTCTGATCCACCTGTGGTACACGGCGGGCCCGCTAGCTGGACTCCTTGGAGCTGCTGCCATGGTCCTGCTCACGGCGATCTTCGGCTTCCTCCGCTGGCGGCTGAATCGACTGCACAGGGGATGATTGAGCGTCCTTCACCCTCGGTTGTGGAACTGGCAGCTTCGGTGTAGCATCGAACTGATAGCACTTTTCACCACCCGAAGATCGGAAATACCCATGAAGAAGCGCCTTGCAGTCGTCGCATCTGCCGCTGCACTTGTTGCTCTCGCTCTCACCGGCTGTGCCGCCGGAGCGTCGTCCGATGGGGACTCGACCTCGAAGGAAGAGTCGCAGGAAACTCCCTACGAGCACTACACCTTCGAGCAGAAGCTTCCCGATGGCCGAAAGGTACTCTGTGTCTGGGCTGCTGACTACAAGGCAGGTGGACTGTCCTGTGACTGGGAGTCCCTGGCGAAGGAGGCCCGCTGATGGCGAATGAGAAGAAGCTAGCAGAGCTGCAGGCAATGAAGTCAGAGCTCGACGCTCTCAGGGACTTGCCCTATCCGCCCAAGGACTCCCCCGAACGCAAGGCTCACGCCGATGAGCTCCGGAGGCTCATGGAGCTCTCCTGGAAGCTGGAGAAGGAAGCCTACTTCAGCCTTGAACTTCCCAGTGAGCTGAAGCTCGAAGGGCTTTCCCTGAAGGAGCTCTTCGCACTCGAGGAGCACATCCGGGGCAGAGAGCTCAAGGCGATTCACGATCCCATCGAGGATCCCGCACAGGACGAGCTCCGAATCGCCCGGGAGAAGGCCCTTCGAAAGCAGCTCCAGGCTGTGGGGCGGGAGATCGCCATCGTGAGAAAGCGAGAGTTCAATCCTCAGCCCGGCGAGGCGCCCGGCTACGAGGAGCGAGGCTACTCTGCCTCACCGGGCTTCGTGAAGTCCAACCCCGAGAACAACGACTTCTATGTGGAGCAGTTCAAGGACGATCCCTGGTATCCTGCCATCAGCCAGGCTCACGAACGGCTCTCTTCGCTGATCCCGGGCTACAACATCGCTCAGATCAAGGAGAAGTTTGGTGGCCTGCGCTACTACTTCGACTACCCCGAGGAGTACCCGGCCAACCCCGAGAACTATTCCTGGAGGACTCCAGAGGAACTCCGCAAGAGCGCAGACGCTGTCATCACCTGGGCCGAGGGCTGGGTAGATGGCTATGAGCATGCTCGCCGGGAAGCCCGGGAAGCAACCAAGAACGAATCCGAAGGAGCATCGACAGATGACTGAAGCAGTTCTGACACCCATTCTCAACTCCACCGGCAAGCCCGTGGAACGCATCCTCGCCATGATCGATGATCGAGGCCTGGTCTCGACCTCCGTTCACCTCGGCAACTACCACTTCGACGAGACTCGAGTGATGTTCCAGGCAGAGCCCGGAGTTCACTACCAGCTCGCACCTGAGCCCCTCGGCGACGAGGAGGTGCCCATGATCAGCCTGCTCTGGGATGAGGAGAACAACAGGGCAGTCTTCGGCAGGGGTGCGGCCGCTCCCTGGGTGGGCTGTGCGCTCCAGGCAGATGGTGGCTATCTCGCTGAGCTCGAACTCGGCGGAGGTCTCACGGTTGTCGGCGTCGGCTCCAACAGGCAGGCGCCATGACAGCAGTTCGCTATCCTCGGCAGGCCCTGATGGTGCTCAAGGTCGAAGGATCATCTCCCGAATCCGTGCTTCGCTTCTTGCAGCTCAACAGCCCGAAGAAGCACTACATCATCCTCTCCGAGCCTACTCCCGAGCGGGAAACGCTCCTGGTACAGAACACCCTGGATCAGGGGACGGTCATCGGGCTCCTTCCCTCCACTGTGATCGTTCGGGACATGGAACAGGATGATGTGGAGTTCATCTACAGTCGGGAACGGCTGAAGGAGCTCGGCATCGACGGAGAAACTCTGGCCTCGCTCATCGAGGCGCGAGCTGCTGAGGAAGGGCTCAACCTTGGCTAAGGCTACCATGAGCAAGGAGCGAAGCTACACGAATGGGGCGGGCCGACTGCTCTTCCTTCGGAGCAATCTCGATGTCTCCAAGGCTGGAAACTGGACTGTTGAGCTCTGGCTCTACGAGAAGCGATTTTTCGGGAGAAAGCTCATCGACCATCGAACATCCACCAAGTCGGGGACCTGGTCCACTACGGCCATCGGCCTTCTCCGGGCACAGGAAGAGCTCACCATGCTCCAGACTGCGGGTGTGGAGCTCGACATCACCGGTATCAAACCGTAGCGATGGAATCTCGCCACCCTAGAAGGCTCTGGGCTGCCCTCTGAGCGTGTTAGCATCCGTGATCGCACATGCCCGTGGTCCAAGGAGGTTCGCGCCTTAGGAGACAGTTTAGCCCCGGTCGCTACTCCGTGAGTTGAAGCCTTGAAAGTCATCCGAGAAAGTGGTTGTGCACTTCGATAGAACGGTGTACGGTGAAACCACACCACAACCCCGGAGCTCACCACTCCCCACCTCGAAGGACTTCCATCATGGCTGCCAAGAACAAGGCTCCCAAGTACCGCGGCGTCGAGAACAAGGCCGCTGCAGAGGCCGCCGCACTGCGAGCGCGCTCCGGTGCCTGGGGCACCCACGACAACCGGGAGCACCGTCAGCGCACCCGTTCCACGGCGAAGAAGTTCGCCATCAGCCAGAACAGCTACTGAGTTCCGGCTCCTCCAAGACCGTCGTTCCTTCCCTGGAGTGGAAGGAATCGACGGTCTTCCTCTTTGTGCCTGTCTCTTTGACTTCTGCGATGAAACTTCGCCAGTCCTATGCGGAGTTTCACATCCGTTTCTCATGCGGATCGTTACCGTCCCGATATCTGAGGTTGAATCACCAGAGCATTGAACAGGGAGGAAACCTGTGCCCAGAGGAATCAGGAAGGCCACGGGACTCACGGTCTCGGCCTTAGCAATCGCACTCCTTGTGAGTGGCTGCGCCCCAGGTGGTGGCTCACTCAGCAACCTGTCCACTGGATCTGATGACAGCAACATTCAAGAGGACACGAGCTCTCGAACCTACGATGAGCTTACCTCAACTCGAGGGATCGGCAAGCCCGAGGCCCACTCCGATGAGACCCTGAGTTCGGATCCCTGGGCTACTGCCTCCAGAGCTCCGGAGAGCTCGATTCGTCGGGACTCCAGCGGCAACTACTACCTCGCCGATCAGCTCCTTCTGAGAACGAGCGAGGATGCTCAGCCGCGGGCTGTTCTCGATGAGCTCGCTGAGCCCGGCGTCCTCAAGCTCGCGGCCTCCGACAGCAAGCTCCACGAGTACCGCGTTCTCCTTCCCGACGCCCATCCTCGAAAGCAGCTTCAGCGGATTGCCCAGTCCTGGGAGAGGAACAGCTCGGTAGAGACTGCTCGGCTCATTGAGCTAGCCCCCTTCGATCCTTGGGGATCTGGGGAAGAGAGCTGAACGATTTCGGCTTTTAGTTTCATTGTGAAAATGGTGAATGATTGATATGAGGCACATTCTCTACTGAGTTCCCCCTTTCATTCTGGAGCCACCACCTTGAATACTAAGCCCTCCCGTTCTCGGGTTGTCATCATCTCAACCCTGGGAGCAGCGCTTGTACTCCCCCTTCTTCTCAACCCAGTAGCTTCAGCCGCAACGGACGGCAGTCACTTCTTCGTCCACGCCCAGGATCAGAACAACCCCAAGCCCCACGAGGCCATCGCTGGTCTCGGAGGGCTCAAGATCGGCGCGGGTGGATCCACTGGCGGCGACGGTAGCAATCCGGGTGGCGATGGCACCGGCGGAACCGGTAACGGTGGTTCTACTGGTGGAGGCACCGGCGGAACAGGTGGCGATGGTACTGGCACGGGTGGCGGCACAGGCGGCTCCACGGGTGGAGGTAGCGGTTCTGGCACCGGCACTGGCTCCGATGGAACTGGCGGCAATGGGGACGGCGCACAGGGCACCAGTGGCCCTGGTAGCACCTCAGACACATCTGCTGTGGTCGGTACCTACACAGCCGGTCCGATCAGCCTGAGGGTCACACAGGCCATGGTCGATTTCTCCAAGGCCAATGTGCAGGCTCAGGAAGAGGGACGGACTGACGACATCAAGACTACTCCCAATGGCTGGAAGACCGTCTGGTTCTCGGACGGCAATGACAACTACTCTCAGACTCCTTCGAGCATCACCGCCGACACCACGGTCTACCTCACTAAGAATCTCAGCGCTCCCACAAACTGGTGGGATCCAACCCCCGGTGACATGGCCAACTCGGACACCATCGCCTTCTACGACAAGCGTGGATCCAGCGTCGAGGGTGGAAGCAAACTCATTGCCCAGAACGCCGGCAACAGCTTCTACTACAAGAGGGCTGGCGGTTCAGGTGGAAGCACCCTGAAGGAGGGTCGCTACATTTCCGAAGGCGGATCCACAATCGCAGCCTGGGTCGAGAACAACGGCAGTGGCTACAATGTGACTCGAACTGTGAGCGCCAGCAACCTCATGGCTCCTCGGAGTGACACGAAGCCCTACCGCATCGATTTCCAGAACGGCGTCGCCACGGAGGCCGAGATGTTCCTCAAGACTGAGACCGATGGCTACGACATCATCAAGACTCAGAATGGCTACGCTCGCTACGGCAAGGCCAACGGAAACCTCGGCGGAGACAGGTCGCCCGACTTCGACAATCCCCTCCGCAAGAACGGTCCATTCTCTATCTCCGGGAGCGGAAACTCCTTCGATCAGCTTGGCTACATGGATGCTGATGGAAACTCGCAGTTCCTCGGCGATGGAGAAACTCGCTACAGTGCAGCTGACTTCAACCGGGCATCTGGACTGAACTGGGATGGCAAGTTCCCGAAGCCCAGCGATTTCGATACGAGCAAGCCCTTCGAACCCAGGGGTTGAGTTCGAACACTAGACCGAAGGCCTCCACCTTTCCTGATTGGGTGGAGGCCTTCTTCTATTTCTCGGCAGCTATGCTGAAAATGTGAGCATCTGAATGAAGATCACATGGTTCTTTGTGGTCCATGATATGGCTATCCAAGTTGCCTCACCAGCCACTCGATCAGGGAGACTAAAACTTGAACAGGAATCAGCGCCGATCCCGGCTCGCAGTTACAGTATTCGGCTCATGCCTCGTAGCAGCCATGGCTGTTGCTCCAGCTTCTGCTGCGCTCACGAGCGGATCTTTCTTTGTCCACGCTCAGAACACTGACGATCCGAGCATCGAGGCCGTTGCAGGTCGCGGAGGGCTAGACTCGGATTCTGGAACCCCCGGTTCTGGAGATCCAGGTTCCAATCCCGGTGACGGTGATGGCAGTCAGGGAGGATCCTCTGCTGAGATGGTTGCTGGCCCTCTGACGCTCAAGGTTACACCAGCTATGCTCGCATTCTCTGATGCCAACAGGAAGGCTCAGGAAGAAGGGCGCACAGGCGACATCAAGACCGATCCCGACGGATGGCAGACCATCTGGAACATCAGCCTAAGTGACTACTCAACCCATCCTGGGGTCCCTGCCGACATGAGTTCTGCTGTGATTATTCTCAGCAAGCTCTCCACCGCTCCTGATCTCGATGTCGTCAACGGTGTTCAGTCAGATGCAGATACTCCAGTCAGGGCGCTGTACATCAAGTACGATTCAGTAATCCAGGCCTACGATTTCCGAGCACCGGCTAAGGTGGGAGACAACTTCTCCTATGCCGATACCGGTAACCAGGTAGCAGAAGGTCGCTACACGATGACCGAAGGCAAGCTCATCGCTACCTATGTGATCAGGCAACCTGATGGCAGCTTCCAGGTTCAGCGAGGACTCACTGCGAGCACAGTCGGCAATGGTCTTTCGAGCACAACAACTCCATGGAATGCTACATTTAACACCGAAGGTAAGCCAACAAACCTCAGCCTGAGATTCCCAGACAAGAGCAGGGGATACAGCAGAGTGGATCTCGATGATCGACCCGATCTCAACGGCTATGTGATTCAGTACCGAGATCGTGACAGCGCAGGTCCACAGCTTCTCATCATCGACAGTGATACCGGTAAGCCAAAGAGTGCTGACTATCTTGACGCTGACGGCGCAACTCGCACTATTGAGATCAGTAGCGCAGCCGATTACAACGCTCAAACGGGCCAGAACTGGGACGGTAAGTTCGAGAAGTTCTCTGACTTCGACCTGACCATTCCCTTCAAGCCCTAAGAAGGAGCCACTCTAGGCAGCGCCCCGATCTTCGAAGATCGGGGCGCTGTCCTTCGATTTAGCCGTAGGCTGCAGCCTCTTGCTCTCAGCCTCCTTGCTTTCGTAGATCCAAACGATATGGCTCGAGTTGACTAACCAACAACACTTTCAACGAGGAGAATGACCTTGGACAAGAAGCATCTAAGGGGATCACAGAAGCTCATAGTCTCAGCACTGGGCGTAGCTATCGTCGTGCCGCTCGTCGCCGCACCAGCATCTGCAGCCCTCGACGGAAGAGACCAGTTCCAGATTCGAGCTGTTGATACTAAGCACTCCACCATTGTCGGCACCAAGGGCCTGAAGGGGCTCACGGGCTCCACCACAAGCCCGGGAGGCACAACTCCGGTGGTGGACGATCCAGCGCTCTCGGTGGCCGCAAAGTGCGGACCACTCTCCTACACCATCACTCCCACGATGACCAGTCTCTCAGCAGCCAACATCAAGGCAGCAGCTGACGGCAGGACTGGAGACATCAAGAACTCCTCGGACGGATGGAAGTCGATCTGGCACTACGATCAGACTGCGGGAAGCATTTCAGCGGGTGCTGGATCACCCACAGCGAGCTTCAAGCTCATCTACCTCGGCGATTCCACAACCGCTCCAGAGCTCATGAAGCTGGCTGTCGGAGTTCCAGACAACACGAAGCTGAGAATCTACACCAGCGATCCGGACAACTACTGCTCGATCACCGATCTTCGCGGATCGAAGACAGCTGGTAGCACCTTCTCCTATCTCAAGAGCGGAAGCGACTACACCGAAGGTCGCTATGAGACAGTTGGAGGAACTACTCTCTACACCACCGTCTCCGGACCACGGAGCGTCGGTGGAGGATCTCAGTACCAGCAGTTCTCCAGAGGCCTCGGCCCCGTCACCACTAGCACCGCCACCATCCTGAAGAGCACTAGCAACCTGTACTCAGGAACCGTCTACGCCGATGGCACCAGGGAAGGAACGATGATCCTTCCCAGTGCTGTGGACGGATCCGACTATGTGACCTTCACGCTCAACAAGGATGGAAGCGGAGGCGTTTCCTACACGAAGCTCGTGGACAATGGCAATGTGATCGCAGTTCGAAAGAATGCTCCAGTCTCCATCTCCTTCGACAGCACCGGCAAGATCACACAGCTCGGCTACAACGATCCAGCCAACACTGACAATCTCAAGTACCTCTCCGGTTCCAGCGCAACTGTGGCCAACTACAACAGCGTCACCGGTCAGAACTGGGATGGGAAGTATGACAACGGCAAGAGCTACGACTACACGATGCCCTTCCAGCCCAAGGCTCCTACTAGCTGATCAGAACTGAGTAGAGAGGGTCCGGCACTCCACATTAGAGGGGTGCCGGACCCTCTTTCTGTTGGACCTGTGCGCTTTTTGAATGCAAGTGTATGCATATCTCGATATGAGAGATAACCCCACTAGGAGCATCCATTGAAGCTACACTCTCGCCGCAGTAAACTGATCCTTTCGACTCTCGGGATAGCACTCGCGGCTCCACTCCTCGCAGCACCCGCATCAGCAGCTCTGGATGGAGGACATTTCCTCATCCACGCACAGAATACCAAGGAGCCTAAGTTCGAGGCCTACGCTGGCCTCAAGGGCGTCGGTAGTGCTAGTCCGGGTGGAGTTGTGACTCCGCCTGCCGTCACTCTGGCTAACTACAGCTGTGGTCCACTGAGCTTCAAGATCACCGACGCCATGGCGAAGTTCGCTCAGGGCAATCAGGATCTCCAGGCCGCAGGTAAGGCAAGCGAGATCAAGAGTAACTCCGAGGGCTGGCAGGGGCTCTTCAACTTCAGTGCGGCTGTGAGTCCCAATGTGCAGCCTGGATTCCCCACCGATGGATCGAAGCCGAATCAAGTCTACCTGACGAGCACCATGGCTGTCCCCAACAGAACTGCCGCAGTTCCCGCTGATGTTGTAGCCTACGCGAAGTCCTATGATACGAGCTGCACCTTCGTGGATTCCCGCCCTACGCCTCGAGCAGGTGATACCTACGGCTACATATTCTCCAAGGGCACCCTATCCGGCGGCAAGGACAGCTTCAGCGAGAGCCGCTACGAGCAGATCGATGGCTCTCTAGCCTCCACTAAGGTTTCGGTGCAGCTCACCGGATGGAATGTGGAGAGGTATCAGTCTCCCACAACCTTGAAGCCCGCTCTCAGTGACACCTTCCCCAGCACGGTTGCTGTGAACGATGATGGTTCACGACGAGCTTCTATGACCTTCAAGAATACTGTGGATGGCTACAACTACGCCAACATCAACAGGGCTATCGATGGCTCCGGAAACATTTCCTACTCCAAGTGGAATGGCACAGTGGGTGCCTACGGAATAACCGGTGTCGGAGCGCCCTCGAGGGTTAACGGTCCTACTGCCGTAGCCTGGGACAGCTCTGGGAACATCACCTCGCTGAGCTCTCCCGGAAAGAGCATCACTGCTCCGTTCACGGCTACTCACTACAATGAGATCACCGGACAGAACTGGGATGGCTCCTACCAGAAGCCGTCTGATCTCAAGCTGGACACACCGTTCCAGCCAGTAGGTAGACTCTAGGCCCAGGGGTGCAGGGTCACGGATGATGGTGGCCCTGCACCCTTTGCTCATGGAAGAGTTGATAGCGTAGGTCCATGGCTTCCAAGTGGATTGAACAGGGTTGGGTCTCTACCAATGACCTCTTGCTCCTCGGCTGGAGTAAGGATTCTGTAGCAGCACTCAAAGTTGCAGTTCTCGAGCGTAATGTGAACCTCGGCGGAATGAGCAAGGCTCGCGATCTCAACGAAGTCAACAGTTGGGCCCGGAACAACGGAGAGCCCATCGTTTCCTCTAAGGCGGTGCGGGAGCGAGAGCGGCGCTCAACTCGAACCGGTAGGAAGCCAGTCACCGGTACTGGCTTTCGAGGATCGTCGCAGACCACTGGCCTCTCTCAGAAGCCTCCACCACCCTCTCCTGCTGCTTTCCAGGCAGCGCAGGCTGATGCCGCTAAGCAAGCCGCACAGGCCGCCCATCGACAGAAGCGCACCGTCCAGAGCTTCCAGGCTCAAACGGCGGGAAGCTGGTTCGAATCGAAGCGAGACGCCAACGATGCGGGCTTCCTTTCTGCAGTTGATCTCAAGGATCGACTCTGGACAGATACGCTCATGGGAAAGCTCCTAGGAGAGCCTGATGGGCTCGGCCACAACTACTACAATCCGTCTACTCCGGTTCGCTATTGGACAAAGGACCATGTGCTCAATGTTGAGGCAAGTGCGGACTTTTCGAATGCCGTCGCTACTTCTTTGAGTAGACGAAAGATTCAGTGGGAAACTGGATTGGATGCCATTGTCAAGTCGAATCAGGACCATGGGCTTTCTGGAAGGCTATCTACTCTTCCCTGGTCCCTTGCTCTTGCCGCTCTTCTTAGGCCCAAAGACTGAATCAACTTCCAGCGCGTCAGTTGCCCTGCTAAAGAGCTTGCGTTAGAGTTGTCTCCATGACAAATACCTCAACGGTGTCCGCGGGCGCCGAAGCTCTCTCCACTCGCTTCAAGGAACTCCTCGCAGTTGGAGGCAACGGTGCGGTTGAGACCGACCTCCCCGATGGTACTCCTCGCCGGGGTGTCCTCGTGGGTCCCATCAAGACCTGGTGGGGTCGCATCGACTCTCCCGAGTACGCCGCCTACGATGCCTGGCGAGAGCTCGTCCGCGCAGAGCTGATCCACAACGGCTGCCTCGTCTACTCCCCTCACCGGGCCTGGTCCGGTGGCTGGCATGAGTCGGCTCAGCGGGTCAACGACATGGCCATCATCGAGTCGGACTTCATCGTGGCCATCACTCCTCCGGATGTGGATGCTGTGGGCACCGATGCTGAGGTCGCAACCGCAAAGGCCAACGGCGTTGCAGTGATCTACGCTCCTCCGGGCGGCCTCGAGGAGATCGAGAAGCTCCTCGCAGAGGTTCGATCGGTTCCGGCTCGCTACTGAAGATCGAAGTCGAAGGAGAAAGTCGTGGAACCTACAGCTGAGGACAGAGCATCGGTCTCGAACCGTACTCGCTTTGCTGGCGGTTCCCGACTTCCTTCCGCGCTAGGGATCGCATCACTGGTGCTCATGGTGGCCGTACCTCTGGGCTACATGATCCGGTTGATCCCCTACACGGACAATCTCCTCGTGTCCTTCGCACTCATCGGCTCCTGGGGACAGTTCCTCATCGCCGGTGTAGCCTTCCTCCTCCAGTCGGGGGACGCTCGGAAGGGTAGAGGATTGGGCTGGTGGCACCATGCCTGGGCCTTCCCAGCTGCGCTCATCAGCATTCCTCTAGCCTCGACGGTGAATCTCATGGTGGCCGGGCTCCTGGCTGCCTGAGAAAGAGTCACTGTTGGATGGTTGACAGGGACTGATTCGTGGTCATAGGATAGAACCATGACGAAGAACGCCACCTCCACCGCCCGCATCAACGACTCCGAGCGTACCAAGAGCGCCGCCGCCATCACGCGCGATCTCGAATCCGCCGAGCGCTCTCTTCGAGA
>Ga0308169_10002886_pt1 | contig 17316 bp, 18 predicted proteins | sample PhyBR1_2_FD_202139 | JGI IMG/M metagenome (GOLD analysis project Ga0308169, IMG submission 202139) | Phyllosphere microbial communities from UC Gill Tract Community Farm, Albany, California, United States - DLSLSB.R1 | ecosystem: Host-associated > Plants > Phyllosphere > Unclassified | place... | reverse complement strand
GAGACCGGACCGTGATCGGCGACGGCGTGCGCATTGGCCGGGGCACAGTAATCGGCCACCGCGTCAACGTCGGCAGCCACTCAAGGATCGGCTCGAGCGTCCTGATTGAGCACGGCGCCCACCTGGATACCGACAGCACTGTGCCCGACGGCAGCGAAGTGCTTGCCGGTGCGCACTCACGCCTTGCGCCGGCACGTCACCGGCAGCACCGCAAGGCGAAAGGCATGGCCGCCTAAAGCCTAAAACGGCAGCGGCAGCCTGGCGGTCCGTCCGCCGTCCAGCGCGATCACCTCTCCGGTCAGGAAGCCGGCCCCGGCGCCGGCCAGGAATACAGCCAGGTCGCCCACATCTGCGGGGCTGCCCAGGCGGCCAACCGGGTGCAGCCGCTGCAGCGCTTCCCGCGCCCCGGCGGGATCCGGCTGGGACGCCAGGTACCTATCACTGAGCTCGGACGTGATCCACCCGGGCGCAATGGCATTGCAGCGGATATTGTCTCCGCCCAAATCCACGGCCAGGGCTTTTGTCATCCCATGGATGCCTGCCTTGGACGCAGCATATGCCGCATGCCCCGGGTTGGCCGCCAGGCCCTCGATGGAGCCGATGTTGATGATGCTTCCGCCCCCTGCCTGGCGCAGGTACGGCAGGGCGGCCTGGGCAAGAAACAGCGGCGCACGCAGGTTCAGGGCCATCATCCGGTCCCACTCGTCGGGCAGAATGTGCTCCACGCTGCGCTCGAACATAATGCCTGCATTGTTAACGAGTATGTCTAGCCCGCCGAAGCGGGCCACGGCCCGGCCCACCACGTCCGAAAAAGCGGCCGTGTGGCCGACGTCAGCCTGGATGGCCAGCACCCCAGGGTGGCTTTCCAGTTCGGAGTCCAGTGGCCTGCGCTGGACCACCGCCACCTGCGCTCCCTCGCGCAGGAAGCTCGCTACGACGCCACGCCCTATCCCCTGGCCCCCGCCTGTGACCAGCGCCGTCTTGCCTTCAAGCTGCATGTCAGTGCTCAATCCGGTTTGGTTTTTCAGTCGGTCTCGGGGCTGGTACAGAAGAAGCAGCTGTTGGTGCCGCACTCCTCCGCCGTGTCTGCGAAGGCATCGCCAGCCGTTTCGGAGTACAGCGTGAGCGCCACGGCCTACTCCCCGTACATGAGGCCGGTGAGGAACGCCTCCAGTTCCCGCCCAGTGGACATGTCAATACAGGCAGGCGCAAGCGGCCGTGCCTGCTCGAGGTACAGACCTTCCCAGGGCGAGCACCTAAGCTCTCCGGCTTCAAAACTGCCGGTTGCGTCCAGTGCCAGCAGAGGTGCGGGCGCGGAGGGGACCTGTGCACGCCCCGCAGCGCTGGAGTTACGGTGGCCGAAAGCGGTAAAAATCGCGCGGTGGCCGATGGAGATGGACATGATCGCTTCCTTTCCTGGTCGCGACCCCGGGACCTCAATGTCCGGGATTGCGGTGCGGTCTAGCAAATTGAACGTGACGTTCGAAAAATGAACGTGAAAATAGTGTGGCACACATCACCGGAGTAAGGCAACGCCTTGCCTTGGCGATTTCCAAGCCGTCTATTCGCCACGGCGGGCTACTACCACCACGTCCGAACCATCCGCACTGCAGATCATCAGCCGCCCCCCGCCGCCTTCCTGGATAACCCAGAAGACGCTGCGGTCCAGGGCGAGCATGTCGATGTGGCCGGAAACTGCGGTTCCATCCCTCCTGAAGACCCGGACTGCGTCACCACGGGACAGCCTGGACCAGTCCGGGACCGACAGTGGCGCGCGATCGGCGAGCCGGGAGCGTGCGGGCAACTGGGGGCGCGGGCTGAGCGCAGGGCGTGCGGCTCTGGAGTACATCATCGTTTCCATTCTGTGGACAGTGGTTGCTGGGTGGGCCCGCTTGCAAAAAGAGGTGAGTGGGGCCACAATTTAAGCGTTCATAAAATGAACGTCACGTTCAAATTGTTACCACTGAGAGTTGAGCATCAACGGAGATGACCATCGCGAAGAGAGGCGGCAAAGTAGCCCCGCGCCCGCAGGGACCCGGCTACTGGCAGACCCTGCTTCCGGACAGGGCCCGCTAGCAATGCCCTACTGGCGTCAAAAACGGAAGCAGCGGCACCGCAGGGAACCCTCGGAGGTGCTCAAGGACCGCGAGGCTCGCAGGACAGCTGCGCTGGCCAAGTGCATCCGTGAAATCAACAGCACGGGGGATCCGCAAGGGGTAAGCCACAGCCTCGTCGCGGAGCGCGTGGGCCTTCCGGTCCAGTACGTACGGTGGAAGTATCCCTCCGTGGAACATCTGCTCGCGATGGCCAAGTCCTAGCAAATCTCCCGGGCCTGCCCGCGCCCCTCCCTGGAGAATGCCGCCCCAAGGGTCAGGAGCCTGCCGGCTCAATCCCGAGTAGTGCCTTGGCGATGTCCCTCGCCGCCTGGCGAAGCTGTTCGACAGTGTCCGGCAGTGTATCCGACTTCAGCCGCTGCTCGGGGCCGTTGACTGAGACGATGCCCACCAGGGCACCGGCCACGTCACGCACGGGAAGCGCGACAACAAAGAGCCCCTCTTCAAGTTCGCTGTCCAGCACGGCATAGCCCTGCTCCCGGACTTTGTCGAGGTCCCGGATGAGTGCATCCCGCTTTGTGATGGTGTGCGACGTGAAGGATTCCAGCTTCTTCGGCAACGCCAGGGCAACTTCCTCGTCGGTCATTTCCGACAACAGGAGCTTCCCCGTGGCGCTGGCGTGCACCGGGTAAGTTTCGCCAACATACATCGTGACGTTCAGGTACCGGGACCCGGAAGCCTCGGCGATGACGTCGTAGGCGAGCTTGTCCCGCACCATGGCAAAGCTGACGGTCTCGTTAAGCTTGGCCGCATACTCCTCAAGGATGGGCTGCACCCTGGCCACTGCGCCGGCATAGGGGTCCGCCAGCCGCCCCAGCCGGGCCATCTCCCACCCAAGCGTGTAGCGGTTATCCACCCGGTCCACAAAGCCCGTCTGCTCCAGACTCAAGAGCAACCGGAAGGCCGTGGGACGCGTCATCCCCACCGCCTGCGCGAGTTCGGTAACAGTAATGCCGGAACGGTGGCGGCCCAGCTCGCTGAGCAGGACGGTGGCCTTGATGACGGATTTATTGGTGAGGTCTACCGCCTCGCCCGCCACCGCGTCATCGCCGTCCGTTACCGCCCGTGCGTCCAGGCCTGTTTCCGATGCCACATCAAACTCCGGTTCCGTCTTCGTGTGCTCAAGGCAAGGCGCCCCGACTGGATGTCCCACCCATCCTATGCCTGGATGATTTGAACGCCACGTTCACGACTGCTCCAGCGGATTCGAAACGGGCAGGCCATGGAAGGGGCGCTTTGCCGTGGACCTTCCTGGCTCCCTTTCGGACTTTTTGCTCCGGAGGATGCGGCCGTCCGGAAGACGCACTGATGCCCGGCCGAAGCTGGCTCCGGCCGGGCATCGTGTGACACTTTGGCGCCTAGGTGCTGATGCTGATGTACTGCTTCTTGAACTGCTCGTGGATCTCCCAGACGCCGCTCCAGCCGTCCGGAATGAGCACCATGTCGCCGGCCTGGTGGTCCACCCGCTCCCCGCCATCGGAGACCAGCGTAGCCTTGCCTTCCAGCACCAGGATGACCTCACGTACCCCGTTGCGGGCGGTGGTGAAGCTTCCCGGGGAGCATTGCCAGAACCCCAGGTCCACCCGGCTGGCTTGTGTCCCGAGCGTGCTGTCTGTTGCGTCTTTCGGTGCAGTGCCGTTGACGGCCGTGGGCTTGAGGACCAGTTCGGCGAAAGACAATGTGTCCAGTGAACGAAGGACTTTCACTTGGGGGTAAGGCATGTGCTTTCTTTCTGTTGAGTGGGGGCTGGCCTTCCCGGCAGTTCCCGGTCAGGACTGCAGCGCCGGCTTGCCCAGCGGGGCGGAGGTGTCGCTGAGGCTCAGGCCCTTGGTCTCCGGGGCCAGGTACTGGGAGATGACGGCTCCCACCACGCAGATTCCTGCTGCGATAAGCATCGTGGTCCCTACGCCCAGGCCGTCCACCGACATCGGGAGGATGAAGGTTCCGGCCGCGGCGCCGATGCGTGAGAACGCGGTGGCGAAGCCCACTCCGGCACCCCGGATTTCGGTGGGGAACACTTCACCCGGGTAGACACCGGTCAAGGCGGTGGAGACGGCATTGAAGAAGGAGAACAGCATGAAGCTGAGCAGGATGATCATCGGCGAGACATGGGCGAAGAGTCCGATGACAACGAGTGCGACGGCGGCAATCCACATGGGGGGAATGGACAGCTTGCGCCGTCCCACGCGTTCGATCAGGAACATGGAGGCCAGGGAGCCTGCGACGACGACGCCGTTCAGCAGCAGCGCGCCGGCCAGTCCGTCCTCGACGCCGAGGCTTTCCAGCACAATTGGCGCGAAGGTGGCAATGGCGAAGTAGGGAGTGACGTTGCAGACCCAGTACATGCACACGAAGATCGTGGCGTTGCGGTACTGCGGAGAGAACAGCTTGGCGAAGTTCGGCTTCTCCGGCTTTTCGTGCTCCAGGTCTTTGACATCCGCCTCCTCCATGAACTGGTGGGCAATGGCGAAGGCCTCTTCCCGGCGGCCCTTGCTGATGAGCCAGCGCGGCGATTCAGGCGAGCCGAGACGGAGCAGGAACACGATCAAAGACGGAACGGTGCTCATGCCAAGGATGATCCGCCAGTCAGCGTGGATTGAGGTGGACATGTAGTAGCCCACTGCGTAGGAAAGCAGGTAGCCGACGTACCAGGCGACTTCCTGGAAGGCCATGAGCTTGCCGCGCAGCCTGGCCGGCGAGAATTCCACCAGCAGCGGCCAACCGATGGCGTAGTCCGCACCAATGGCCATGCCCATGAGCAGGCGGATGGCAAACAGCTGCCATGCGTCCGCCACAAAGAACTGGGCTGCGGAACCGGCCAGGAAGATGGCCAGGTCAACGATGAACATGGGCTTGCGGCCGACCTTGTCGGCGAGGTAGCCGCCGATGGGTCCGCCGAAGAAGATACCGATCAGTGCGGATGCACCAATCAGGCCCTGCCAGGTGGCGGTTAGGCTCAGGTCGGCGGTCAGTGCCGGCATTACCAGGCCTATACCGCCCAGGATAAAGCCGTCGATGAACATGCCGCCGGCAATGACGCCGCTGAGCTTGACGAGGAATTTCTTTTTCTGGGTGTCCTGGGGAGCAATTGACTGCACTGTGGACCCCGGGGCGGGCTTAACAGGTGGATTCACGATGGACTTCCTTGTAGATCGTGCTGCTTGGGGAGGGTGTTTTGGCGCCGTGCGGGCCAGCGCACAAAGGGTGTGGTGCGGCATGGGATGCGACCGCTGCTCGTTCATTTTTCGAACGTCGTGGTCAAAAATATGGCATGCGCCACATTGACTGTCAATAGTTACGTCCAACCTTTCCACGGAGAAACCCGCCTCTTGACAGTGACTTGGCTTACATCCTAAATTGAACGCAGTGTTCAAAAGCTGAACGTACTCCCCCACCGCCACGGCACTGTCCGGCACGAGTCCAAGGAAGCACCGCTGCCATGAAAAATGAACCCCTGAGCCTTTTCGCTTTCGATGTCTTCGCCCCTTCGCACCTGACCTCCGGGTCCTGGCGCACGGAAGGCGACCAGGGCCACCGCTACACTGACCTGCAGTACTGGACCGGCATCGCACAAATGCTGGAAAAGGCAGGCTTCGACGGCATCTTCTTCGCCGATAACGTGGGCTACCACGATGTCTACCGCGGCAACGGCGACGCAGCCCTCCGTGATGCGGCACAGTTCCCCATCAACGACCCCACCGTGCTTATCAGCGGCATGGCCGCCGTCACCAAGCACTTGAACTTCGGCGTCACCGTCTCGGCGACATACGAGCCGCCTTACCTGCTGGCGCGCAAGTTCAGCACGCTGGACCACCTCACGTCCGGCCGCGTCGGTTGGAACATCGTCACCTCCTACTCCGAGGCCGCCGCCCGCAACCTGGGCAAGCAGCAGCAGCTCACCCCTGCCGAGCGCTACGACATGGCCGACGAGTACATGGACGTGGTCTACAAGCTCTGGGAAGGCTCCTTCGAGGAGGACGCCCTGGTCCGCGACGTTGAATCGGCCACCTACATCGACCCGGCTAAGGTGCACCCGATCGAGCACTCGGGACAGCACTTCACCGTCCCCGGGTTCCACCTGTGCGAACCGTCCCCGCAGCGCACCCCTGTCCTGTTCCAGGCCGGCGCTTCGTCCAGGGGCATGGAGTTCGGCGGCAAGCACGCTGAAGTAGTCTTCCTCCAGGGCACGTCAGTGGAAGGCACCAAACGTTCGGTGGACAAGCTCCGCCAGGCCGTGGCCGACGCGGGCCGCGATCCCCGGGACGTCAAAATCGTCATCCTGCTCACCGTGGTGGTTGCCCCCACCGACGAGGAAGCCCAGGCCAAGTACAACAAAGCCGTGGAAAACGCCCCGATCGATGGCATCCTGGCCCGCTTCAGCGGCTGGACCGGCATCGACATGTCCGAATACGAACTCGACACCCCTCTGCGGTCCGTGGGCACCAAGGCCGGGCAGTCGATGGTGGACATGTTCTCCAAGGCCGACCCGGACCGGGACTGGACGCCCCGCCAGATCGCCGAGTTCCTTGCCGTCGGCGGAACCGGGTCCACCATCATTGGCTCTCCGGAAACTGTTGCGGCAGAGCTGCGCCGCTGGCGCGACGGTGCCGACGTCGACGGCATCAACCTCAGCTACACCACCAAGCCCGGCGGCTGGGAGGACTTCATCGAACTCGCCCTGCCCGAACTCCGCGCCCAGGGACTCATCGCCCCGCTCCGGGCCGAGAACGACAAACCGGTCACCCTCCGCGAGAAACTCTTCGGCCAGAAGTACACCCTGGACGGCCACCCGGCCACCGCACAGCGCGCCCGGCACTTGAGCGACGCAGCCCGCTAAGGCAGTCCACCTCCGGAATTATCACCAAAGGATCCTCTAATGACTGAACAAACTGACGTCGTCGTCATCGGCGCCGGCCTCGCGGGCCTCATCACTGCACGGGAGCTAAGCAACCGCGGCCACAAAGTGGTGGTCCTCGAAGCCCGGGAGCGCCTGGGCGGCCGCATCTACACCGAGCCCCGCCTGGGGCAGAAGCTGGAACTCGGCGGCAACTGGCTGCACTGGACCCAGCCCCATGTCTGGGCCGAAGTGACCCGTTACGGCTTGGAGGTCTCCCGTGGCCCCCGCTCGGAAGAGACCTACTGGCTGGCCGGCAACGAGGTCCGCCGGGGCAACCTGGACGACTTCATGAAGCTGATCGACCCCGGCATGACCCGCCTGCTCGAAGACACCGTGAAGTGGCTGCCACGCCCGGACGCTCCTTTAACCGTGGAGAACCTGGCCGAAGCGGACCAGTACAACCTGCAGGAAATGCTGGACAAGCTGGACCTGTCCGAGGACGAGCGCAACGCCAACGAGGCAGCGTGGGTGGGCCACTTCAACGCACCCCTGGATCAGTGCGCCTACGTCAACGCCCTGCGGTGGACCGCCGGATCCTCCGGCCACTGGCACCTGATGCACGAGGCCTCGGCCATCTACCGCCTCAAGAACGGCAACGACGGCCTGGTTAACGCCATCGCCGGGGACACGACAGCGGATATCCGCCTCAACTCCCCGGTCACCGGCATCCGGCATGACAGCACCGGCGCCACCGTCAGCTACGGCGACGGCCAACAGATCCAGGCCACCAAGGTGGCCATCACCCTTCCGGTGAACATCCTGCACAAGCTGGACGTCCGGCCGGCACTCTCCGAGGGCAAGCTCGCCCCCAGCCGGGAAAAGACCGCTTCCCAAGGCGTGAAAGCCTGGATCCGGGTGAAGGGCCCCATCAAGCCATTCTTCGCCTACTCCGCCCAGGACAAGCCGCTGTCCGTGATCCGCACCGAATTCGTCAGCGACACCGACGCGGTCCTGGTGGGCTTCGGTGCGGACGGAAACCGGATCGATGTCACCGACATCGAGCAGGTCCAGGAAGCGATTAGGGTGTGGCGCGACGACCTGGAAGTCATCGAAGCCACCGGGCACAAGTGGGGCGAAGACCCCTACGCCGAGGAGACGTGGCTTGTGCAGCGCCCCGGGCAGCTCACCAAGTACCACGCCGCGCAGCAGGCCAGCGAAGGCGCCCTGCACTTCGCCAGCGGCGACATCGCCAACATCTGGGCCGGCTTCTTCGACGGCGCCATCGAATCCGGCCTCCGCGCCGCCCGCAACATCCACGCAGAGCTTCGCGCAGAAGGGAAGTCACAGTCATGACCGCCACCGCAATCGCACCCCGGACCATCGACTCCGGCACCTACCGCGCCGTCATGCGGCACCTGCCCACGGGGGTGGCAGCCGTCTGCTCCACCGATCGTGTGACCGGCGCCCAGAACGGCATGATCGTGGGAACTTTCGCGTCCCTGTCAATGGAACCGGCGCTGGTGACGTTCAGCGTGATGCATTCCTCCACGAGCTGGCCCAGGATCGCCCAGGCCGGAACCTTCAGCGTCAGCCTGCTCGCCGAGGACCAGCAGCAGGTCTGCCGGGCACTCTCCGCCAAGGGCGAGGACAAGCTCAGCTCCGTCGCCTGGTCCGAATCGGAGTGGGGAACACCGCACCTGCACGGCTCCCTTGCCTGGTTCGACTGCCGCGTTGAACAGCAGTTCACGGCCGGCGACCACGTTGTCGTCATCGCCAGCGTGCTGGACATGACACCCGCCCAAGGGCCTTCCACCCCGCTCATCTTCCACGGCGGCCGCTTCGGAAGCTTCCGCGAAGCCGCCTGACCCACGGACCGCCCCGCGACCGTTACAAGGAAACCAGACATGGACATCACCCCAACCAACACCACTGCCCTCGCGGATGTCACAGCCGACATCACCCCCGGCTACTACCGCCAGATCCTGGGCAAGCTGCCCACGGGCGTCACCGCCATCACCGGCATCAATGACGACGACGAGAAGCTCGGCCTGGTGGTCGGCACCTTCCAGTCGCTCTCACTCGACCCGCCCCTGGTCATGTTCTGCGTGGACAAGTCCTCCTCCAGCTGGCCGAAGCTGCGCAAGCTGCAGAAGTTCACCGCCAACATCCTCGCCGATGACCAAATCGCCATTTGCAAGTCACTGTCCCGGAAAGGCCCGCAGAAGTTCGAAGGCTTGCCCTGCACCCCCGGCCCGTTGGGCACACCGCACCTCCATGGCGCCACGGCCTACATCGACTGCCAGGTCACCGCAGAGGTAGTGGTGGGTGACCACTACATGGTGGTTGGCGCGGTGACCAACATGGAGGAGGGAAGCGGCGACGCCCTGCTCTTCCGCGCCGGCAAGTTCGGCCAGTACCTGCCCATCGAGATTCCTTCCCCTGAAAGCGCCGCTCCCGCGGCACCGCAAACCGTCCCCGCTAAACCCGTACCGACAGGGAGCGCATCATGAGCCGCCAGCAGACCATCCTCGAAGCCTGGAACAAGGCCTGGGGCGACGGCGATTTGGCCGCCTTTGAACGGATGCTCGCACCGGACTACGTCCGCCGATCCAAGTCCGGCAGCGAAGACTACGCCACATTGCGGAAAACCATTGAGGCAACCCACGCAGCGTTCCCCGACACCACCACCGAGATCCTGCACATCCTGGAGGACGGCTCCACGGTCGCAATCCACTGGCAGACCAAGGGTACCCATCAGGGCGATTTCATGGACGTCCCCGCCACGGGCCGTACCATCACCGTTTCCGGTGCCTCCTTCCTCCGGTTCGACGGCGACAAGCTTGCCGAAGAGTGGGTGGTCTGGGACCCGCGCGAACTGCTGTCTGCCCTCGGCATCTGGCATCTGGGGCCAGGCAACGCCTAGGCGGAATCTCCCCCTAATTTTCACTGCTTTTACTTGTTCTCAACTGCCCAGGAGGGCGCCACATGACACTTGAAGGACACTCCCTTATCGCCGGAGAGACCACTGCCGGAACCAGCGGAACCACCCACGGGATCAACCCCGCCACCAATGAAGAGCTTGAACCGGTGTACACGCTGATCAGCGAAGACCAGTTGCGCACGGCCACCGAGGCCGCGGCCGACGCCTTCGATTCCTTCAGTGCTCTCGACCCTGGGCAGCACGCCCGGTTCCTGGACGCCATCGCCGAAAATATCGAAGCCATCGGTGACGAGCTAGTTGAACGGGCCTCCACCGAAACCGGCCTCGGCAGGGACCGGCTCCGCGGGGAACGTGCACGCACCGTCGGCCAGCTGCGCCTGTTCGCTGACGTGGTGCGGGAAGGCGACTTCCGCGGCGTCCGCATCGATCCCGCCATCCCGGACCGCGCGCCGCTGCCGCGCGCCGACATCCGGCAGCGCCAGATCCCCCTCGGGCCGGTGGCCGTTTTCGGTGCCAGCAACTTCCCGCTCGCCTTCTCCGTGGCCGGCGGCGACACCGCATCGGCCTTTGCCGCAGGCTGCCCGGTTATCGTCAAGGCCCACAACGCGCACCCGGGCACAGCCGAGCTCGTCGGCCAGGCCATTGTCAAGGCGGTGAGGGATCTTGGCCTGCACCCCGGAGTGTTCTCCCTGGTCTACGGCTCTGGTTCCAGCATCGGCCAGGCACTCGTTGCCGATCCGGCCATCAAGGCTGTCGGCTTCACCGGTTCCCGCGCCGGGGGCATCGCACTCATGCGTACCGCCGCAGCGCGCCCCGAGCCCATCCCGGTGTATGCCGAAATGTCCTCCATCAACCCGGTCTACGTCTTCCCCGGCGCCCTTGAAGGCGATGTGGAAGCACTGGCGCGGCAGTATGTCGGTTCCGTGACCGGCAGCTCAGGACAGCTCTGCACCTCCCCCGGCCTGGTCTTTGTTCCCGCAGGCGAGGCAGGTGACCGATTCGCCACTGCCGTCACCGGCGAGATCACCCCGCTGTCCGGGCAGACCATGCTGAGCGGCGGGATCGCTTTGGCCTGGCACCACGGCCACGACGCACTCGAGGACGCCGCCGACGTCGAACTGCTCGGCAGGGGGCAGACGGGCCCCGGCGAGAACGCCCCCGCACCGGCGGTCTTCAGCTCCGAACTGGACGTGTTCACCGGCAACCCGGTGCTGCATGAGGAAATCTTCGGCGCCGCGTCGCTGGTGGTCCGCTACAAGGGCATTGAAGACCTGGTGGAAGCGACGGGGAAGCTTGACGGCCAGCTGACCGCGTCCCTGCACATCACCGAGGCGGACTACGCCGACGCCGCACCGCTCATTCCCGCACTGGAACGCAAGGTGGGCCGGATCATCATCAACGGCTGGCCCACTGGTGTCGAGGTCGGCCACGCGATGGTCCACGGCGGCCCCTACCCTGCCACCTCCGATTCCAAGACGACGTCCGTGGGAACGCTGGCCATCGAGCGGTTCCTCCGCCCGGTGGCGTATCAGAACTTCCCGGAGCAGCTGCGCCCCGCACCCCTGCAGGACGCCAACCCCTGGAACGTCAACCGCCTCATCGACGGCAAACCGGAGCACACCTAGGCCGGAAGAAGACACCCCCATCGTCCGGCCCCGGGCATGCCTCCCGCAACGAGTCGCCCGGGGCCGGATCCCCAACCAAGTGAACATTGAGGAAATCATGTCCACCATCACGCTCGAAGACGTCGCCGGAACGCTCCGCGCGGCGCGGCTGCAGGGGCAACCTGTCCCGGCACCCACAGAAACCTGCCCTGGCCTCGACGCCGACGCCGCGTTCCAGGTCCAGAAGATCAACGTCGAGCACGCCGTGGCCGGTGGCGACCGGCTGGTGGGCTACAAGCTCGGCAACATCGCCCAGGTCTCGGCAACATCGCCCAGGTCATGCAGGACGCCTTCGGCCTGGACCAGCCGGACTACGGCCACCTGCTGGCAGGCATCTTCGAATTCGAAGGCACCACCCTCAAGCGGGACAACTTCATTGCACCCTATGTGGAACTCGAGCCGGCCTTCGTCCTCCGCTCCCGCCTGGGCGGCCGGAACACGACCATCGCTGATGTCATCAACGCCATCGACTATGCGCTGCCCTCCATCGAGATCATCGATTCGCGCGTCAAAGAATGGGCCATCAGCCTGCCGGATACCCTGGCCGACAACGGCTCCACCGGCGCAGTGATCCTGGGCGGCACACCGCGTAAGGTCACGGACCTGAACCTGCGCGACACCCGCGGCGTGTTGACCTTCAACCACCGCGAAGTCATCTCCGGCACCACCGGCAACATCCTGGGAAACCCGCTGGCCGCTGTCGCCTGGCTGGTTAACCGCCTCGCCGAGTACGACGTGGAGTTCGAGGCCGGCCAGGTCATCCTTCCAGGCAGCTGCCTCCAGGCGGTTCCGATGAACGAGGCCGGGCGCTGGTCGGGCACGTTCGAAGGCTGGGGCACAGTCGAGTTCGACGTCGCCTGACCATGCGCCTGGCAAACATTTCCGGACGCCTCCACCTCGTCACACCTGAGGACCAAGTCATCGACGTGTCGATGGAAACGGGAGGGCATTTCAGCCCCCGCATCCAGGACTGCTACGAGCGCTGGCCCGAGCTTCGCAGCGTCGCCTTTACGCTGGAGCAATGGGGCGGGACCCCGCTGGCCGACGTGCCGCCGTCGGCCTTTGGAAATCCTGCGCCCCAGCCCCGGCAGGTCTTCGCAATAGGGCTGAACTACGCGGCGCACGCCGCTGAAGCCGGCCTGGCCGTGCCCGCAGACCTCACGGTGTTCACCAAGTTCGTCAGCTCCCTGGCGGGCCCGCACGGATCCATCGCCCTGCCGCCGGGGACGGTGGACTGGGAGGTGGAGCTCGTCGTCGTCGTGGGGCGCGGCGGCGCAAACATACCTGCGGATACCGCGTGGAACCATGTGGCCGGCCTGTCCGTAGGGCAGGACCTCTCGGAGCGCACATGCCAGTCCTCCGGGCCCTCACCGCAGTACAGCCTGGCGAAGTCCTTTCCTGGCTTCGGGCCGATCGGCCCGCTGCTGGTGACCCCTGACGGGTTCGAAGACCCGGACAGCCTGGAACTGGGTTGTTCCATCAACGGCGAGGAAGTCCAAAGGGGAAACACCTCGGATATGGTGTTCCCTGTACCCGAAATCATCGCCCGGCTGTCGCAAGTGACGCCGCTGCTGCCTGGCGACGTGATCTTCACCGGCACCCCGCCCGGGGTGGGCATGGGCCGTTCCCCGCAGCGCTTCCTCAAGCCGGGGGACGAACTTGTCACCTGGGTCCAGGGCATCGGCGGAATGCACCACCTGATGCGATAGAACGGGACGGGGCGCAGGCCGATAGGTATCCGGCACGTCAGCCGCCTGTGCTTGCCCGCACCACCAGTTCCGCCGGATAAATGACAGGCTCGGAGGCCTCTTCGGGATTTGCGATGGCGGCGACCAGAAGCTTTCCTGCTGCGGCCGCGATGCCCGCCATGGGATGGGCCACCGTAGTAAGTCCCAGGCCGTTTGCCGCCTGGATGGCGTGGTTGTCGAAGCCCACCACCGCCACGTCCTCCGGCACCCGCCGCCCCATTCCCCGAAGAGTGTCCACGACGCCGAGCGCCATCAGGTCGGAGGCAGCAAATATCCCGTCCACCTCAGGCGCACTGGCCAGCAGGTGGGCCGCGGCATCGGCACCTCCCGCCGTCGTAAAGTCCCCGTGGATGACCGGTCCGGGCTCAAGGCCGGCTTCCGTGAGTCCCTCTAGCCATCCTTCCAGGCGGTCGACGGCGGCGGTCATGTCAGTGGGGCCGGCGACAGTTGCGAGCCGGGTGCGGCCGATACCGGCCAGGTGCCGTGCCGCCAGCCGCCCGCCCTCGAAGTTGTCCAGCTCCACGTAGGGAATGCCGGATTCCGTGTCCCACGGCCTGCCGATGAAGACGGTGGGCAAACCGGTAGCGCCCAGGGTCTCAACCCAGTCGTCGGCGCGGTGGTGGGACACCACGATCGCGCCGTCAACGTGGCCCCCGCGCAGGTAGCGGGTGGTCCGCGCAGAGTCGTCGCCGGCCCGGGACATCAGCAGTACCAGCTGCAGGTCCGTCTCGCGCAGTGCTTCATTGACTCCAGTAATGACTGCGGCGAAGTACGGGTCCATCATGACCCGGGCGTCGGGTTCGGGGATGACCAGCGCCACCGAACCCGTGCGCCGGGTGACCAGGCTTCGCGCTGCACGGTTTGGCGTGTAGCCCAACGCCACAATCGCGGCGTCAACCGCAGCCTGGGCTTCCGGGCTCACCTTGGATCCGCCGTTGATGGCACGGGACGCAGTGGAGCGGGACACCCCAGCGGCCGACGCCAGGTCCTCCAACGTGGGACTGGTCCGCCCTGCTGCGGCAAGGGCAGGGCGGCTGGTCTTTTCGTTCATTACACCGACAATACGACACCGCCCCTGCGTGGGAGCGCTCCCGCGAAACCCTTGCCGCGACTAAAACCCGATGCTACGCTTCCCCGACGGGAGCGCTCCCACCACCCGACCCCGGTTGCCTGTCGCAGCCGTTTTGGTCATCCGGCCCCACCACTGACAGGACCAGCAATGCCGCTATCCTCACGCCCTGATGCACCCAGGCCCCTTCCGCCGCAGCGCCGGCACCACGCCGGCACCGTTGCGGCCGCCACCGCCCTTCTCCTTGGGCTTTTCGCCGCCGGCGGGACCGTCCCGGCGCAGGGGGCACCGCCGGCTGTGGAACCCGGAGTCCAGGCTCCGGCGTCGCCACCGCCGGCACCGGCGCCGCAAAACCCCTTCGGGTCCAACACCTACGTCTTCGATCCCGGCATGCCCGTGGCGCAGATCCAGGCCACGGTGGACGCCGTCGCGGCGCAGCAGGTGGATGACGAAATGGGGACCAAGCGCTACTCCCTGCTGTTCAAGCCAGGAACCTACGGCACCCCCGAGGAGCCGCTGACCGTCCAGGTGGGCTACTCCACCGAGGTGGCAGGGCTGGGCGCTGCACCCACTGATGTCACCATCAACGGACACGTGGATGTCTACAACCGCTGCCTCACTGCGGACAACTGCATTGCCCTGAACAACTTCTGGCGCTCCCTGTCCAACCTCACCATCAACGTCACCGGCCTCGAAGGCTGCCGCAGCTCGGCAAACTTCTGGGCAGCCTCCCAGGCTTCCCCGATGCGCAGGGTCAACATCACCGGCGGCAACCTCTCCCTGATGGACTACTGCACCGCCGGCCCGCAGTACGCCAGCGGCGGCTTTATCGCGGATTCAAAGACGGGCGCCGTCATCAATGGCTCACAGCAGCAGTACCTGGTGCGCGGCAGCAGCATCGGCGGCTGGTCCAATGGAGTCTGGAACCAGGTGTTCTCGGGCGTCAACGGGGCACCTGCAGATTCCTTCCCGGACCCGCCGTACACCACCTTGGACACGACTCCCATCAGCCGCGAGAAGCCCTACCTGACTGTGGACCCCGCCGGGCAATACAGCGTGTTCGTGCCTTCCGCCCGCCATGACGCAGCAGGGACCACGTGGGAAAACGGTCCTACGGAAGGCCGCAGCATCCCCCTGGCAGAGTTCTACATCGCCAAGCCCGGCGATTCGGTGCAGGCCATTAACACGCAACTGGCCCGTGGAAAGAACCTGCTCCTTACCCCCGGGGTCTACGACATTGACCGCAGCATCGAGGTCAAGAGGGCCGGAACCGTAGTGCTCGGTCTAGGCATGGCAACACTTACCGCCGTCAACGGATCAGTGCCCCTGACAGTCGCAGATGTCCCCGGCGTGGACATTGCCGCCGTCACCGTGGACGCGGGCGAGGTCAACTCCCCTGCCCTGATGCGAATCGGCAAGGCAATCCCGGGCGCAGGCGGCGGACCAGCAAACTCCGCCGTCCGCAGTGATCCGGCCGATCCCACCACGCTCCACGATGTGTTCTTCCGCATCGGCGGTCCCCACGTGGGCAAGGCCTCGGTCAGCCTGGAAGTCAACAGCGACAACGTCCTCCTGGACCACATCTGGGCCTGGCGCGCGGACCACGGGAACGGTGTCGGTTGGACCACCAACACCGGCAGGAACGGCGTGATCGTCAACGGCAACAACGTCACCGCCACCGGCCTGTTCGTGGAGCACTACCAGGAGTACAACGTCATCTGGAACGGCGAAAACGGCAAAACCCTCTTCTTCCAGAACGAACTGCCCTACGACGCCCCCAACCAGGCAGCGTGGCAGCATGACGGGGTCCTGGGCTGGGCCGGGTACAAGGTCTCGGATTCCGTCAAAACCCATGAACTCTGGGGCGGCGGCAGCTATGTGTACAACAACGTGGACCCCACGATCCACGCCACCCGCGGCTTCGAGGTTCCGGTGACGCCCGGCGTGAAGCTGCACAGCCTGCTGACCGTGAATCTTGGCGCCGGGACACTGGACCACGTGGTCAATGACACCGGAGCGCCGGTGTCCACGGACGTCGTCGGAGTTCCCAGCTACGTGGCCGATTTCGGCTAGGAGCCCACCACAACCGGGGGCGCGTTGCCGGCAGTGGATGCCGGCTCCGCGCCCCTATCCGTTCCGGGCTTGTCTCCACGCCAGCGCGGCGCAGCCCCAGACGGCCAGCAGCAGCGCCACCAGCAGCAGTCCGGCGTCGCCCAGGTCGATCGACGACAGCCACGCCGTCACCGGATCCTCCAGGCTGAAAGCAGCGTGGACGAAACTGCCCAAAGTAATCACGGCGATGAACAGCGCCGAGACCGCCGAGATGCCCGTCACCACAGCATTGAAGCCAAGCTGCCGCCGCGGGTCGGCCAGTGCCGAGCGGTACATCCGCATCATCGCCATGCCGTTCACCGAATCACACAGCGTCATCGCGGCTGCGAAGGCGAGCGGGAGGGCGAGCAGGGCGAACGGGGGCACCCCGGCCAGCGACGCCGCCGTCGTCATCATCAGCAGCCCGATGGTGGTGGCGGTATCGAAACCCAACCCAAAGAGGAAGCCGATCACGTAGATGTTCCGGGGGCGGCGCACCCTGGCGAGGGGTTTGGCCAGCAGCCGTGCCACCAGTCCCTGCGGTTCCAGGTCGCGGGGATCGATGGCTGCTCCGGACCGGGAGCGCCGGAAGGCAGCTGCCGAACGGGTGAAGGCCGAGCCGTTGAACAGCCCCATGGCCAGCAGGAACAGCCCGGAAACACCGCTGCCGATCAGCCCCAACACCACATTGCCGGCCGTACCGTCCTCCATCAGGCCGCCAACCACGGACGCACCGGCGATCACCAGCACCCCGGCGAGTGTCACCACCGAGCTGTGGCCCAGGCTGAACGCGAAGCCCACGCTCACCGGATGTTGCCGCTGTGCCACGAACTTCCGGGTGGAGTTGTCGAT
>Ga0308169_10002885_pt1 | contig 17319 bp, 14 predicted proteins | sample PhyBR1_2_FD_202139 | JGI IMG/M metagenome (GOLD analysis project Ga0308169, IMG submission 202139) | Phyllosphere microbial communities from UC Gill Tract Community Farm, Albany, California, United States - DLSLSB.R1 | ecosystem: Host-associated > Plants > Phyllosphere > Unclassified | place... | reverse complement strand
CAGCAGCGGAAAAGCGCCGCCATGTATCGACAGCGCGTGTACTCAAGGCGGGGTTCGTTAGCTGAGACCTTTAAAAGACTGGCTCGAGAGCCCACCCTACGTTACGCGACTTCCGTTGGCCGATGCGCACCGTAGGGTGGGCACTTGTGCCCACGCGGTACGGCCCATGCATCTCGAAACGCCGGGAACCTACGCCTCCGGCACCTCCCCGTTCAACAAACCCGCAATCGCCCCCAACAACACCGGCTCCTGGAACGGCTTGCCGAAGTACGCATTCACGCCCAGTCCCAACGCGACATTGCGGTGTTTGTCCGCCGTGCGCGAGGTGATCATGATGATCGGCAGCGCGGCCGTGGCGGCGTCGCCGCGCACGTGGCGCACCAGGTCGAAACCATCCATGCGCGGCATCTCGATATCGACCAGCATCAGGTCGGGACGCACCTCCGGCAACTGCTCCAGCGCGTCGACGCCATCCTTGGCCAGCGCCACCCGGTAGCCCTCGCGCTCGAGCAGGCGCTGGGTGACGCGGCGCACGGTCAGCGAATCGTCGACCACCATCACCGTCGGACGATGGCCGGGTACCGGCTGGACCTCGGCCGGCGCCAGCGTCAGGCTGCCCGCGTTGCGCCCCAGCGCCAGGGGATTGAGGATCAGGACGATGTCGCCGGTGCCGAGCACCGTGGCGCCGGCGATCCCCGGCACGCGCGCCAGCTGCGGCCCGAGGTTTTTGATCACCACCTCGCGGTTGCCCAGCACCTCGTCGACCTGCAGCGCGATGCGCTCGCCCGCGCTGTGCAGCAGCAGCACGGGGCGCGAACGCAGGCCCGGCTCGAAACGCTCTCCCTCTCCCAGCAGCGCCGGCAGGTAGTGGTAGGGCAGCAGCTGGCCGCCGGCCTCCAGCGTGCCGGCGTCCGCCGCGGCGGCCAGCTCCGGCTCGCGCACCTGCAGCACCTGCTCGACCAGGGTCGAGGGCAGCGCATAGGTCTTGCCCGCGCTGGCGACCAGCACCACCTGGGTGACCGCCAGCGTCAGCGGCAGCCGGATCGTGAAGCGCGTGCCGCGACCCGCTTCGGTATCGATCGTCACGCGCCCGCCCAGGGCTTGCGCTTCGGAGCGCACCACGTCCATGCCGACGCCGCGCCCCGCCAGTTCGGTCAGCGTGTCGGCGGTCGAGAAGCCGGGCGCAAAAATCAATTCGGCGGCCTGCGCGTCAGGCAGTTCGGCGTCCGCCGCGGCCAGGCCGAGCGCAACGGCTTTAGTGCGGATGCGCTGCAAATCCAGGCCGGCGCCGTCGTCGCTGAACTGCAGCACGACTTCGTTGCCCTGCTGGCTGACCTGCACCAGCAGTTCACCGGTATCGAGCTTGCCGGCGGCGGTGCGCGCCGCGCGCGGCTCGATGCCGTGCACGATGGCGTTGCGCAGCAGGTGCTCGAAAGGCGCGGCCATCTGTTCCAGCACGCTGCGGTCGATCTCGACGGCGCCGCCGCGGATGTCCAGGTTCACGCGCTTGTCCGTTTCCTTCGCGGTCTGGCGCGCCACCCGGAACAGGCGCTCGGACAGGCTGGCGAAGGGCACCATCCGCACCCGCATCAGGTCGCGCTGCAGGTCGCGCGTCATGCGCGATTGCGCGGCCAGTTCTTCGCCGGCGCCGTCGACCGTGCGCGAGAGCGATTCGTGGAAGGACGCGACGTCGTTCACGCTCTCGGCCATCATGCGGGTCAGTTCCTGCAGGCGGGTAAAGCGGTCGAATTCGAGCGGGTCGAATTCGCGTTCGCCGGCGATCGACATGCGCGAGGCGATCTGCGATTCGGCCTGCATCTCGACTTCGCGCAGCTGGCGCCGCAGGCGTGCGAGGTTGTCCGAGAAGTCGCCCAGCGCGCCCTTCAGCACGCCCATCTGGTTTTCCAGTTTCGAGCGCGTGATCGAGACCTCGCCGGCCTGGGTCACCAGGCGGTCGAGGATGTCGGCGCGCACCCGCACCAGCGGCGTACGCGCCTCGCTCGGGGCCAGCGCTTCCACGACAGGCGCGGCCTCGTTCGCAGGCGTGTCGGACTCAGGCGCCTGCGCCGGCTGCACCAGCTGCTCGAACAGCGCCAGCGCCGTGTCGTAGTTGGCCATCAGCTCGTCGAAGGCCGCCGGGGCCGTGGTCCCGGCATGCACCATGTTCTCGACCTGCGTTTCCAGCTCATGGGTGTGCTGGCCGATGCGCATCGCGCCCGCCATGCGCGCGCTTCCTTTGACGGTGTGCAGCGTGCGCAGCAGGCCCTGGGCCGGGGCCGGATCCTGCGGATTGTGCTGCCACCGGCGCAGGCCGTTGCCGATCTGCGGCAGCAGGTCGGCCGCCTCTTCCAGGAACACCGGCAGCAGGTCGGGATCGAGCTCGTCGTGCAGGACGGGTTCGGGCGCCAGCGTGCCGGCCGCCAGGGCGACGGGACGCTCGATTGCTTCCGGCTGGGTTGTGGCTTGTGCTTCGGCTTCAGGCTGGGTTTCCGCCACCGGCTCCGGCGTGTGCACCTCGTGCGGCGCCGCCTCTGCGACGTCGTCATCGTCCACGCCACCGGCATCGCGTGCGACCGGCGCTTCCTCGACCGCCGGCGCAGGCACATGCGCCTGCGGCATATCGAACAGGGCATCGAAATCGAGGCCGTACAGGTCGTCGGCCGCCGCGGCGGCGCCAGACGTCACTTCTGCCGGCGCGGCCGCAGGCGGAGCGGTCGGCGGGTCGGCCAGCAGGCTGTCATACGCCTGCGCGAACAAGGCGTCGAGCTGGCGCACGAGGTCGGGACCGGCATCGCCATACGCCGCGGCGCCCTGCTGCTGCGCCAGCGCCTGGCACAAGGCCTCGAGCTGCGCCAGCATGTCCGGCTGCTCCGCCGCCAGTTCGTCGCGCCCGAAGGCCTGCAGCATCTGGCGCACGCGCGCCAGCACGGCGTCGAGCACGTCGTACTGGGCGGCGTTCAGCACCGGTGCCGGAGCGGCCAGCATCTCGAGCGCCGTCTCCAGCGCCTGCGCCAGGTCGCGCAGGGCCAGGAAGCCCACCGTGCCCGAGGTACCCGCCAGCGTGTGCACCGCCTTCAGGGCGTCCAGGCTGACCGGACGGCCCGCTTCGTGGCGCCACTCGCCGAAATCGCGTTCCAGCAGGCGCAGGAGTTCGTCGGTCTCGGCGACATAAATGCTGTACAGGCCGAGCGGGATCTCGAGCGTGCCGACGCGGTGCATGTTCTCGTCGGCCGCGGGTGCGGGACGGGTGGCCGCCGGTAGCGCGATCACATTGCTTGCCACTTCAGGTTCGGCTGACAGGCCAGTGTCCACGGCAAAAGCGCCGCCGCCCTGCACGCGCTCCGCCGCCGCGACCAGCGCGGCGCTGCCGCGTGCCGAGGTCCCGCTTGCCGCCAGTTCGGCGACCCAGGGCGCCAGTTCGGCATGCGCGTAGTCGGCCAGGTCGAGCAGGTCGGGCGTGGCGGCGCGGCCGTCGGCCAGCCAGACATTCATCACGCGTTCCAGCGCCGCCGCCCCGGCCGCGAATTCGTCGAGGCTGACCATGCGCGCGCTGCCCTTGAGCGTGTGGAAAGCGCGCCGCACGATGGTCAGCGCGTCCTGCGCTTGCGGATCCTGGCGCAGGCCGGGCAGCGTGGCCGCGATCGTGTCCAGCACTTCGCCCGCTTCCGCGACGAAGATCTCGAGCAGCTCGGCATCGATGCCGGCAGTTTCGGACTCGACGGCCGGTACTGCAGGCAGCTCGACAGGGGCGTCGGCCGCAGGCGCCTGCGTGGCGCTCGCCTGCTCGAAACTCAGTTCGCGCAGCAGTCCCGCTTCCTCGTCGAACACGAAGCGGCCCTTTGCGCTGTCGCTGTTCTGGGCCAGCATGTCGGTGAAAAAGCCGAGCGCGCCGATATTGCGGGCGATGTTGTGCAACGCGCCCGCCTGCGCAACGACGTCGCCATCGCCCCCGGCCAGCTGCGCAACCGCTTCGCGCACGTGCTGCGCGGTGCGGGCCGCCGCATCCTGGTCGAGGATCGACAATGCGCCCTGAATCTGGTGCAGCACGGGAGCGGCCGCGACCAGCGCGCCGCGCTTGTGCTGCGGGTCGTCGTAGTACTCGTCGAGCAGCTTTTCGACCTGGCGCAGGCCGGACTTGATTTCTCCCGCCAGCACGGCCACGGTCTGGCCCTGCTGGATGGTCTGCGCCAGTTCGTTCTGCCAGTCGGGCGCCGCGGGCGGCGTCTGGCCGGCGGCCAGTGCCAGCAGGCGCTGGCCCACGACTTCGGCATGCTGGCCGAAATCCCCCGGCAGCTGGCGCACCTGGTCGAGGCCATGCTCGACGAACAGCATGGCGGTGGCCATCTCGAGGCTGAACTGGTCGTTGCGGCCCGAGGCGATCGACTCGGTCGCCGCCTGGCCCAGTTCGCGCAGCAGCTGGGCCAGCGCCGGCGCGCCGAGTTTCTCGCTGGCGCCGGCAAGCGTCGCCAGCGCCTGGCTGAAGTCCGCTTCGCGCGAGTCGTCGGGATGCAGCGCCAGCTGGTCCCAGTCCGATTTCGAACGCGCCAGCGCTTCCTTTGCTTCCTTCAGCGCGGCGGGGTCGACCTTGCCGTAGCGGCGCCCGGCATAGTCGGCCGGCACCGCGCCGTCCAGGTGGAAAGTGCGACGCAGCAGCGCCGCTTCGCCCCCTGCCTCCTGTGCGGCGGCGATGAAGAACAGCGCATCGCGCAGCAGCGTGTCGGGCAGGCCCGCCTGGCCCTGGGCCAGGCGGCGCAGCTGCAGGTTGATCTGGCCGAACAGCTGTTTGACGTACAGGTCGCCCGCCAGGCTGCCCTCGGCCACCAGCATGGCGACCGTGTGCAGCGCGCGCCAGGCGGTGCCGGCATTCGCCAGCGGCGCGATGGCCACCGCCAGCGCGCCCGCGTGCGTGCGCTGGGCGGCGGCGTCAGGGCTTTTCAGGTAAGGCAGCAGCGCCTTTTCGAACTGGGCGCGGCAGCCGGCGTAATCGGGGGCAGCCTCGCCCGGCGCCTCGGACGCGAGCGCCGTGTCGACAACCAGCAAGTCCGATGGATGGATCCGCTCGGCGCCGAGCAGTTCCTGCAGCGCGCGGTAATAGGGGAACAGACGCACGGGCTGCGGCGCGGCGCCGGCAATCAGTTCGTCCAGGTATTCGCCGATCGCGCCGAACGCCTCGCGCACCACTTGCGCATGGTCCGGCGTGCAGTCGAGCGTGCGCTCCTTGAAGCGTTCCAGCGCGCGCTCGGCGGCGCCCGTCAGCAGCCCCACCCCTTCGACATCGACCATCTGCAGCGCCCCGTGGGCCTGGTGCAGGTGCGTCTTCGCATGCAGCAGCAAGGTCGGCTGGGCTTCGCTCGAGCGCGTGGCGGCGTCAAGCAGGGCGGCGCTGGCGCGCTCGAGCGCGCCGCGGATCTCGCCGATCACCCATGACAGGGGGCCGGTGTCAAAAGCGCTCGCGTGCGGGGATGAAGTCATGGTCGATGTCTGGTGTTGGTGCGGCTCAGGCGGCGACGCGGAAGCGCGACACCGAGTTTTTCAGTTCCTGCGCCAGCAGGGCCAGCTGGCGGATCGATTGCGCGGTCTGTTCGGTGCCGGCTTGCGTATGCTCGGTGACCGACAGGATGTGCTGCATGTTGTGGGCCACGCCGTTGGCCGACGTCGCCTGCAGGCCGGCCGCGAACGAGATCCCCTGGATCAGTTCCGCGAGGCGGTTCGAGACGCGCGAGATGTCCGCCAGCGCGGCGCCGGCCGCGTCCGACAGGCGCGCACCCTCGACCACGCCCTGGGTCGATTTTTCCATCGCCGCCGCGGCGTCGTGGGTATCGGTCTGGATGGTGCGCACCAGCGCGCCGATCTGTTTCGCCGCTTCGCCCGACCGTTCGGCCAGGCGCTGCACCTCTTCGGCCACGACCGAGAAGCCGCGTCCCGCTTCGCCGGCCGACGCCGCCTGGATCGCCGCGTTCAGCGCCAGTACGTTGGTCTGCTCGGTGATGTCGGAAATGAGCTCGGTGATCTCGCCGATCTCCTGCGAGGATTCGCCCAGGCGCTTGATGCGCTTCGAGGTTTCCTGGATCTGCTCGCGGATCTCGTGCATGCCGAGGATCGCATTCTGCACGGCGGCCGAACCCTGCTCGGCCGCGGCCACCGACTGGCGCGCGACGTCGGCCGATTCGTTGGCCGACTTCGATACATCCGTGATCTCGCCGGCCATGCGCAGGACCGTCGACGACGCCTCCTCGATCTCGCGCGACTGCTGCCCGGCCGCGCCCAGCAGGCCCGTGGAAATGGTCTGCGCTTCGTTCGAGGCCAGCGTCACCTGCTCGGCGGTCGTGGTCACGCGCTGCACCAGGGTGCGCAATTCCTCGACCGTGTAGTTGACCGAGTCGGCGATCGCGCCGGTGATGTCTTCCGAGACGGTGGCGTGCACGGTCAGGTCGCCGTCGGCCACTTCCTGCAGCTCGTTCATCAGGCGCAAAATCGCGGCCTGGTTCTGGTTGTTGGTCGCCTTGGCTTCTTCTTCCTGGGCTTGCGCCATCTGGCGCAGGCTTTCCGCTTCGCGGCGGCGGGCGTCGGCGCCGCGGGTGCGGTTGCGCGAATCCTGCAGCATGACGCGGCTGATCGAGCCGGCCGTGGCCAGCGTGAAGATCGAGGCCACCACCAGCAACCAGAACCAGCCGTTCTGCGAGGATTGCTGCTCGCGGTAGCCGGACTGCAGGGTCGCGACTTCCTTCTTCACGAGCTCATTGTCGCGGTGGATGGTGCGCGCCGCGGCGCGCGCAGTCGAATAGGCCGCCGGATTGTCGAGGAAGGGGGCGAAGTCCTTGCGGAAGGCGTTGAAGCGGGCCTGCACCTGCACCAGCTTGTCGCGCAGGTCCGGGTTGCGCTGGGCGGCGGCGCCGGTCAGCACGACTTCCAGGGCGTGTTCGAAGGCGGCGCTGTCGGCGCCGATGCGCACCGCGGCATCGTCGCCCGGCGCGCCGATGGCGAAGAACTGGTTGGCGCCGCGCGCCAGGCGCTGGGTCAGCATCATCATGCGGCCGATCGCCGCCAGTTCGCGCGCGCTGGCGCCGCGTTCGACGTTCTGCGCCATCAGGTCTTCGGTCAGGGTCAGCATTTCCGATGCGAGGCCGTCGAGCTGGCGCACGCTTTTGTCGAAGGCGATCAGCGCCGGCTTCATTTTCAGGATGTTCACGGCGCCCTGCTCCGACCCGTTCCAGGTGTTGCGCACGCGCGCCAGCTGGGCGCCTTCGCGGCCGCTGGCGGCCGGGATGCCGACGCCGCCGAGATCGCCGCCCCTGGCCAGCAGGCGCAGGCTGCGCTCGACTTCGGCGCGGCTTTCGTCGAGCTGGTCGAAAGCGTCGGCGCGCCCGGCGAGCGCGTTCGGCGCGGCCTTGCCGGCGCGCTGGGTATGCATCAGGATGTCGCCGGCGACCTGGATCTGGGCCGCGACCTTGGCGTTGACGGCCGCGTTCTGCCACATCCCGAGGATGGTCAGCAGGATGCCGGCCGCAAAAGCCACCAGCAGGAGACGCAGCTGGCGCGGCAGCGACAGGTGGCCGATCAGCGGCAGGCTGAGGTTTTCCTCGTCTTCGCCCTCCTCGGCCGCAACCGGCGCGCGGCGCCGCATCACGTTCCCGAGGCGCAGCATGGCTTCCTCGGCCGAGCCGCCCGGCGCCGGGGGAGCGGCGGTAGCGGACGCAGGCAGGGCGTCCGGCATCAGGTCGGCGCCGAAGCGCGTGTCCGGCGACGCCAGCACGGTGTCGTTCTCGTCCTGCCCCTTGGGGAGGAAATTCAAACCCATCTTTGACGCGATTCCCATTGCGGCTCCTGGTGCTGCGGTGTTGGTTTTATTGGTGTGGCTGGAGGGCGACGTGCAGGAAGCGTTCTTCCCGCACCAATGCCGCCAGCGACAGCGGCGTCCATGCATGGCCGTCAAGGTCGCGCAGGCGCGCCCCGTCTTGCGCCATCGCGCCGGCGCGGCGCAGGCCGTAGACGCGCGTGACGAGCAGCGCGCAGTTGAAGCCGAGGCGCGGCGCCAGCGACACCAGGCGCGCATCCGGCCCGGCCGCGCTGGCGCCGGGATCCAGATAGCGCGCCAGGTCGATCACGCCGAGCAGGCTGCCGCGCACGTTGGCCAGGCCGAGGTACCAGGGCTGGGTCAGCGGCACGCCGGCCAGCGGCGGCGGCGGCACGATTTCTCCGGCTTCGGTGAGCTCCAGCAGATAGCGTTCGGCGCCGATGGCCACGCCGAGCTGGTGGTGCGCCTCGGCAGCCCCGCTTTGCGCCGCCTGCATGCGCGCCAGCAGCTGCGCCTGGTAGTCGCGCAGGCGGGTGCGCCGTGCCGCGCCAGGCGCGAGTGCGCTGCCGTCGACGAGGGCATTCATCAGGCGGCGTCCAGCGCCGCGATGCGGGCCAGCAGCTGGCCAGGATCGACCGGCTTGACGAAATAATCCTTCGCCCCCTGGCGCATGCCCCAGATGCGGTCGGTTTCCTGGTTCTTGCTGCTGCAGATAATGACGGGCACGGCGGCCAGCTCGGGGTCGCGCGCGATCGAACGCGTCACCTGGAAGCCGTTCGCGCCGGGCATGACAACGTCCATCAGGATCAGCTCGGGCCGGTCGGCGCGCATTTTAAGCAGCGCATCCTCGCCGTTGTCGGCGGTGGAGACGGAAAAGCCGTTTTTGACCAGGATGTCGGTCAGGTAGTAGCGCTCGGTCGGCGAGTCGTCGACGATCAGGATCTTGTGTATGGCCACGGGGGCTCCGCAATTCTAGAAATTCAGGCCTTGGGGGCCGTGTGCTCGCGGACGGCCGCGAGCAGGGTGTCTTTGGAAAACGGCTTGGTGAGATAGGCGCTCGAGCCGACCATCGCGCCGCGCGCGCGGTCGAACAGGCCGTCTTTCGAGGACAGCATGACCACCGGCGTCGCATGGAAGCGCGCGCTCTTCTTGATCAGCGCGCAAGTCTGGTAACCGTCCAGGCGCGGCATCAGGATGTCGCAAAAGACGAGCGCAGGATGGTGGTCGTTGATCTTGGCCAGCGCGTCGAAACCGTCCTCGGCCAGCACCACGCGGTAGCCGGCCTGGGTCAGGAAAATCTCGGCCGAACGGCGGATCGTGTTGCTGTCGTCGACCACCATGACCGTCAGGCTGCTTGCTTGCTCCGATGTCGTCATTTTCGTTTCACTTCAGCATGGACCGCCAAGATAGCATAGGGAATCCGGCTTGTGCGCGAAGTGTTGCACAGCGTCAACTAGGAGCAAACAGGAGGGGGAAAAGCTTGTTGGAAGGGCTAGAAATTACGTTAACAGGCAGGAGGGGTTTGATAACTTGCTTGATTCGATGACAAGGTTCTGTGGGGTCGGTTCCGCTCACGCGGTACGGCATCGGCATGTGGCCGCGGATGCGTGGTACCGCGTGGGCGGAGCCCACCCCACGTATCGCGGCAAGCATGCACCGCGACTGCCTCAATTTAGATCGCGGTCATCTCGAAATCGTCCTTGCGGGCGCCGCATTCCGGACAGGTCCAATTCATCGGCACATCGGCCCAACGGGTTCCAGGCGCGATATTGTCGTCCGGTGCGCCGGCTTCTTCATCGTAGACCCATCCGCAGATCAGGCACATCCAGGTCTGGTAAGCGGTTGCGGTCGTCTCGTTACTCACGTGTAGTTCCTTCGATCTAGTAAAATGGGGGAATCAGGTATCTTAATCTACCCGTCGTGCAAAACCAACCGTCTCCGCTGATTCTCACATTTGGGGTGTCCGACCCTGTCGGGGCACTAGGCATACAGGCAGATATCGCCACCTTCGCCGCCCACGGCTGCCACGCCCTCTCCATCACCACCGCGCTGCTGGTATCCGACAGCGCGCGCGTCGAGGAATGGCATGAAGTCGACACCGGCGTCATGGCCGACCAGGCGCGCCAGGTGCTCGAAGACATGCCGATCGCCGCCGTCAAGATTGGCGCGATCGCCAGCATCGAGCAGGCCGCCGCCATCGCCGAAATCGTCTCCGATTACGCCGAGGTGCCGCTGATCGTCGACCCCTTCCTCTCCGCCCTGCCCGACTCCGGCATGTCCGACGAAGACATCGTCGCCTCGATCCGCCAGATCCTCGCGCCGCAAGCGACGATATTGCAACTGTCACAATCGGAACTCGGGCGCATGGCCGAACTCTGGCGCGAGGCCGGGGTCGAAGGCTCGCTGGAAACGGATGTCGCGGAGTTGACTGCACGCGGTTGCCAGTACGTGCTCGTCACGGGCACCTCGGGCAGCGGCCAAAAAAGTGGTCACACGCGCGCCAACACCCTGTTCGACCGCGAGGACGGCGTCACCACGATCGACTGGCAGCATTTGCCTGGCCATTTCGTCGGCGCCGGCACCACGCTCTCGGGCGCCCTCGCCGCCTGCATGGCGCAGGGGATGGATGCCATCGCGGCCCTGCGCGCCGCCCAGGACTACACCTATGGCGCCCTGCTGCACGCCCAGCGCTTCGGCATGGGCAAGCTCGTTCCCAACCGTTTTTATCGCCTCCTGCCGCAGGCCGGCAGCACGAAAGCTTCCTAGATATGACCACTGAACAAACCGCATCTCGCAATGACACCCTGTTCGCCCGCGCCCAGGAGACGACGCCGGGCGGCGTGAACTCGCCGGTGCGCGCCTTCCGCTCGGTCGGCGGCACGCCGCGCTTCATTACCCGCGCCGAGGGACCGTATTTCTGGGACGCCGACGGCAAGCGCTACATCGACTACATCGGTTCCTGGGGCCCGGCCATCGTCGGCCACGCGCATCCGAAAGTGATCAAGGCGGTGCAGGATGCGGCGGCGAATGGCCTGTCCTTTGGCGCGCCGACCGAAGGCGAAATCGAGATCGCCGAGGAAATCTGCAAGCTGGTGCCCTCGATCGAACAGGTGCGCCTGGTGTCCTCGGGCACCGAAGCGACCATGAGCGCGCTGCGCCTGGCGCGCGGCGCCACCGGGCGCGACAAGATCGTGAAATTCGAAGGCTGCTACCACGGCCACGCCGATTCGCTGCTGGTGAAAGCGGGCTCCGGCCTGCTGACTTTCGGCAACCCGACCTCGGCCGGCGTGCCCGAAGATTTTGTGAAGCACACCCTGGTGCTCGACTACAACAACGTCGCCCAGCTGGAAGACGCCTTCGCATCGATGGGCGACACGATCGCCTGCGTGATCGTCGAGCCGGTTGCCGGCAACATGAATTTGATCCGCGCCACGCCGGAATTCCTCGGACGCATGCGCGAACTGTGCACCGAGCACGGCGCCGTGCTGATCTTCGACGAAGTGATGTGCGGCTTCCGCGTCGGCCTCGGCGGCGCCCAGGAAATGTACGACATCACCCCGGACCTGACGGCGCTCGGCAAGGTCATCGGCGGCGGCTTGCCGGTGGCGGCCTTTGGCGGCAAGCGTGAACTGATGCAGAAGATGGCGCCGATCGGCCCGGTCTACCAGGCCGGCACCTTGTCGGGCAATCCGGTGGCCGTGGCCGCTGGCATGACGACGCTCAAAATCGTGCAGGAGCCGGGCTTCTACGAGAAGCTCACGGCACAAGGCGAGAAGCTGGTGCGCGGCCTGACCGAGGCGGCGAAAGAAGCCGGCATCGCCTTCTGCGGCGACTCGGTCGGCGGCATGTTCGGCATGTATTTCAGCGAGACGGTGCCCGCGACCTATGGCCAGATGATGGCCGGCGACAAGGCGCGTTTCAACGCCTTCTTCCACGGCATGCTCGACGAAGGCGTGTATTTCGCGCCGGCCATGTTCGAAGCGGGTTTCGTGTCCGCTGCGCACGACGATGCGGTCATCGAGGAAACGATCGCAGCCGCCCGGAAAGTCTTCCCCCGCCTCGCTTAAGGCAGGACAAACGCACCGCGCCCGCGTGCGCGGTGCGCTTCAAGGCTTGTGCCATCATGGACCCAACTCCGGTTGGGTTAGATCATGGCACGACTCCGACGTTCTCCTCCCGGCGCGCCCCGTTCGCGGGTGCCGCGCGCGCAGCAGCCGCTGCCCCAGACGGGGCAGGCGGCGGTCACGGTCGCGCTGCTGCGCGCGGCCGACGGATCCAATCCCGACACCTATTACGCCGGCCTGGTCGACGCCCTGAACGATTATGCGCGCCGCTATCAGGTCAACACGCGTTTGCGGCTCGCCCATTTCCTGGCCCAGATCGGGCACGAGAGCGGCTTTCGCGCGCTCGAAGAAAACGGCCGCTATTCGGCGCCGCGCATGCGCGAGATTTTTGGCTGCCGCGGCGGCGCGGCCCGCTACGACCGTGCGCTCGACGACTGCCGCCTGGGCGCCGACGGCCAGCCCGAGCGCCTGCGCCCGAAGCTGTGGCTGGAAGCAGACAGCTACGCCGGCAATCCCGAGCGCCTGCTCGCCTATGTCTACGCGAACCGCCTGGGAAACAGCGATGAAGCCTCGGGCGACGGCTACCGCTACCGTGGGCGCGGCCTGATCCAGCTGACCGGCAAGGACAATTACGCCGCCTTCACCGCCGCGCACAACGCCCACGATGCTGCCGATTTGCGTGATTTCGTGGCGGAACCGGACCTCGTCATGAGCGAACTCAAATACGCCATCGAATCGGCTTTCTATTACTGGGATGCGCGTACAGTCAATGCGCTTGCCGACCTGGACGACCTCGAGCAAGTCACCCGCGCCGTGAATGGCGGCCTGAACGGACTGGAAGATCGCGGAGCACGCCTTGCGAGCATCAAAAAAGCATTGGGTATCTGAGCTGGCCTTTGCAGCGGCCTGCTACGCCGCCGCGCCGCTGGCCGCGGCCGAATCGCTGTGCGCGGCGGACGAGCCGGTGGTTTTTGCCTGCCATGTCGGCAGCAAGCTGGTCTCGCTGTGCCGCCCCACGGGCGACCGCGGCATGCTGAGCTACCGCTTCGGCCGGCCGGACGGGCTCGAGCTGAGCTATCCGGAGCCGGGCCGCCAGGCCAGCGCCGCCTTTACGGTGAAGTCGGTGCCGCTGATCGGCGGCGGCGAGACGACGGTCGCCTTCCAGCGCGGAGCCTACACCTATACCGTCTACAGCCGCGTGGCGCGCGGCGAGGATGGCGTGAGCCCGGAATTCGAGGATGGCGTCATCGTCGCGCGGCGCGGGAAGGTGCTCAGCAGGATGCGCTGCGAGGATGGGGGCGAAGGGTTTCGGGAGCCGGTGGCCTCAGTGGCCGTGAAATAAAATTTCATCCAGCTGCCGCAAATGAAAGTTTATTTCATCGTCGCACCCCGTAGGGTGGGCACTCCGTGCCCACGCGGAACGACGCGTCATGTTGGCAAGTTTCAAGCCTCGGGGCATGCACCGAGGTACACAATGCCAGGGCAAGCCCCGCCATTCTGCCGAAGCCAACGCCGCTCAAAGTTCCGCGTGGGCACAGAGTGCCCACCCTGCGTGGTGCGTATCGTCCGTACCGAAATTACGCCAGCTTGAGCCAGCCACGCCTTCTGAAATACCACAGCGGCGCAATCGCGCTCGCCACCATCAGCGCAATCGCAAACGGATACCCGTAATCCCAGGTCAGCTCCGGGAACCACTTCTGGAAGTTCATGCCGTAGATACTGGCGATCAGCGTCGGCGGCAGGAAGGCGACCGAGGCCACCGAGAAGATCTTGATGATCTTGTTCTGGTTGATGTTAATGAAGCCGACCGTCGCATCCATCAGGAAGTTGACCTTGTCGAAGAGGAAGGACGTGTGGCCGTCCAGCGATTCGATGTCGCGCAGGATCTGGCGCGCTTCGTCGAACTGCTCGGAATTGAGCAGGCGCCCGCGCATCAGGAAACTCACGGCGCGCCGGGTGTCCATCATGTTACGGCGGATGCGGCCGTTCAAGTCTTCCTCGTGCGCGATCGCATTCAGCGCGGCGGCCGCGTCCTGGTCGGTGAATTCCTTCTGCAGCACGCGCTGACTGACTTCTTCCAGGCTCTCGTAGATGCCCTCGAGCGCGTCCGCCGAATACTCGGCGTCGGTTGCGTACAGGTCGAGCAGCACGTCCATGTAGTCGGCGATCGAGCCGGGACGCGAACGGGCGCGCATGCGCACCAGGCGAAACACCGGTAAATCGTCCGAGTGGACCGAGAACAGGCGCTTGCCCGACAAAATGAAAGCGACCGTCACCACCCGCGACGGGCCGTCTTCTTCTTCGAGCAGGAAGTCGGTGCGCAGGTGCAGGTCGCCGTTTTCGGCTTCGTAGTAACGGGCCGAGGCTTCGATGTCCGAGACTTCGTCTTCGCCCGGCAAGGTGACGCCATAAATCGTCTTGACCCAGGCGCGTTCGTCGTCATCCGGATCGGTGAGGTCGACCCAGACAGGCGTGGCGTTCTCCAGGTCGGCGCGCGAGGCGATGGGTACCTGGTTCAGTCGGCCATTTTGTAGGACAAATACGTTGATCATGCGCTTTCTCGGCCGGAATCAAAACTGTCGCAAGTGTACCCGTTAGCCCCGTGCGCGGCCACCCCGAAACAACACTTTTGCCGAGCCTTAAGCTGTTTTTCAGCGAATTGCGGAACTGACTGTTACGGTAATTCGGCCGAGGCCATGCGGCGCTGGATCAGGCTCGTCCGTTTGACGAGATAATTGGTCGTCCGGTGGACGTCGTAGTAGCGCGGGTTGGGCAGCATGACGGCCAGGCGCGCGGCCTGCGCGGGGGCGAGGTTGGCTGCCGGCGTGCGGAAGTAATAGCGCGCCGCCGCTTCGGCGCCGAACACGCCGCGCCCGAACTCGACCACGTTCAGGTAGACCTCGAGGATGCGCCGCTTGCTCATCACCGTCTCGAGCATGAAGGCAATGATCACCTCCTGCCCCTTGCGCAGGTAGCTGCGCTCGCCGGACAGGAACAGGTTCTTCGCCAGCTGCTGGGTGATGGTCGAGCCGCCGCCGACAACCTTGTGCTTGCGGTTGTTGCGTGCGTAGGCGCGCTCGAGCGCATCGAAATCGACGCCCGGGTGATCGGCGAAATTCGCGTCTTCCGACGCCACCACGGCGCGCTTGAGATGATTCGAGATGCGATCGTAGGGCACCCACTGGTGCTTCAGTTGCGCATCCGGATTCTTTGCGCGCAGCTCCGACAGTTGCGCGCGCATGAAGCTGGTCGAACTCGGGTTGAAGTACGCAAACCAGCAGACCTGCACGAAGAAATACAGCTGGATGAGGAAGACGGCCAGGATCGGCCCCAGCACGATCCATTTGATCCAGCGCCGGCCGCCCCTGGTTGTCCCCGCCGCATTGCCTCGTTTTGCCATCGTTATATTTATTTTTGCTTGCGCAGGTTACTGAGAAGTTCGTCCGTGCCTGGGCGCACGCCGCGCCAGAGCGTGAAGGCTTCGGCGGCCTGTTCGACCAGCATGCCAAGGCCGTCGCGCGTGTCCGCGCCCTGCCCGGCCGCAAAGTTCATGAAGGCCGAGGGCGCGCTGCCGTACATGATATCCAAAGCCAGCGTGCCTTTGGCGAAAGCCGAGGCCGGCACCGGGGGCATCGTGTCCGCCAGGCTGGCCGAGGTGGCGTTGACGACGATGTCGAACGGACCTTCGATCTCGTCGAAACCGCAGGCGGCCAGCTGCACGCCATTGCCCGCGAAACCCGCGACCAGGCTGTCGGCCGTGGCGCGGGTGCGGTTCGCCACCAGGATCGATTGCGGATGTTCGTCGATAAACGGCAGCATGATCCCGCGCGCCGCGCCGCCGGCGCCGAGCAGCAGGATCCGTTTATTTGCCAGTGCGAAGCCGGCATTCCTGACGATATCGGCGACGAGGCCGGGGCCGTCGGTGTTGTCGCCGACAATCTCGCCATCCTTGAAACTGAGGGTGTTCACGGCGCCGGCGGCGCGTGCGCGTTCGGTCAGCCTGGTCGCCAGGGTCGCCGCTTCGAGCTTGAAGGGCACGGTGACGTTGGCGCCCTTGTAGCCCTGCTGGACCAGCGTGCGCAGCACGTCGGCAAAGCCGTCGAGCGGCGCCAGGCAGCGCTCGTAATGGATGTCCTGCCCGGTCTCGGCGGCGAAGGCCGCGTGGATCTGGGGAGATTTACTGTGGGCGATCGGGTTTCCGATCACGCAATACCGGTCGGTCATGCCTGCTCCTGGAGTTCGGCTTTCACTTTTTCCTCGCGCGTAAACGTGAAGCGCGTAATCACGATCCACAGGTCATCCTTGCCGGCCGTACGCATGTTCTGCGGGAAGGCGCCAAACGGCGCGGCGCGGCGCACGATCTCGAGCGCCGCCTTGTCGAGCGCCGGATTGCCGGACGAACGCTCGATGCGCGGCCCGCCTTCCTTCTGGTACAGGCTGCCATCCTGGAAGACCGGAATCGACACCACGAGTTCGCCGTACAGCTTCTTGCCGTTCTGCTGCGGGAAGTTCAGGGTACCGACTTCTTCCACCTGCTTTTGCATCGCCTTGTAGTACAGCGCATAGCCGACCTGGCGCGTGCTCGGGGAAATGTGGGTGCGCTTCGGCCGTTTATTCTGGTCCTCGATCGTCTGCGTGATCTCGGCCGTCATGCGCGCGATCTGGCGCGTGGTGTCGACCTCGTCCGCGCCAGTATGGGTCGGGTCGGGCTTGTCCTTGTCGGTGACGGGGGCGGCGCTGAAGCTGGACTTTTGCACGCGCGTGAGCACGTTCTGCTGCAGCTGCTCGAGTTCGACGATGCGCTTTTGCAGCGCCTTGATGCTGTCGCCGTTCTCGTTCTTGCGCAGGTCGGGCAGCGGCGATTTGGAACGCCCGGCGTCCGCCGTGCCGCCGCCTTCGAGGTTGGCCTGGGCCAGCGCCTCGGCCTTCGTCGGCGCCTTGGTGTGCTTCGCGTTGACGAGGATGACTTCCAGCCCCGGATCGGCCGGCTCGAAGCGCAAGGCATCGGGCGCCACGAAACGGATGGCGAGCAGGACCGCGTGAGCCGCCACGGAAGCGGCCAGGGCAATCATGAGGGGGTGGTTTTCTCGGGAATACTTCACGCGGGCGGCCGGACGGCTGTTGAATCTGGGAATCCAAGCATTCTACCGTGCGCGGGGGCGGTGTGGGGCCTTGGTGGCTGGCTGGCAACAGCTGAGGAAAGTTGTTGGCGGATGTGTAACGTATGGGGTCATGGAGGCCAATGGCCTAATGCCAGTCACTTAAGCCGAAAACTGGCCCTCTTACTGTGCACCACCGCCTTACGTCCACCGTCGGCTGTCGCGTAACGTAGGGTGGGCATGCCCACGCGTTACGTTCGTCTCTTGCATACGTGAAGCCGATCAGTCGATCACGCAGTACAAGCTATTTTCCGCGGCCGTAGGGCGGAGCATGTGTACGTACCGCGTGGGCATGCCCACC
>Ga0308169_10002882_pt1 | contig 17325 bp, 14 predicted proteins | sample PhyBR1_2_FD_202139 | JGI IMG/M metagenome (GOLD analysis project Ga0308169, IMG submission 202139) | Phyllosphere microbial communities from UC Gill Tract Community Farm, Albany, California, United States - DLSLSB.R1 | ecosystem: Host-associated > Plants > Phyllosphere > Unclassified | place... | reverse complement strand
CTGGTTCAAAACCTTCTCGTAGCAGACCTCATTGATCGTCTGCAACCGCTTGATCGCCTTCTTCTCGGTGACACCGATAAATTGCTGCTTGAGACCGACGGGTCGGTAGCTAGCGTCGAAGAAAAACAGACCGGTGTCAACGTCGACCCGAAGGAAGTTGGCGACATCCTTGTAGTTCGGAAGCGTAGCGGAGAGCCCAACGATTCGGACCGGGTCACGCGTCTGCTCCATACGACGGATGGTACGAGCAAGAATCGACTCAAGCACTGGTCCTCGGTCGTCGTGAAGCAAGTGGATCTCGTCGACGATGATAAGGCGGACAAGATTGGTGTAGCTCGTGTCGGTAGACTTTCGCGTGATGACGTCCCATTTCTCGGGCGTGGTCACGATGATCTGCGTCTCCGAAATTTGCTGCTTGGTGAGCTGGCTATCACCAGTCAACTCGGCGACCTTGATGCCGAGGGAAGCGAATCGCTTGCCGAAAGCAGCCACCTGCTCCTGGACAAGGGCCTTCATGGGCGAGACGTAGATGATCTTGAACGAGTCGAGGTCTATCTGGCCGGTCGCTTCGTCGCGGAACTGGCCAATCGTTCGGAGCATGGTCAGGGCCGCACAGTTCGTCTTTCCGGCTCCGGTCGGCGCGCAAATCAACATCGGCTCGTCTGATCCGAACGCAATCGGATAGACTCGTGACTGAATCGGGTTGAGCTGGGTGGCATTGACACTGGCCCACACCGGTTGTGTCCAGTCGGGCATTTTCGACAACGACATCCACTCATTGGCACCCGCTTCTCGTCGCTTCGGCTCGGGGACGTGGATCTCCTCGTATCCCTTGAACTGTCGCTTGAACGATCCCTCTGGCAGCTTGACCTTCTTCCGCGACATGAGGTGACCGCCCTCGGTGAAGATGAGCGAGTCGATGTCAATGATCTGCCGTGGCTTAGCGACGGATCCGGGAGCGATGTTGGCTGTTTTAGGCACGGCGACCTCGACAGCCGCGTCCTCCTCCGCCTGAGCCTTTCGGGCGCCCTTCAGCTCCCGCAGAATCCACGCAGCGCCCTTCTCCCGCATCGCCACCTCGACATCGTGCCTCTCCTCCTCGCTGCTCCTCGCAAGTTTTGTGCACCAGACGATGACATCTCGGTTCTTGGTCAACGTGGCGACGAGGTCGAAGTTCTCGTAACCGAACATCTCAGCAAGGGCGTTTTCGAGATCCCGAAGCTCGGCTTCTGAGCTGAGCAATTCGAGCGCGCGCGTCGTGAAGTCGGAAGATTGCACAGGGTCGGGGTACGAGGCACCGATGAGACGTTGCAGCCAGAAACCATCGACGTCGTGAGGCGAGAGCTTGTCGGATTGGGTCTTGGCACGACGGGCCTCCTTGCCGAGGATCAACGCTTCGTCCTCGTCCATCGCCTCGTCCTCGTCCTCGGCATCTTCGTCGTCATCCTCCTCGTCCTCCTCCTCGTCCTCCGAATCTCGACCCTTCACCTCGTACGCCTGCTCGTCGTCGTCATCATCTTCATCGTCCTCGAACAAGACGGCGACGCCCTCGCCATCGACCGCCCGCTCCCGCTCGTCAACGCCTGCTCCGGGCTCTTCCTCCTCTCCATAGTCGGTCACCTTCTTGCCGAGGTTGAGCAGCTGGTTCCATGTCTCCTCAGAGATGCTTCCCAGGATCGACTCAACTTCCTTCCTTTGGTCAAACTCCTTCAGGTCCTCGCTCTTGAGACTCTCCAGGACAGTGTCCGCCGCCGATCGAACAACCTCTTGGGTCTGGTCGCCTAACGTCGAGTGGACAAGACCGAGCAGCAGCTCGTACACCTCTCTCGTCTCGGTCGTCCGGGGTCGATAACGGAGTCCCTCCATTTGCGCGACACTCTCCAGCACGTCGGCAGCGCCAAAACGAGCCGTGGACTTTTCCTGAGCCCGGCGAATCTGGCGCTCGACCTCGTCCGCTGACGACAGCTTGCCCGCCTTGGCCTTCTTCTTGTCGAGATCCTTCGGCGCTTCTCGGGTGACTCGCGAGCCCATTTCCTTGAGGTTTATCCGACCGACGAGCGATTCGGGAACACCGGTAGGCTCATCTTGTCGCAGGACCGTACGATCTGTTTGCGGTCAGCCGAGATGTCAACGCGGAGGCGAAGGCGAGGCTCACCTTGGTTCACGACAAGACTGGACATGTTCCCATAGTTGAACTGGGACAAGTCCCTCCCCTTCTTTTGGCCCGACATGGTGGATGATGGCGGTTATTGCCGCGGGGGTCGTCAAGGTATAGGTGAATCTGGTCAAAGTATGAACGACCGGTTTTCGTGACGCCTTTTGCGAGGCCGAAGTTCCGTCTCAAAGCTCGGAGAGCTTGTGGACAGTTGGCGGCACGCTCTGCTGTCTATGACCTGACAGAAGACGCGATATATGTGGCGTTTTGAGATGAGAAGGAGCTGAGGGAGAATACGGGTGGAGATGAGTGAAGGGGTTGATGAGGTTGCTTTGAATCGAAATCGCGCGCTGGGACGAGTGGCAAAAACGGGATCAAATCGGTAGTCGTAATTACCCAAACCAGTAAGCGAGAGAGCGTCTCCCAACCGTGGTTGATATCACCTTTCCCAACCTCGTACATCGTCGTCTCCTCTCAGTCCTTAGCTATTATGACTCTACTGCACATCGTCCATGGTCTTTTTCTCATCGCTGATGCAGATTGGCATCCCCCGGAAGCAGGGATCTCCTTACAAGCGTGACATGACGCAGGTGAGGGCCAAAGCTACGATGAGCTGATTTTGACCCGTTTGCCGTTGGAAATCTTATTTGTGACCCCCTTTGCCACTGACGACCGATGTGGTTGTCGAACAGGTTTGAATGTTGGTCAAAGTGAGACGACTCGGTTCCTGCCCCCTCGCCCCTTTTGATTATACACCTTCCTACATTCAACATCACCCTTTCCTTGTACTTTTATTCATCAAAAACGACGCGAAACCACCGTCATCCGCCTCACAATCGTCCGGGCAACACGTCAGGGACGACAGATATACCAAAAGCGCCTCTCAAACGCTCGGCATCGCCTTAGTTCGGGCTTTCGATCAACACCCCGTCGCACCCTGGACACCGGCCACATCGACGCGTTCTCCCACCCTAATCGCTCTCTTTTGATACCCAACCCGCTCACACAACCACTCATGGCGTACTAGTTCGTACATTCGCGTCGGGAGCAAAGCATTTTCCCTAATGCACAGCGTCGTCTAAACCCCCTCAACGTCAATCGCCTTTTCCGCCTTTGACGCCCTCCTTTGTTCGCGATTGTCGACTCAGCGTGGGTACAAGTCTGCCATTTCCCACCGTCATAATTCTACTCTCTTCCTCTTACCCTACTTGGTGCTGATCGATCAGGCAAAGACGGCGTCAACATGGACATCGATATACCCATCGATCCAGCGCTCATCGACGCTGCCATCCCGGAGGCCGGTCCCTCTCGGTCCCCCGCACCTGCCCTTCCATCCTTGCCACCACCCGCCGATACCCAGGTGACGTTGACGGAAACATTGAAACCATCAACAGTCCCTGGCGTGCCTGCATACGCGGAACCGGCGACGAAGGCGGAATCGACGAGCGAAGATGTCGCGTTATTGCTGAACATCGCGTCTACGGATCCACTCCCTCTCGCCCCTACGCGGATACCACTCCTCGAACAATCGATATCGCCAAAGGACTCGACTTTCCCTCACACTCCTCCAGACGAGACGTCTTTGCATGCACAAACACCTCTCGTCGCGCATCCCGCCTCTTCCCTTTCGCAAGTCCTCGATCCTCAAAAGGACGTTGCCGCGCGATCCCCCTCGCCCGTCAACACCCCGGGCTCATCATCGACAGGCCGCAAGACGACCGGCAAGCGTAAACGCAATGCACAAGCCGGGCCATCTAGAACGGTTGTACCCGAGGGAAAGCCGGCGCATTGGATGGGCGAGGACAACACGATTATCAGGTGTATTTGCGGATTCGAAGAGGACGACGGGTTCACGATACAGTGCGAGGGATGCGGGGCCTGGGAGCATGGACTTTGTTTCGGATACATCGACGAGGAGAGCGCACCAGATACATACTTCTGCGAGCTGTGTGAGCCTCGCCCGATAGATCCGCAATTGGCCAAGGCGCGTCAGCTGGAAGTCGTGCGGCGTACGAGGGAAGCTGCGGCTGCAGAATCTTCGCCAGCGGAGAACGCGCCGCCAAAACGAGGGAAGAAGAAACGGGCGAAGACGGCGAATGGCCCGGCGACCGCCCCTGCAGATGCGGAAGGAGATGGCGTTGCCGAAAGCTCGAAAGCGCCGAACTCCGGAGGGACAGCATCCAGTGCCCCCAAGCCCCGCCGTAAAGTGACGTCTAACAAACCGAGATCGAAACCAACTTCCACGGTCCAAGAATCGACACCTGGACCCGCCGGTCCGGCACCAACCTTCAAGGAACCGCTGCCGCCTGTGGAGATTGATGATGACTACTTCACGGCCGAACCATGGACGATGGAGTACACGCCTGTGCCGTACAATGTCGTTCGAGGCAAAAAGGCTCGGCGGCTCTTGGCGGACTTTCACTCGGAATGGGAGGATCTTACGCCCGAAGATTATGCTGCTCGAGGAGGACGGACGGATAGGAACCCGTCAGGATTGCCTTCGCCAACGGAGACTGGTGTACTGCGCTTGTCGCCGGAGGCGGTCTTACCCGGTCCGGATTTCAATGTCCTCGCTCCTCCCATCCCGCCTGTCCTTCTGTCCGGCGCGGATATCGACGAAACGCTCGCGGAAAGCACATACGTCAAATCCATCGACGACTTGACGTCGTTCTTGCCGCTCAACTATGCCGAAGTTGCATCTTCTGGCGTGTATGGACGACCTGCAATCTACGGCGTATTCCTCGAGCAGCAGGTCTACCCGGGCGCTTTCCTCGGAGAGTACCGAGGCGAGGTTGTCGATTGCGAGTCGTACCGCAAAGACCGGATCAACCAGTACGCTCAGCTCGGCATGACCAAGGCGTTTGTACGGAGCATCGGACCACCAGTGAACCTGATCATCGACGCCCGAGGCTACGGTAATGACATGCGCTTCATTCGAAGCTGCTGCCATCCCAATGCCGTGCTGCGACCTTTCCTGTGGCGTCGGGCGCAAGGAGAAATGCCGAAGATCAAATTCGGAGTATTCGCCTCGCGGTTTGTCGACCAGAACGAGGAGATCACGCTTGGATGGGAATGGGACGACCAGCACGTCGTCCACTCGCTTCGGGCCGTCATCTTCTCGCTGCTTTCGTCAGAGACGGACTTTGGGCTCGGCGATAGCGACATCCGCGACATACTCAGCAAGTACGAGCAGGTGTTGACGCATCTATTCGGAACGTTCACCTCGTGTGCGTGCGAAAACCTTGCACAGTGTGCCGTCGCGCAAATGCGGGCGTTGGTTGAAACCCGGGAGCCGCTCGTCGACCTCGTCAACGGCAAGGTCAAGCTCGAAGTGGGCGAGTTGGTTGGCGCTGTGCGGGGTTGGAGGAACCGGGAGAATCAGGAAGCGGAGTTGAAGCGGTACGATGTCCCCAATGATATCACCATGCGGCGTTGGTTCCCCGCCAAAGCCGAGTTCAAGGTGGACCGCTCGCCCGCCAAGCCCGCCGCGGATTTTGCTGCGGTTGAGGACCAGGATCAAGAGATGGCGGACGCGGCAGACGAAGAGGCGGACGATGAGACCGAGGACGAGTTACCGGTTCCGAGCCTGGTCCGACGCCGGCGATCGGCCGATGGCGATGATGGCGAAGACGAAGACGAAGATGTGTCGATGTCTTCGTCACCTGCTCGGACACCCCAGGTCATGCCCGCGCTTCCCCTTTCGTCCTCGCTCTCATCTGCACCCGACCCGCAGTCTAAGGCGCAGCGGACTCGACGCGAAGAGAACACGGACGTCGATGCCGATGGCGATGTGTCCGATGCTACCTCGGCGACGGTACCTCGGAGCGACTTGTCCGAGATTGAAGGCTCAGACTCGGAAGCGGACCGCCCTGCTGCGTCCCCGTCCGTCGCCTCGCGCCAGTCCGGATCACCCGTGAAGAAGCGCAAGGGGAAGCCCGGTCCGAAGCTGAAAAGTGGGCGAGCGAGCAGTAAGGATGCGACCTCGACTTCGACGTCGTCCAGACCAACTCAGGTACGGCGGCCCACTGGGCGCAAGAACCGTATCCTCTCCTCGCCTATCTCCGATCAAGAGACCTCGTCCCCGGCCAGACCTTCGAGATCGCCCGTCGCTCGCACGCACCGACCAGTACCTCCCACTTCGGCTGCGAAGAGCTCGCCGACCATGCCGGCCCGAGAGCAGCTCAAAGAGGAACCGCGCGCGGTTGTGCCGGATCAGGTCGTTGCGCCCATGGCAGATGCTGCCGAGATCGCGCCCGCCAACGACGATATGGCGGTGAATCCTGCTGATGCACTGCCCGCTGTGGTGAGCGAGACGCCCGGCCGACCCGCCACGCCGCCTCTCGATGAGCTTGTTCAGGAGACAGCCTCGACAGTGCCTCGTGAGCGGACCCCTTCCCGAGAATCGACTCTGCCACGCGAGCCGACGCCTGAGCCGCCTAAGAAGGTGTCGCTCTCGGAGTACCTGCAGTCGCTGAAGATGAAGAAAGTGGAGACGCCTGCAGACGGCGTTGTTAATGGCGACGACGCGGGAACTTTGCGCGTTGCGCCCGCCGCCTCGACAGAGGGCAACTCGGAGACACCTGCCGAGCCCGCCAAGGATTCTACCGCCGTCAAAGCGGAGACGAATACGTCTGGGCAGGTCAACTTCCTGGAGTTCCTACCCTCGTCACGCGGATCTGTCGACGCCACGCCACTGACGCCTGCCGCAGCTGCCACGGCTCTGCCCAACGTCTCGCCCGTCCTCACTGCCACGCCCGGCAGCTACGTCCCCCGGCAAGAGTATTTCCCGCCTCAACAGGCGCCGACACCTCAAGCGAGCTCATCGTACGTCCCCCGCCAGGTCAGCTCCAGCTACGTGCCCCGATCAGCTGCTCCGCCCACCGACGAGAGCCCGGTCAACCCCGCCGTGACGCCCTCGTATGTCCCCCGCCAGCTTTCCACCGAAGGGTCTTCGCCGCATGTCGCCCGCCTCGCGGACGACCGACTCACTTCCACCACGCCACCGAAGTATCCCTCCGTGTCGCCCGACGTCTCAACGAGTGCATTACCGCCGGTCCTGCCTCAACGGGATCCCCCGCCGCACGCGGCCGCACCGCCCTCGAACACACCGGCGCGGAACCCGCCTACTGGTCCTCGCAATCCGCCCACCGGGCCCAGGGGCTTCCCGCCCCCTAGTCCGGTGAACAGGCCCATTGAGCTCTCGGGACCTGGAAACGTTTCGTCGCCAATGAGCAACGTGCACGCCCTCCCTCCTGCGCGGGGGAACTTTGTGCCGGGGCCGAGGTTCCCTGGTGGTCGAGGGGGGTTCAGTCGGGGTGGAGGGGACCGGTTCGAGGGCGAGCGGCCGGGATATGTCCCGTTCCGGGGTCGAGGTGGATTTAGGGGCAGGGGACGGGGTGGATAGAGCTGGGAGAGCGCTCAAGTTGAAGCACGGTCAGACATGTTGAGGACATGAGAGAGGCGAGGATGAAGGACGGGGAGGAAAGGTGCGGTTCGACCCGTGTTTTGCTGCCATGTTGTATCGTGTATTAACATACCTGGGCCCCGGGAAGAGATGGGGTCTGTTGAAGAAGGGACGAGAACTGGACAGTTGCAGAAGCAGTAGGAAGTAGAAGAAGTATAAGAGCTGCATGCACCATTCGTACTCTGCGCACTTGGCCCACTGGTCCTGTTGAATACTGACATCTTACTGTACAACATCGAGAAGGTACCGGGCAAGATGCGATCGGCTCCCGAGACCCCGCATCAGCCCGCCCCGACCAGTTTCTTCCCCTTCCCCCAGACAAACTTCCGCGCCCGGTGTTTCTCCAGCTCATGCCCCTCCCGCCAGCACTCGTCGCAATACAGATCGTCGTCGCAGCCCATGCACACGATATCGGCGTCCTTGTTACATATGCCTGCTTGTCAGCGGGCGTCCCGGATGATCCACATCGGGCTGTGGTCAGGACAGCACGACCACTCACAACACCAGCTATCGAGATCCTGGTCCCGCGCGTCGTTGTATCCTGGCAGATTCCACCCTTGCCCGATTTGTCGTCTAGGCACAGCTGGGAGCGTCGGGCCGGTCTTGGGCGTTCCGGGCTGGACGGCTGGGCCGGACAGGCCGAGGAGGAGGTTCATCCGGGCCTGGGTTTCTTGGTCGATTGGTCCGGGATCATCGCCGGCGGAGTCGGTGGGCACATGTGTCGGGAGAGAGGGGAAGGAGAAGGCCTCGTCGTCCGCGGCTGCAGACGATCTTGTTGGCAGTGTGGGCGCACTGTTGACGCTCAAGTCCTTCGGCTCGGCGTGCTTCGCGGCAGGCGAGTCCGGTGGATCCGTGGTGCGTTCGAGAGACGCCTCGGCGAGAGCTCTCGCGATGATCTCCTCCTCTGTCTCGAGGTCGTCCAGTTCCTCGTCGCCACCGTCCTCGTCGCTCTCGACGTTGCGCTCTTCCCCGTCTTGATCATCCTTTCTCGGTCCCGTGCGACGCCGAGGTGTTGGATTGATACTAAGCTCAGCGGAGGCCAGCGCGGCGCGAGCTTCCCTCTCCAGCTGTGTATCAGGCGGAGCCGCCTTCAGCGCTTCGTCGTCGTCATCATCATCGTCGTCCTCTGGTATCTCCGAGTTCGACAGCCTGGCGAGGTACGCTTCGACCTGCTGTCATCATTTGGCCCAACACAAGGCGTATACACCAGCGCCCAGCTCACTTCATCGTCACCCACACCTCCACCGTCTCCGTCGTCTGCATCGCCTTGCTCCCCCCTCAGAGCCCGAATCCGCCTTCCCAGGTCGTCTTCTGCTCTTGCACCGCTGTCGGGCACGGCATACGCCGGGGGGCCAGCTATGCCCCGCCCCTCGGCGAGCGCAGCGAGATCGTCGTCGTCCTTTCGTGCATCCTTGGCAGCTTGATCGACCGCAGCCCGGGGACCGAGCCTTGGCGTCACAGCCGACTGTGCCGGCTGGGTGGTCGGTGCTCGCAGTGCATTGAAACGCTTGAGCAGATCATCGTCCATGCCGCTGATGACGCTACCGTCGGCGACGGTGCCGAAGAGGGCTCTGATGCATGCGACGGACGGGGGTCCAGTGGACGGCCGTGTGCCCGGCGGCCGTTGGGTCAGGGCTGAATCATGCTGCCCGACTAAGGTTATTACTACTCTATCTCTTGACTCATGAGCGATTTTCAACCAAAACGCGCGTCAGCACAAGCGTTTCTCAGCGGTGACATGGCATGCATCCTTCTGCCTACTACTCTGTACAGATGGGCAGGAGCGAGTACGGAGGGCGGCGAGAGAGACACAAGCATGCATGCATGCATTTGTAATGGAGTGTGCACGGAAGCGATGGGAGGATGAATAATGGCCGAGAAAAAAAGTGTGATGGGCGGCCTTCGGCCTTGAGGGCGGGCGCGTGTGCCGCGGATGTAGTAGGTACGAATAAGGGGGGCGACGGAGGCGTCGGTGGGTGATCGCGTAGCCCGTTTTGGGCCGTGGTTTGTCATTAGCTTGTCTCACCCCCCTTTTGATCTTGCATCCTCGTCTGGCCCCTTCACCCTCTTGCTTTCAGAGACATTTCTCCAATAGTATCAGAGACCTCCTTCGCCCAGTCTGACTCGACATCGTCGGACAGTCGACACGGACCGTCCTGCATACGACAGCCGGCGCCGATTCACACCCATCGCCGCTCACGTTTGCTGCCGCGCCTTCAAACATCAACAACAACACCCTCGGGCATCACATCCTCTTGGCGGCATCGTCAGCGTCGTGCACTCATCAACATCCTTGACGACGACCGGTCTGGACGACAGGACGACCGTGCCCTCCGTCTGTGGTCAACGAGCATAGCGATCCGAGTAGAGCGACCGCGAGCACAACCCCGGCAGGATCGCCAAGATCGCCGTCATGCCATCAGCGTCGATGTCGGCGCAGCCGCTCGTGTACAAGACGAAGCGGCACAAGAAGAAGTCATGGTGGACTCGTAAAGTCTCCGAGCCGCTTTCCAAATTCTCGCCATCATCACTGTGGTCCGGCAACAGAGGCCCGGGGACGGCTCGCTCGATATACATCAACACCGAGCTGCCCGAGTCGTATTTCGACAAGAAGGGCCGGGTGCTCAAGGACAAAAAGTACGATTCCAACCAGAACGTCACGTCAAAATACACGGTCATCACCTTCCTGCCCCGGAACCTGCTCGAGCAGTTCAGGCGTGTAGCCAACATCTTCTTCCTCGCCATCGCCATCCTGCAATTCTTCCCAAAGTTCTCGACAATCTCGCCGGGACTCGTCATCCTTCCGCTGCTCGCCGTTCTCGCCATCACCGCTCTCAAGGATGGATACGAGGACATCAAGCGGCATCAGGCCGACCGTAAGGTCAACCACTCGATCGTACATGTACTGGGCGGGCCGGGCTACGAGAACAAGAACCCCATGAAGGCAAAGGAGAAGACGTTCATCAAAGGCATCCCGCTGCCGAAGATGAAGAGCCGAAAGGGGAAGAAGGGGACGGGCGAGGCGGCCACGGCGTCTGCATTGGAGGGAGATCGAACACTGGAAGAACCGCAGAGGGCCAACGCACCGCAAGGTCAGGACCTGGCGAGGATGCGGAGTCAGGTCTCAAACTGGAATGAGGATCCCGAAGCGGGCGATACGCCGAACGAGCTCGGCTGGCAAAGGACAATTTGGGAGGATATCAAGGTCGGGGATATCGTCAAGATCTACGAGAACGAGCAGTTCCCTGCTGGTGAGTCGATCGGGCGTCTGCGCAGCTGAAGGCTGGGTGTATTAGCCCGGATCCGTTTGCTAATCACAGACATTGCCATTCTCGCTACGTCCGAGGAGGAAGACGTCTGCTACATCGAGACAAAGAACCTGGACGGAGAGACGAACCTCAAGTCAAGGCACGGTATCAACGACCTCTCGCACCTCTCTACCGCCGATGCTTGCTCGCGCGAGAGGCTGCGTCTGGACCTCGACGCGCCCGATGTCAACATGTACCGGCTAAATGGCGCCGTCCTCACGCTCGACTCCCCCGGACACGATGGCCAGCCGGCCATCCACCCCATCACCCTCGAGACAACCTTGCTCCGAGGATGCGTGTTGAAGAACACGGCGTGGGTAACCGGTATTGTCCTTTTCACGGGCGGCGACACCAAGATCATCCGAAACTCGGGCGCGACCCCCTCGAAGCGATCTAAGGTAGAGCGGCAGATGAACCCTCAAGTTCTACTCAACCTCTCGCTCCTCGGTCTCATTGCTATGGTCTGTGCAATCGTCGACCACTTCAACGAGGTCGAGTGGTATAACGAGAACGCCTATTGGGAGCTGTTCGCGGACACCTCCGGCGACAACCCGAACATCAACGGTCTAGTCACGTTCGCCAACGCTTTCATCACGTTCCAGAACATCGTGCCCATCTCGCTGTACATCTCGATCGAGTTCGTGCGGACGGCACAGGCGGCCTTCATCTACTGGGACCATGCGATCAAGTATGTCAAGAACGGCGTCACTACGCGGACGACGGCGAGGAGCTGGAACTTGTCGGACGATCTGGGTCAGATCGAGTACATCTTCTCGGACAAGACGGGTGAGTTGCCAGGTCATTGCGAGTTAGAAGAAACTGACCGGCAGGCACGCTCACGCAAAACGCTATGATCTTCCGGCAATGCTCGGTTGGAGGCAAGATTTACAAGGGCGACGGCGAAACCCCCGCTGGTACGCTTACGAATGGACAAAACGGCGACAAGGACGTCAAGAAGAGCAGCTCGGGATCATCCGATTCGGCTTCATCGAGCGGTCCTTCGGCCGGCAACGACGATGTCAAGGTCCACCTGCCCAAGGAAGTGCTGGCGCCGTTCCATGACGCCCAGCTCGACCGGGATCTGGAAGACCACGATTCGGAGCAGTCGCGCGTTCTCCACGGATTCTTCGCCGTTCTCGGTCTGTGCCACACCGTCCTCGCGGCCGAGCCCGAGCCAGGAGTGATCGAGTACAAGGCGCAGAGTCCCGACGAGGCGGCTCTGGTACAGTCCGCCGCCGACGTCGGATTTGTCTTCCGAGGCCGGGACCACAACATTGTCAAACTCTCGACTCCCTTTAGCGACGAGCCGGACGAGTATGAGCTTCTGCACGTTCTCGAATTCAACTCGACCCGAAAGCGTATGTCGGTGATCCTCCGGAAGATGGACCAGGACGGGCGCATCTTCTTGCTCACGAAGGGTGCCGACAACATCATTTTCGACCGACTCAGCAAAGACAACGCGCAAAAAGAACTCAGGGAGAAGACGGACAAGGATCTGCAATTCTTCGCCAGCGAGGGTCTGCGAACGCTTTGCTTGGCGTACCGAGTTCTCGACACCCAGGAGTACGAGCAATGGGCGAGAGAGTACCACGATGCCAGTGTCGCGCTCAATGACCGAGAGGCAAAGGTCGAAGAGGTCTCGGCCCGGATCGAACAGGACCTGGTACTTCTCGGCGCCACGGCAATCGAGGACAAGCTGCAAGACGGTGTTCCCGAGGCGATCAGCGATCTGAAGCGAGCCGGCATAAAGGTCTGGGTCGCGACTGGAGACAAGCTCGAGACCGCCGTCGCTATCGGATACACCACCCACTTGCTCACGCCCGACACGAATTTGATCATCGTCCGAGAAGGCGCACACTCGATTCAGCAGCAAATCAGCGATGCACTCGAGACATTCTTCGGCGAGGAAGGGCTCGCGATCACGCGCACGCTGTCTAGGGCATCCGTCGGAGACCTGCGACCGCGATTGGACCGAGTCAACACCGGCGTCCGGTCCCTTGTCGGCGGAGACAACGGTACTCGATCCGGAGGATTCTCGCTCGTTATCGACGGACACGCTTTGGCCCATGCGTTCGACGACGAAGAGACCAACGACCTCTTGCTCGCGCTTTCCACCCGTTGCGTGACGGTCATTTGCTGTCGAGTCTCGCCGCTCCAGAAGGCACAGATTGTTCGTCTGATCAAGGACAACCTGGGTGTCATGTGCCTCGCTATCGGCGATGGCGCCAACGACGTCTCGATGATCCAGGCGGCCGATGTTGGCGTCGGTATTTCCGGAGAAGAAGGTCTTCAGGCTGTCAACTCGTCCGACTACGCCATCGCTCAATTCCGATACTTGAAGCGTCTGCTCTTCGTGCACGGTCACTGGTCGTACTACCGAAACTCGAACATGATCCTCAACTTCTTCTACAAGAACATCATCGGTATTGGCGTGCTGTTCTGGTACCAAATCTACTGTGGCTGGTCGACGACCTACGTCTTCGCCTACGTTTACCTGCTGTTCTGGAACGTGTTTTGGACGATCGCGCCCGTCATCGCCATCGGGCTGTTCGACCGCAACGCCGACGCCGAGACGCTCATGGCCCTGCCCGAGCTGTACCGCTATGGCCGGCAGCAGAGGTACTACGGCATGAAGATGTTCATCTACTACATCATGGAGGGATGGTACCAGGCCGCGGTGATCTATTTCTTCCTCCACTTCACTTACATCACGACCACGGCCCGCGGCGACGCATACGACGTGTACATCTACGAGATGTCCACGACGATGGCCATCGCGGCCGTGATGGTTGCGAACCTGTTCCACGCGCTCAACGTCGATCATTGGAACTGGTGGACGCTCGGCGCGATCGCTCTCGGCCCGTTCCTCGTATGGGTCTTCACCGCCGTGTACTCGGTCATCCCGCCCTCGTCGTTCTACACCGGCGTGTACGGCAACGACGTCTTCCTCTTCCGATCTGCGTTCTTCTGGTTTGGCATCCCGCTCGTCATCATCATCGCCCTGCTCCCACGGTATCTGATCCGCACGCTCAAGGTCAACTTCAAGCCGAACGATATCGAGACGATGCGCCTCGTGCGCAAGTACAGGGCCGATGTCAACCCGTACACCCACCCTCTGCTCGCTGGCAAGCTGCAAGAGAAGGGCGTGGACGAGGGTGTCGATGCTGTTCGAGCGGACGCGCACACTGACATCGAGGCTGGTCGCACGGACGAGATCCCCATGTCCGAGTTTGAGCAAGGGTACAGCATGGCCAGCCAGCCTAACTCCCCTGTCACGCCGAAGAAGGGCAGACCGAGCATCGAGTCACAGCGGCCTACGAGCCGCTATGGGCAGAACCCAGCCGCGAGGGGATCGCAGGTTGACAGTGAGTCCTGACTGTTGCTGTGGGTCGTATACCGCAAAAGCTTACCGATAGTGGCGACCGGTCTGTCTCGCGAACCGAGCCGGGGTTTCGACTTTACCGTCGAGGAACGCGGTGTAGCCGTGAGTCCGCCATTGCCATCATATCCGCCTTGACTGACGCCAGATGCAACGCATGCAGTCCCGCCTGTCCGAGACCTCGCGGCGCCGGCAGCCGTTCCGTCTGACTCTCAAGCCCATCACCGCCGGCCAGCCGACCAGCCCCAGTCCGGCGAACCCGCACCCGTGGGGCTCGCGGATGCGTCAACGCGCCGGTTCCGTCCTTTCCATCGGACCTCTGGGTCGCAAGCGGGCCAGCACGCAGGGCTCGGACGCCCCTGAGCTGCCGCAGCAGCGCACGCCGAGGAAGGGCTCGATCTTGGGCGGGTCTAGGGAACCGAAGACGCCTTCCAAGACGGCAGATCGCAAGGGATCCAAGGAGCCGGACCTGAAGGAGTCGCAAGCGGAGCAGAGGGAGAAGGAGGATATCCAGCGGGCGGAGAGGGACGATGAGGAGGGTAGTGCGCAAGGGTACGGGCGTTCGCTGGGCGCCGGACAACAGTATGCCCCGCCAGAGGTGCCGAGGGTGTAATGCAAGGTCGGGAGGTCGTGATCGATAGATAGCTTGGTTGGGTGGAGGGCTCGTAGACTGCTGTGACAGAAGCGGCTTACTATCATAGATAATTTTGCTTAGGTATGAAGACTATAGTGTGATGTCTGTGCGAAGTGGCACTTTCGGCTCGGAGCTTGAAGCAGTGCAGTGCGCTACCTCGCTTTGACGCCGTCGTCATTCATCGTTCATACGTTGGTCATGATACAGAGCGAGAGTGACAGATGTTTCTCCGCCTCGAACGGCGGCGTTCTTCTCCTCTCGTCCAGGAAGTCCTATGTCTTTACCACCGACCGCCTCGCCAACCTTGACCTCCCCGAGGCTCGGTTGCTCGGATGCGACCCCGTCCGCCCGTCCGATGTCTCTTCTCCGGCTTTGCCTTCGCAGACTCTTTCTGGAGTGGACCGCATGGCTTGGACACTGCTACGGCGCGGTAATGATATGGCTCGGTAATCAGTGAATTGATTGGTATGTTTCCTGCTCAAGAACCGATACGATAAGCAGATGAGTGTGGATTCACAAAATCGGATGTGTGAACAGACCCGCGTGGTCTTCCCATTAGACGTTCAAGTGGGCGGGACAGCAAGCAATCTCATTGTCATATAGTGTGTATATGGCATGAGGCCCGCATACGTGTGCGGACGGATGATAAAAGCATGTCGATGAGGGTTTGTGGACGGAGTGAGGAAGCTCCGGAATATGCCATGCCAGCCGTGTCGCCTCCCCATGCGCCGTCTTCGTCCAGCGTGTCTCGCGCCTGGTTCCGAGGGTCCCAGATGCAGGGGATGGTCGAGGCGTATCAGTCATAAGCCTCCTCGGCTGATCTCCGCGCAAGTCGCTTGACCTTCTTCTTGTACGCTGCGGGTGAGCCTCGTCCTGAAAGACGATGAGATTGCGACGCACTTTGGTAATCCTCTCGGACCTCCTTGGCGGCATCGACGTTTGCGGGTGAGTTGAGGTCGGGGACGTCTGCTGAGAGGAGCGATATCACCGAGATAAGCTACGGTGAGCCGGGTCCTTGATCGGACTTGGCCACGCAACTCACGACCGTTTCGACTGTGTGCACCGGCAGCCACCTCTCTCCAGCGTCCTCATACCCCCACTCGTCCTCTCCTGGTGAATGCTGAAAATCAGTCCGGCATCTCACCCCAACAGTGACAACGCACCAGAATCGAAACGCAGACCTCCCCTTTCCTCTCCTTATCGTTGTACACTGATGTCAGCCACATCTCGCATGGTCTGCGCCGCACGAGCCGACGCCCCAGCCGTCGCTCACCGTTCGGATGCCACATCTCCGAGTCGAACACCATCTTGGGCGGAAGTAATGGGTACTCCTGGGAGTAAGCAGGGTATCCATGCGAGTGAGCGATCCGACTCACTGGCGGAAATATCAGACGGGCCTTCAGTATGGCGCCTTCGTACAGCGTGTCTGCCGGTCTGTGCGTCAGCTCCATCACTCCCGACACAGACCGCGATGATACCCACCCCATGATTACAATCTGCCACTCCAACATGTTATCGTCGTCGACCAAGCCCGCGCTGAAACCGTCCACCGGGTTCTTCTGCAGTTCTGGGCGTCAGCATCGAGTGACCGAGGCGGACCGTATGCGCGTTGCGGTCTAATCAATCAGAGGCACCGGCCCCTGGGAGATGCCCAACGACCTCTGCGCAACATATTGTGGCCTGCATACGCCTTGTGCACCACCGGCTAGTAGCTAGGCAGATTGACCTCTGCTTCACTTGCAGCGGCAAATGTGCGAAACGCTTGTACCAACTCTGCAAGCGGCCGTAGGACGAGTGTGCACCGCAAGGAGAGACGGGCGTATTGACTCACCTAGCAGCTGTTTCCGCAACACTAAACTTGCATGACCAGATTGCGATAACATGGTGTCAGGCTTGGACGAGCCGGGTCGGGAACCGCCCGAGACGGATCGATCGCCTGCCATTGTGTGTAGGATATGAATGGGCAATGCGGTGTGGCGAAGCGCTGTGTGAGACGCAGGGGGCTCGGGCAAGGAAGAAAACGAGCGTCGGGCGTGATAGGAACACAAGGGTGCTGTGTAGAGGTAAAGGATTGATATAAAGTAGGAAGAGGAAGCGAAAGGGATGGACGCTACGGTTGACTAAGTCTGCGGCAGGAGCGGCCAGGTACACGCGACGGTGGCGACCCTCTCAGCCCGATGAGGTGAGGTGTCTGACGTGTAAAAGCCATGAAGCGGTATCAATCGAATCGGGACTCGGGGGCGCGCGCCCCCCGGGGGCGGGCGGGGGGCGCCGGGCGGGGGGGGGGCGGCGCGGGGGGGGCCGGGTGGGTCCCCCCCCCCCCCCCCCCCCACGCCGCCCAGGCTCGTCAGGCGCGCCAGACGCGAGTCCCGACTGCCGGGAGAG
>Ga0308169_10002881_pt1 | contig 17325 bp, 17 predicted proteins | sample PhyBR1_2_FD_202139 | JGI IMG/M metagenome (GOLD analysis project Ga0308169, IMG submission 202139) | Phyllosphere microbial communities from UC Gill Tract Community Farm, Albany, California, United States - DLSLSB.R1 | ecosystem: Host-associated > Plants > Phyllosphere > Unclassified | place... | reverse complement strand
GGCGGGCTCGGCGGCAAGCTCGGCGCCGAGGGCGTCGGGCAGGGCGAGGCGACGATCGCGAGGGCGGCGACCGACACGACGCTCGCCGTCATCCCGGCCGAGGCGTTCAGGAGGTTGACCAAGAAGTTCCCCAACGCTGCTGCGTGAGTCCTGCGCTCTCTTGCCTCGTCGTGACTGAGGGCTGCGCTCGAGTCGCCCTCTTTTCGCGTGAAGAGGTACGAGCGCACGCTGACTTAGACTCCTCCCGCAGGCACATCGTCCAGGTCATCCTTACCCGCCTCCAGCGCGTCACCTTCCTCACGGCGCACAAGTACCTCGGCCTCACGCGCGAGGTCATCCGCACCGAGCAGGCCATCAACGACCTCGCGTGCTACCCGCTCCCCTCGGCCTTCTGGGAGTCGGGCGGCATCCAGCGCCTCCGCGCCCGCTTCGTCCCCGAGACCAAGCTCAACGGGCCCGGCGCCGACGGCGACAGCGGCGACGAGGGCGAGAACGACGACTACTTTTCGCTCGGGCGCCGGCTCAACAGCGCGGGCCCGAGCGGCAAGCGCGCCGGCGCGCGCGGCGGCGGCGGCGGCGGCGGCGCACCGGGCGCCAAAGGCCGTCGAGCCGTCGCAGGCGGCGCAGGACGGCGCTCGAACGTCCCGCTCGAGACGCCGTACGCCGGCCCGCGCATGGGCGACGTCTTCTGGTCCGACGACGACTCGTCACAGCGCGACGAGGGCGTCCGTTTGCGCTTCCGCACGACGACGCCCGGGCTCGTCGGCGCCTCGGCGTCGTCGTCGGCGGCGGCGGCGAGTCGGCGCGCCGTGAGCGGGCCCGCAGCATCGGCCAAGGCGGCGGTCGGGCCCGGGCCGACCCTCACGCGCAAGGCGGGCGACCTCCTCACGATGAGCGCCGTCACGGACGGTCTGCGCGGCGTCGGCAGCCCCGTCGTGCAGACGCCGAGGCTCGAGCGCCTCAAGTCGACCGCGGTCGGCGGCGCCGTCGGCGGCGGAGCGGGAGGAGGAGCCGGCGGCGGCACGACGAGCTCGGGCGAGGGCACCGAGTTCGACCTTCGCGGCGCCGTCATGGAGTCGATCTCGAAGGCGATCGGGCTCGTCCAGCCGCACGTTGCCGCGTCGTCGGTCGAGGCGTCGCCGCTCGTGCGCGCGACCGAGCACCACTCGCGCCCGAGCGGGCTGCGCGACCAGGCCGCCTTCAACTCGTCGTTCGGCTCGCTGTCGTTCCTCGGCCTGCAAGGCCTGCACGACGACGAGTCGTCCGTGTCGTCGGCGTCGGCGTCGGCGCTGTCGGCGCTCGGGACGCACGCCGGGCACGGCGGCGCGCAGAGCTTCGCGAGCATGGACCTCGAGAACGAGGTCGAGATCCTCTACTTCCCCAAGGGGAGCGTCCTCGTCAAGGAGGGCGAGCGCAACGCCGGCCTGTACTTTGTCATCGAGGGCTTCCTCGACGTCAGCATGCCCGAGGCCGAGTCGACCCTGTCGGCCAAGGGCCGCACCGCCGAGCAGCGCCGCGACGACGCCAACAAGGCGGCGTCGGCGGGCGTCAAGAAGGGCCCGACGACGACGAGCCAGCCTATGGGCGGCGGCAAGTCGAGCTCGACGACTCGCTCGGGCGGCGGCGTCGGCGCGACCGGCCCGACCACGACGCGCAAGCCTGCGCCCGCCGCCTCGACTGCGCCTCCTCCTCCTCCTCCCAAGGCCAAGTCGATCCCGCTCTTCACGGTCCGCCCAGGCGGCATCGCCGGCTACCTGTCGTCGCTGTCGGGCTTCCCCTCGTACGTCGACATCGTCGCCAAGACCGAGTGCTACGTCGGCTTCCTGCCCGCCAAGGCCCTCGAGCGCATCATGGACCGCAAGCCCATCGTCCTCCTCACGCTCGCCAAGCGCCTCATCAGTCTCTTGTCGCCGCTAGGTGCGTCCTCGGACCCTCTCTTCCTCCTCGCCGTCTCCTCGGGCCGGCTCTGACCTCGTCCCTCCCTCGCAACAGTCCTTCATATCGACAGCGCGCTCGACTGGATGCACGTCAGCGCCGGCCAGGTCATCTACCGTCAAGATGACGACGCCGACTCGTTCTACATCGTGCGTCCCTCTCGCTGCGCACGAGCCTCTCCTCGCTTCGACCATCCCTGACCTCGTCTTCGGCTCTCTCTCCTGCGCCCGCAGGTCATCAACGGCCGCCTGCGCTCGATCGTCGACCGGCAAGGCGGCGGTGTCTCGATCCAGGCCGAGCACGGTCAGGGCGAGTCGGTCGGCGAGCTCGACTGCATCACGGCCTCGCCGCGCCCGTCGACCCTGCACGCCATCCGCGACACCGAGCTCGCGCGCATGCCCATGACGCTCTTCAACGCGATCTCGGTCCGGCACCCGCTCGTCACGATCCAGATCAGCAGGATCATCGCCGCGCGGCTGAGGAGCCAGGTGGCGCGCGAGGCGAGGATGGTCGGCGGCCTGCCCAAGGAGCTCGGCGCACCGGGCATGGGCGACGGCAGCATGGGCAAGAACAACTTCAACCTCAAGGTGCGTCGGCACGGTCCTCTCTGCGCGCGCTCGTCGAGGTCAACCCGCGACGAGCACGCTGGGCGCGAACTGCACCAGGCTGACGCTCTTCCCCTCCGCAGACCGTCGCCATCATCCCGACCAACCGGCACGTGCCCATCTCCGAGTTTGCGATCAAGCTGCACCAGGCGCTCGAGTCGATCGGCGCCCCGACCTCGTACCTCAACCAGGCGACCGTCATGCAGGTCCTCGGCCGGCACGCCTTCAGCCGCATGGGCCAGCTCAAGCTCGCCGGCTGGCTCGCCGAGACCGAGCAGAAGTACCGCATCATCCTGTACGTCGCCGACACGGCCGTCTCGGCGCCGTGGACACAGACGTGCATCCGCCAGGCCGACTGCATCATGGTCGTCGCCGACGGCGGCGCCGACCCGGAGCTCGGCGAGCACGAGAAGCTCCTTGTCGGCATGAAGACGACGGCGCGCAAGGAGCTCGTCCTCCTTCACGCCGAGCGCAACGTCGTCCCGGGCACAACTCGTCGCTGGCTCAAGGTGCGTCCTCGCCTCCTCGAGCCCTCCTCTCCCTGCTCCGAGTCTGACGCTCCCTCTCGTCGACGCGCTCGCAGAACCGGCCCTGGGTTCACGCGCACCACCACGTCGAGATGCTCGGCGCGACGCCCGAGGTCGACCGCTCGTCCGTCGACGACCCGGCCGCCGTCGTCGCCCTGCGCAAGATCGCCGCGCGCGTCGAGCTCCAGATCAACAAGTACAAGAAGGTCGGCCCTCGACCTGCGCCGTCTCGCGCGCCGGCGCAGAGCGACTTTGCGCGCCTCGCGCGCCGTCTGTGCGGCAAGTCGATCGGGCTCGTCCTCGGCGGCGGTGGCGCGCGCGGCATCTCGCACCTCGGCGCGCTCCAGGCGCTGCAGGAGCGCAGCATCCCGATCGATATGGTCGGCGGGACATCGATTGGCGCGTTCGTCGGCGGGCTGTACGCGCGCGAGGGCGACCTCGTCTCGGCGTACGGGCGCGCCAAGCGGTTCAGCGGGCGCATGTCGACGCTCTGGCGCATCCTCACCGACTTGACGTACCCTGTTGTCGCCTACACGACCGGTGCGTGCTCTCTCTTTCTCCCTCTCGCGCTTCCTCGTCGTCGTCCTCGCCGGTCCTGACCTTGCTCTCTCTCCCCGCTGCAGGTCACGAGTTCAACCGCGGCATCTACAAGTCGTTCTACGGCACGCACATCGAGGACATGTGCGTCCGCGCAGCTCTGTCTCGTGTCTTCTCGAGCTCGTCGAGCCCTAGCTGACTCTGACCTTCTCGGTACGCTCGCAGGTGGATCCCCTTCTTCTGCAACACGACCAACATCACGCACTCGCGCATGGACGTGCACACGTCGGGCTACGCCTGGCGGTACGTGCGCGCGTCCATGTCGCTCGCCGGCCTGCTCCCGCCGCTGTGCGACGAGGGCGACATGCTCGTCGACGGCGGGTACGTCGACAACCTGCCCGTCTCGGTCATGCTCGCCCAGGGCGCGGCGAGCGTGTTTGCGGTCGACGTCGGGAGCGTCGACGACACGAGCCCGAGGAACTACGGCGAGAGCGTCAGCGGGTGGTGGCTCCTCATCCAGCGGTGGAACCCGTTCGGCAAGGCGCCCAACGTGCCGAGCATCACCGAGATCCAGGCTCGCCTCACCTAGTGCGTCCCTCTCCTCTCTCTCTCTCTCTTTCTCGAGGACGTGCACTTTCGACGACGCTCGAGCCTCGAGCTGACTCGTCGCTCGCCCGTGCCCGCAGCGTCTCGTCGGTCAAGACGCTCGAGGAAGCCAAGGCGACGCCGGGCGTCCTCTACATGCGCATGCCCGTCACCCAGTTCGGCACGATGGAGTTCAAGCGGTTCCCCGAGATCCTCGGCGCCGGCCTCGAGTTTGCCAACGAGCTCCTCGACGAGTGGCGCGACAAGGGCGAGCTCCCGAGTGGCATGGAGGGCGACGGCGAGCCCGTCAAGAAGCAGAAGCGCGGGCAGAGCATCAGGAGGAACTCGATCTGAGCGTGCGGCGCGGCGCTGTTGTACTCCTTCTTCCCCTCGTAGATACCTCGCTCGCTCTCGCTCTTTCTGCCACCCTTACTCGCACCCTCGCAACGCGCACCCTCTCTCAGTCTCACGCTCTCGCAGTCCAGCTCGTGCTCGAAGAAAGAGAGGAAAGGCCTCGTCGTTGCAGAGCGCGCTCGCTCAGTCGAACGTGATCTTCTTGCCCTGCGGCTTGAGCGCCGACACCTGCTTGAGCGCCTCGGCCTGCTTGCGCTTGGCCTCCCACGACGGGTGCATCTTCTCGGCGGGCTTGCCGCCGGCCGCTGCTGCGGGCCGCGGCGCGCCAGGAGCGGCGGCGCCGGTCGAGGTCGAGGCGGCGGAGGCGGAGGGGCCCGAGCGCGCCTTCCACCCGAGGTCGGCCTTGGGCGGCTCGAACTCGCGCCTCCTGCGCTCGGGCACTGCCGCCTCGCCAGCTGCTGCAGGAGGAGGAGCGTCGCCGCGCGCGGCGGCGGCGGCGCGGCGGGCCGAGCGCGCCGCCTTGTCGTCCTTGATCTTGGCGAGCGGGACGAGCGTGCCGCCCGTCTGCTTGACGACGTGGTTGGCGGCCGTGCCGTACTTCTTCTCCCAGATGCTGCGAGCAGGCGCGAGGGTGGCGTCAGTCGGGTCCCGAGGAGGAGGAGAGCCGAGAGGGAGAGGGAGGGAGAGAGAGGTGGACGCACGCCTGCCTCGCACGCTGTCCTCGACGGTTCTTGCGCCCGCCGGCCTCCTTGCGGTCCTCGCGCTCGGCGTCCTTGACCCACTTGGCGTCCTCACCGTCCGAGTCCGAGTACGAGACGTAGCCCGCGTTGAGCGAGGGCAGGAACGACGACGACGTGATGGGCTTGGACGGCGCGAGCGCGCGCTGCTTCTTGGCGGCAGGCGGCGGGGAGGGCGAGAGCGAGGGTTGCCGGCGCTTGAGAGGCTTGGCGGAGGTGGAGGGGCCGGCGGCGGCGGCGAGGTCGTCGTCCGAGTCCGAGCCGGACCACTCGCCCTCGCTCCCGACGCCCTCCTCGAGCGCCGCCATCTCGCGCCGGATGGCCTCCTCGTCGTCGCCCTCGTCCTCGCTGCCCGCGACGGGGCCCTCATCATCATCCGACAAGCCCGCCGCCGGCCCCTCGTCCTCGCTGCTCGCCGCGCCGTCCTCGTCCTCGCCCTCGCCGCCCGCCTCGCCGCCGAGGAACGCCGCCTCGATCGCCGCCTGCCGTCCCGGGTCCATCGTGATGCCCTTCTTGACCTCGACCTCCTTCCCGCCCTTGCCCTTGCCCGGCGCATCAACGTCCTCGCCGAGGCGCTTGCGCACGGCGCGGCTCACGTCGTCCCAGCTGTCGCCGATCGCCTTGTGCGCGAGGACGCGGTTGCGCGCTTTGCTCGCGGCGCTCTGCGGGTCGAGCTCGGCCCAGGGGGACGTGGGCGGCGGGAGCGAGGCGAGGAGGAGAGGGAGGAGGGGCGAGGCGCGCAGCGAGTGGAGCTTGGAGAGGCGGGTGGTGAGGAGGTGCGAGGGGATGGGGTCGAGGTCGAGGGTCTGCGGGGTGCGCAAGAGGGTCAGAAAGGTCCTCGGAGCGGGGAAGGGAGACTGGACGCACCTTGAGCGCGGCGAGTTGAGCCTCGAGGTCGGCGAGGAGGGCGGCGTCGACCTGGGCGCCCTCCTTCGGCTCTCTGCATGGCGCGCGCGGCTCAGGGTCAGCTTAGAGCGCACAGGGAGTGGGAGAGAGTGGACGGACCGGGTCTGCTTGAGCTTGCGGGTGAGCTTCTGCAGCTCGAACGTCTTGGCCTTCTTGACGGCCTTGTGGACGAGGCGGACGGCGTGGTGCTGCGCGCAATGAAGCTCGTCAGCGTTGCCAGGGCACGGCGGGAGAGAGTGGACGCACCATGTAGGCCTTGAGAGCCGCCTCGGTCGCTTGAGCGTCGTCGGCGTCGCCATCAGCTTGAGGACGGCGGCGCTTGCTCCCATGCGGCTGCAACAGGACGGGATGAGCTGGGATCTCGCTCAGAAGGCAGTGGAGCACGCACCTGCTTGTTCTGCGAGTCGGCTTGGCGCTTGCGGGCGTTGGGAGCCATGTCGACGTGTGGTGAGCTCGAGAGAGCTTGGAGGCGGCGGCGACTCGGTCGCTCTCCGTCCTCGCGTCGCTCTTCTCGCCGGTATGGGTCAGGTTGCAGTGCAGAGCAGAGTGCCGGAGCTACATGCCCGATCGCGCGCAGCTTGCCCCTCGTGCGCGACGCCCTCGCCTCGTCCTCCTGCTCCCCGCTCCGCCTGCGCTGCGACGAGCTCGAAGCGGCGGGCGGTGCAGCTGACGGCCGAGCTCGAGCTCCCCTGACCGCCGTACGCGCCGGTCTGGACCGGGGCCTTCGCGGAGCAGCACGCGCCGCCTGGACGGACGCCGAACTCGCTCGCCGCTTCCTCTCGCTCTCGCTCTCGCACCACAAGCTCTTGAGAGCAGCGACAGTCAGCCTCGCACACCATGCCGACCTCGAGCAGCAGCACCAGCACCGCGCCCGCCGCGCCGCCGCACCACCCCGCTGCCGCCCTCCTCCCCACAACGTCCGCCGCCAACTCGCTCCCCGACGAGCTCCTCGACAAGATCCTCGCCAAGCTCGTCAGCGCCGACACCAAGCAGCACCCGCTCTACAGCGTCTGCCTCGCATCCCGCCGCTTCCGCCGGGTCGCCCAGCCCCTCCTGTGGGAGGTCGTCGCGTTCGAGGCCGACAACAAGGACGGCGGCGCGGCGTTCGTCGACATGGCGCAGCAGTTCGGCCACTACACGCGCGGGCTGTATCTCGTCTTCTCCAAGAAGGTAGACGACGAGGCCTACTCGGCGTACACGCCCGCGCTCGAGTTCACGCCCGGCGCGCGCAGCGTCCAGGTCGTCCAGGACGCCGAGAGCGAGCGCGAGCGCTTCGAGCCCATCGACCTCTTCGCCAACACCGAGTTGTCAAGTGCGTTCCCTTTTTCTCGCCCTCGCCTCCCTCGGGACCAGCAGCTCATGCCGTGCGCGCGCAGACCTCGAGCACGTCGGCGTCCTGCATCTTCCTCGCACCACCGGCCTACCTCGCATCAGCTACCTCCGCGGCATCAAGTCCCTGGACCTCACCGGTTCGGGCTTCAACACCATCCTCGGACGCCTGTACGAGACGCCGGGCCTCATGCCGAGCCTGCGCGCTCTCGCCGCCGACACGTGGTGGATCCCGCGGGTCGGCGACTCGGACTACTTGTTCGCCCAGCTCGACATGTTCCAGATACACGCCTCGACCGCCTGGCTCGCCAACTCGCCGCGCGACAAGGTGCCCCTCCTCGCCGACTTTACCCTCTCGTCGGGCGACCGACCGGGTCGACTGAGGACCATCACGTTCGACGCCAACGCTCGCCACGTCTCGATCAGCCGCATCTTCAGCGTCGACCCCCTCGTCGGCAACTCGCGCATCTCGAGGTCGCTCGACGAGCTCACGTCGTGCGTCGAGCAGGGCACGGTCAAGTCGCTCTGGCTCGCGCACAACCCGGCCTCGATCGGCTCGCCGGTGGGCGACGCCGAGGTCGACGCGGCGTGGAGCCGGCTCTGCACCGCGGCGAGGGCGATGTGCCTTCCCGGCAGGCTCGTCGGCGACTCGGAGGGGGCGAGCGTGCTCCCCGGCGGGCAGCTCGACTTTGGGTTCTGGCAGTACGCAAAGCGGCTCCGAGCGGCGGGCGAGGTCTAGCTCTCTCTCCAGCTCTTTTATAGTCGTCGACGGTGCTTCCTGCAGTGCGAGCTTGTGCGTCCTCATGACCTGTCTCTGCGGCGAGAAGAGAGAGGAAGGCCAACGCTTTGACCTTCTTAAGTCGAGCCTCGACCTCCTGTCGCTTCGGCGAGTCGCCGCTCAGCGTCTGCTGTCGATCACACTCAGCTGATACGGACAGGAGTGGCGGGTGCGCACTTTCCGAGGAGATCGAGGAGCAGCCCGGTGCGGGGCTTCAGTCGGAGGAGCGTGCGGCGTCGCCGGCGACAGTCCCATTTCCTCACCTTCGCCGAGCGTGCGGCCCGCTCCTTCCGTCAGCTCGCTCGCTCGCTTTTCCGCTCCTATCTCGCTCTCTCGCTCGCAAAGCACGCTTTCTCGGACCGCACCAACCTCCTGCACGTCGCCGCCTCGCCCGCCATGCACAACGGCGCCGTCCCCGACGAGCTCCTCCTCCTCATCTTCGAGGCGGTCGCAAGCCCGGCGCACACGGCCGACGAGTACGACGCGCGCCAGAAGACGCTCAGCGTCCTGTCGAGGGTCGCGCGGCGGTACGCGCAGCTTGCGCGCCCGCTCCTGTGGGAGGACTTGCGCAGCTCGAAGCGCGCGCACCTTGAGCGGCTGCAGCAGGTGCAGCTCAAGGACGCCGTCGCGAGGGGGACCAAGCTGTTCCAAGTCTCGACGGCGGGCGCGAGGCTCGACGAGGGCGAGCCCGTCTCGCCGAACGAGGGCGCCGAGGCGGCGAGCTGCTTCCCTCGGGTCGAGGACATCCGCATCGAGTGCGTGCGCTCGCCGCTCGACTTGACGTTGCTCGACGTTCACGTCGGTGCGTCCTTTCGAGCTCTCTCGACCTGACAAGGCCCGTCGGCGCACTCCTCCTGACGCTCGGACCCCTCGCAGGTCTTCGCCGACTCGCCCTCACGAACGTCGACCTCGGCGACTCGTCGCCCGTCTCGCTCCCTCAGCTCGAGCAGCTCCGCCTCGAGCGCACGATCATCCCCTCGGCGCTCCTCAACTCTTGGCTCGACCCCTTGTTTCTCCCCTCGGCCAAAGTCGTCCGCCTCGTCGCCCTCTACTCGGCCCTGCACGCCGGCGCGCCCACCCTCTCCCTCTCGCGCGCCTTCCTCTCCCAGCTCGACTTTGCCCAGACGCCCGGCCTGTCCCTCGACGTCATGCGCGCGCACCACAGCAGCGTCGACCCGCCCTTCCTCTTCGCCTCGAGCCTCGTCTCGCTCCTCCCGCGGCACCTCCTCCTCGCCGCGCACCAGTTCGACGGCGCCGCGAGGGCGACGACGATGCTGCGCAAGGTCCACGCGCAGCTCGAGCGTGCGGCGCGCGAGGAGGGGCAAGACGAGGCGCAGCGGCACCCGCACGAGCGCGTCATCCTCCTCCCGCGCTCGAGAAGCTCGCCGCCGCCGACGCTCGTGTCGACGAGGCCGTCGCAGCGTTCGGCGTGACGTGCAGCGAGCGTAGGACGAAGGTCCTGTGGCACGGCGAGGCGGACGGGCGGGAGAGCGAGCGCGACCTCGTGTGCGGCGAGTTCTGGAGGTGGGCGAGGGAGCTCAAGGAGAAACGGGCGGCCGAGCTGTAGCGCGACAGCTGTACTGAGTCTGTGCATCGCCTTGAGCAGGAGGCGAAGAGAGAGAGAAGCAGAGGCGCAGCAGAAAGAGAGAGAGCGAGGCCCTCCCGAGGGGTCCGAGCGGCGACCCGCTCAGCAGAGATACGAAAGGTTGCAGTGCGGCGACGAGTACAACAAGGACAAAGCGTGCTCAGCGACCTCCTCATGCTCCTCTTGCTCACCCGAGCAGAATGCGCAGCTCCTCCTTGCGCTGCGCCTGCAGCTCGAGCTTGGTGAGCGTGCGGCCGATGCTCATCCTGCGAGGGAGGAGGCCAGGTCAGCGCTCACGCCCTTGCGCTCACGAGGACGAACAGGGAGGAGAGCGAGAGGGACGCACGAGGCGAGCTCCATCTTGCGCTTCTGGATCTTGAGCATGTTGGTCTCGATCGAGTCCTGCATGACGAAGCGTACCGTCTGGACGCTGTGCGTCTGCCCGAGGCGGTAGATGCGGTCGACGGCTTGGTTCTGCGAGCGAGAGTAAGAAGCCGAGTCAGCGAGAGCTCGAGGGAGAGGGACGAGAGCGAGGAAGAGAGAGCGAGAGACACACCTCGACAGCCGGGTTCCAGAACGGCTCCATGAGGTAGACACGGCGACCGGCCGTCAGGTTCAGCCTGTTGCACGAGGACTCGTCAGGGTCGGTCTCACGAAGCACCCGACGCCGCCGGCCCGCAGAGAGACGAGCAGGACCTCGCACTTGGGGTCGGCCTTGAACGCCGCCATGGCCGCCGAGCGCTGGTCGCGGTTCATGCCGCCGTCGAGACGATCGTACTGGATGTGGTTGTCCTCGAGCGCGTCGCCGAGACGGTCGAGGAGGGTCGTCCACTGCGAGAAGACGACCGACTTGACGATCTCGCCCTGCACGGGCTGGAACCCGATCGTCGTGCCCGCATCGGGGACGTAGTCCGGGTTGTAGTTCTCGGCGTGCGGGTTGACTTGGGAGAAGGGGAGGAGGTCGACGAGGAGGGCGCTGCGAGCGAGAGGGGGAGACCGAGGTCAGCGAGGGCCCGACGGCGAGTCGACGAGACGAGGAAGAGAGGCGAGGACGCACCGAGTCTTGGTGCTGTGCTCGAAGAGCCGAGTCGCCTTGGCCTTGCGCTTCTTGCCCTTGCCGCTCGCCGGCAGGCCCTCGTCGGCCGACCGCTCGAGCGCCTTCTGGTACTCGCGCGGGCCGATCTCGACGGCGTCGAGCGCCGGCAGGAGCTCCTTGGCGCACACCTGGCACACGACCTTCTCCTCGCTCTTGACGTCGGGCCAGTCGGGGCACACGCGCGACTTGAAGCACGGCGCGCAGTAGACGTGCTGGCACCGGGTCACGACGGCCGAGACGTCGTCCTGCGCCGCGCCGCCGCCGTCGTCCTCGGTCGAGTTGGCGACCGACGTCGCGCCCGTCTGCGTCTTGGTCTTGGTCGTGCGGGCGCGCTTGGCGGCAGGCTTGCGGCCGGGCTTGACGTCCTCGTCGGTGCCGCCGTTGAGGTCCTCAACGTTGGCGCGCGAGAAGGCCTGCATGGCGCAGCCGCACTCGGAGCAGTCGCCGCCGCCGGCGTCGCGCATGAGGGCGAGGAGCTGGATCGCGCGCGACTTGGAGATGCCGTGCGCCTCGATCGTCGCGACGAGGTCGCCGCCGTTGGCGCCCGAGCGGTCCTCGGTGTCCTGGAGCAGGGCGGGGTGGACGCAGATCTGGCGCAGCTTGAGGAGCTCCTGGAGGATCGAGCAGAAGTTCTTCATGACCGAGTCGTTGGCCTCCATCTGCGCAAAGTCGTGCTTGTAGCGCTGGTGCCGGCTCGCGTAGAAGGCGCGCTCGGGCTCGGTGAACTTGAGGTGGACGAGCGCGTTGTTGATCGGCGGGAGCGACAGGATGGGCTTGCCCTGCGAGTCCTTGGTGTCCTTGGTGCGGCGCAGGGCGATGTAGCGCATGATGGCCTGGAGGCGCTCGGTGCCGAGCTCGTCGCCCTTCTGCGCGAGGACGCCGATGTACTGGTTCCACACGTGGCGGTCGAGGAACGGCTCGAGGCGGAGGAACCGGACGAGCGAGAAGATGTCGTTGAGCGAGTTCTGGAGGGGCGTGCCGCTCAGGCAGATGCGCCGAGAGGTCGACAGCTCGCACGCCGCGCGCGCCTGGATCGTCTTGTGCTCCTTGATGATGCTGCACGACAAGAGGAGGAGGAGGAGGAGGAGGAGGCGGGCGAGGCGTCAAGACGGCTCGGGCGCGAGAGAGAGCACCGAGCGAGAGGGAGGAAGGGGGACGCACTGGGCCTCGTCGAGCACGACCCGGAACCACTGGATCGCCTGGAGCGGGCTGACGCCCAGGCCCTCGACACGCTTGCGCTTGCGCTTGTTCTTGGCCTTGGCTTTGGCCGCCGCCGCCTTCTTGTCCTTCTCCTCGTCGACGACCTCGCCCGGCGGCCGCTCGAGGATCGACCCGTCGGCGGCGAACCCAAAGACCTGCATGATGCCGTCCTCCTCCTCCTGGGCCTTCTGCGCCTGCTTCTCCTCCTCGTCCTCGCGCTCCTCCTCGGCGCGCACCTGCTTCGAGAACTCGGTCCCGACGGTCGAGAAGGTCGTGATGACGACGTCGTGGTCGGCGAGGCGCGCGACGTCGCTGCAGCGCTGCGCGCCGTGGTAGATGTAGATCTTGAGCGGCGGCGACCGGGCGCGCTTCTTGCCCTTGGCGGCGCGGCTGCTGCTGCCGGCCGACGGCTCGGGCGACGAGCCGTCGCTGATGCTGTCCGAGTCGTCCTCGTGGTGGTCCTCGTCATCGTCGTCGTCGTCGTCGCTGTCGGCGACGCGCATCTTGGCCCGGACGGCCCGGCCCGCGCGCGACGCCCGCTCGACGACGATGCTCTTGCCGCCGTCCTCGTCGACCTCGATGTCGGCGCCGGCGCCGTCCTGCTCGACGTCGACGTGCGCCGTGTGCTCCTCGAACTGGCTCTCCCAGTTCTGGACGGTCGAGAGCGGGCACACGATGAGGGTCGCACGCGAGCGCACCTCGAGCTTGTCGAAGCGCGACTGGAGCGCCTCCTCGCGCTTCTTCTCGCGGCGCTGCTTGGCCTGCTTCTTCTTCGAGAGCGGCTTGCCCGACGTCGACGGCGTCCAGCCGGCGACAAGGGCGGCGGCGGCGCTCGAGCCGTCGGCCGGGTCGGACGTGATGCCCCACAGCTGCGACTTGAACTGGCCGACGTCGACGGTGCGGCCTGCGCCGGCGAGGTCGGCCGCCTTGAGCTTCTCCTCGAAGCGCGGGTCGAGCTTGTCCTTGGTCGGCGCGTCCTTGGCCCACTCGCGCGCCTCGGGGAGGGTCGTGCACACGAGCGAGATGATGACGATCGTCTTGCCGAGGCCCATGTCGTCGGCGAGGATGGCGCTGCGGGCGAGAAGAGAATGCGTCAGCTCGGAGTGAGGACGAGGACGAGGAAGAAGCAGGAGAAAGAGGGACGCACCCTCGAGCTTGAGGGGGAGGCTTGACGCCCTCGATCTGCAGGTCGGTGACGACGCTCCTCCAGCCCTTGGGCCGGCCGTACGGGTCCGAGATGCGCTCCCACAGGGCGACCATGGTCGGCTTGTCGCCGCGCTTGTCCCGGTCGGGCACGTCGACGAGCGTCTCGCGGTCGAGGAGGAACGCGAGCGCCTGCTTCTGGTGCGGGTACAGCTTGGTCGCGACGATCGGTGCTGCGAGCGGGAGGGAGGGGCGTCAGTACGAGCTGCAGCTGTAGGAAGCGAGAGAGGAAGGGAGAGAGAGGGACGCACGAGGCGTGACCTCCTCCATCTCGACGCCGCTCTTGAGGTCCATGAGCACGTTCTGCACCTGCTCGCGCTGCGCGTCGACCGTCTTGACGACCCTCTGCGCATCGACGCCGCCCGCGCCGCCGCCGTACATGCCGCTGACGAGCGCCTGGCGGCGGCGCTCGGCGTCTGCGCCGCGCGCGCCGACGCCGGGCGCCGGGTTGTGCGGGTTGGCGTACCGCGCACCGTGGTGCTCCGAGGGGTTGTAGTGCACCGGGTGCGAGAGCCACAGGGGCGGGTGGGCCGACTCGAGCGCGGCGGCGACGAGCGGGACGTCGAGCGGGCGGGCGAAGAGGAGGAGGCGGAGGCGCATCATGACCGGCTGCGAGACAAGGCTCGGGCGAGTCAGCGATGCCGCTCACCGCAGGGACGCCGAGAAAGTGAGAGAGAGGAAGGAGAGGACGCACGTTGCTGTGGCCCATGCGCTCGACGAACGCCTCGCAGTAGAGCTTGCCGTTGCCGCCCTCGGTGATGCCCGTGCCGTGCCACCCCTCGCCCAGGAGCGGGCCGAGGACGTCGGCGGCCTTGTAGTCGACAAAGCCAAACATCTCGTGGCGCATGGGCGTGTACAGGCGCAGCATCTCGCGCCACTGGCCCTGGTTGTACGTCGGCTGGTCGCGCCGGATGTGGACGGGGAGCGGGCAGTTGAAGGCGTTCATGGCGCGCTCGTACTCGGCCTGCATGGCGATGAGCTGCTCGGTGGGGACGGGCGAGCCGTCGGCGTACTTGGTCGGCGGCGGCGGCGGGGCGACGACCTCGGGGACGCGGTTGAGGACGAGGCCGAAGGAGAAGATGTCGCCGAGGCAGACGGGCGACTCGTCGATGACGACGTCGTCGTCGTCCGAGACGGGCGCCGGCTTGGGCTCGACGATCTCGAGCTCGCCGTCGTCCTCGGTGAGGTCGAGGACCTGGTCGTCGGCGCGGCCCTTGCCCTTGGTCGAGCTCGCGCCGTGAGGGGCGTGAGGAGCGGCGCGAGTGCCGCCGGCGAGGTAGCTCGAGGGGACGCGGGCGTTGGCGGCCGACGAGATGACGGGGACGCGGCCGAGGGCGGGCGACGAGGACGAGGTCGAGGAGGACGAGGAGATGGGCGGGTAAGGCGTGTAGGTGAGGCGGGACGAGCCGGCGACGGGCTGTGCGAGCTGCTGCTTGGGCGACGCTGATGCGTAGGCGGCGAACCCGCCCGGCGTGCCCGAGAGGCCTGCGGCGAACCCTGCCCCGGCTGCGCCTCCTCCTGCGGCGGACGAGAGGGGCGAGCGGGCCGCGCCCACCACGGCCGCCCAGTCCTGCGCCGCACCGTCCTCACCGCCATCTGCGGGCCCACCTGCGTGCCCGTGCGCCCGCCCTGTGCCGTGCGAGTGGCCCTGGGCCGCCCCATCTCGCGCGCCGAGCCGGGTGCCCGCACCCCTCCTCGACTCGGCTGAGCCGTGACGGGGTGGTGGAGGGGGCAGCTGTGGCTCTGGCGAGTCCTCGGTGAGGTCGAGCGTGTCGTCCTGGGGCCGAGATGGGCGAGTCGAGGTCGGGGCGGTGCTGGTCGCGGTCGTTGTTGTCGGCAAGGGCGGCGCGAGGAGGGGCTGGTCGACCTCGGTGAAGCCGTTGGCGAAGTCCATGCGCTGTGCTGGTGCGCTGGCGGACAGGCTTGGCCTGGTCGAGTGGTCGAGCGAGGAGCGAGCGAGCGGTGGAGGCGATCGGGGCGTGAGAGGCGGACGAGAGGAGCAACCTCGCAGCGTCTGCTCTGGTGCAAGGGCTGCTGTGCTGTGACGAGAGTGCTCTGTGCTGGAGAGCAAGGCGACGCAAACCAGGCCGCGCACGAGCGAGCCGACTCAGCAGCTCTCGGACCCTCGAGGAGCCGCTCCTCCGCCTCGCTCACCTCAGCAGCGCGCGCTCTCGCCTGCTCGCACGTAGAGCTGCTTCGAGAGCAAAGGCAGTTACCAACAACAGCTACAGAGAAAAAGAAAGCCGCACCGGCCTCGTCAAGCCCCGGCCGCCGCCGCCTCCATCTCGTCGATCCTCCTCTGGCGCTCCTCCTCCTCCATCTCCTCCCTGACCCTGCGCAACTCCTCCTCCTCCTCGTCGCTCTGGCCCCGCCCCTCGTCCATGATGGCCGCCCCGCGCGCCTCGTCGTGCTTGCCCTTCTTGCGCTTCTTGCTCGCCACGCCGGCACCGTGCGCGTGCTCGTCGGCCTCCTCCTTCTTGCCCTTGCGCTTGCGCCCAAAGCCCGACCCAGAGGCAGCGGCGTCGGCGAGCGATGGGTCGGCCTCGAGCTCGGCGCGCCTGCGGTTGATGGCGTCCATCGGGTCCTCGGGGACCGGGCCCGACAGGTCCTGCCCGGTCGCTTTGGCGTACGCCTCGACGTCTGCGGGCACGCCACACGCCGAGCATCAGTCACAGCGTACGAGAGCACGCAGCGAGTGAGGCGAGAGCGAGAGAGGCGACGCACCGATCGACTTGCGCTTCATGATGAGCGACGTGATGTGGGCCGGGTCGAGGCGGTCCTCCTTGTTGAACTTGTTGCGCACCTCGCGCCTTGTGCGCGTCGGGAACAGGGCCGCGATCATCTCAAAGTCGGTGCCGAATTGCGAGACGGCCTGCGCGCGCGACGACTCGCAAGCACGTCAGCGACCGCACCGAGAGAGCGAGGAGCAGGACGACGAGGGAGGAGCGGTGACGCACGTCGAAGAACATCTCGGTCTCGACCTTGGTCCACCGCGCGGCCGTCTTGCGCTTGCCGTACGTGTTCGAGTTGACGAACCGGTCCTGCGCCGACTCCTCGATGACCTCGCGCGGGCCGAGGTGCTCGTCCTGCAGGGCGGTGGGCGCACGCTCCGAGTCAGTCCTGCCTCACGCGCACGAGGGGGAGGAAAGGAAGAGAGGGAAAGAGGGACGCACCCCGCCGCGGTCGACCTGCAGGCTCGCCTCGTCGAGCACGAGCTGCCCGTCGATGATGCGCATCTGCGGCGCGTACTGCGTCTCGACAAAGTCGTCGGCGCGCTCGCCCGCGCCGTCCTCGTCCTCGTCCTCGTCGCCCTCGCCGTCGGCGGCGGCGGCGGCGGCGGCGCCCGAGCCCGAGCCGGACGGGCCCGCCTGCGGCTCGTCCTCGTCCTCGTCCTCGACCATCTCGGGCAGGCCCGACGCGTTCGCGCGCGGCGCCGGCGTCGCGCTCGCCTCCTTGCCCTTGTCCTCGGCCGGCGCGCCCGCGCCCGCTGCCGCGGCGTCCTGCTCGTCGGCGCTGTCCTCGAGCTGGCCCTTGGCGCGCAGCTTCATCCTGCGGCGCTTCTCCTTGCGCGCGCTCTTGGCGTCGACCTTGCGCTGTTCGAAGAAGAGAGTGCGCTCCGAGGGGCGCCCGATCGAGAACTTGGGGCGCACCGACGCGAGGTCGGCCATGAGCGTCTCGGACGGGTCGACGGCCGGGAGCGGCGGCGGCGAGGCGGCCTTGACCTTGACCTTCTTGGCGCCCTTCTTCTTCTTGTTGACCTTGGTCGACGACCTCGACGCCGGCTCGAAGCCGTCCGAGTCCTCGTCGTCGTCGTCGAGCCCATCGTGCGCCTCGTCCTCCTCGTCCTCGCCCGCCTCGTCCTGCTCATGCTCGCCCTCGTCCGACCCAAACAGCTCGCGGTCGGCCTTGCCCTTCTTGGGCCCGACCCGCCCCTTTTCCTGCCGCCGC